>Ga0207091_1066_pt3 | contig 22239 bp, 15 predicted proteins | sample Alteio_BWMinHeat_47_FD_153534 | JGI IMG/M metagenome (GOLD analysis project Ga0207091, IMG submission 153534) | Enriched cells from forest soil in Barre Woods Harvard Forest LTER site, Petersham, Massachusetts, United States -... | ecosystem: Environmental > Terrestrial > Soil > Temperate forest >... | reverse complement strand
GGATTGCCGCACTGTTTATCGTGACATTCATACTGTTGGTAAGAATGTTCGAGGAGAGAGAAACCGTACGGCCGGCCAGAATGGATACGTTGTCGTTCAAACCAGGTACTGTGCTGCCGATTTGAACAGTTCCGCTTGGATCGGATGTCCAGGTCGATGAGGAGTTCCAATCCCCGCTCTGGTAAGAATAATAGGTTCCATTTGATCCCATGGTCCAATAGCCACTGGTAAACGGTGTGTTGCCGGTGATGGTAAATGTATTGGCTCCGAATGAAGAAACCCCGGATGCCGGAGGACTCTGAATCGTCGATCCGGGAGGTACCGGTAAATAGGAAATGGTTGATGATGCACCATTGGCCTCTGCCGGATCATATTGGAACGTAGCGGTGATTGTTTTCGCACCTGCACTGGTGATGAAATCCCAATAAATGTTTGTGTAGGCCGGGTTAAGCGATGAGGGAACAGCACGGATACTATAAGTGCCCGTATTGGAAGCAATGGAGGTCAGGGTCATCGGCGAATAATAGGTTCCTGCTCCGATCGGATTGAGTGCCTGCAGACTCGCCGCACTCTTGATCAGGTAACCAGTGCCATCTGTGGCAATCATATTGGCCGCCGTATACGGCGATCCGGCAATGGCCGCCGCCGCTGTATTCGTCAAAGTCAGGTTGTTGTTGCCTATTTCCAATACGCCGGCAGTGAGTGTCAGAATTCCAGCAGCGCCAAGCGTGATGGGGCCTCCCAAATTAACAGTAGGCGTGGTTCCGGTTTTGTTGATTGTCAGATTCGTGAGTGTGGCACCGCCGGCGATGGGGGGTAAAGTCATTGCCGCTGTATTGTTACCGCCAATAGAAAGGCTGGAGGCTGCCGTAGCATTGATCGTTCCGGTTCCGACCGTAAGCAATCCGTTCAATGATAGTGTTCTTCCGTTCAGCATCAGATTGTCCTGTGCGTTACTGCCTATGGTCAGGGCATCGCCGATAATCGTATTGGTGGTAATCAACCGAACCTGCCTGTTGGTTCCTGTTGAAGCACCGTTATTAAGAATGACAGTTCCCAGTGAATAGGTACTTCCTCCGTTTACCGAAAAGCCGTCTGGTGCGGCACCGCTTTTATTACTCACCGCATCTCCAAAGCGGATCGTGCTTCCGGTAAAATTGTAACCGCCGGCAGCAGGTAAAATCAATGCCGTTCCGCCGGTTAAACTGTGCGGATCGACAATCGTTAATGTCCCCCCGGTGAAGGTGACGGCCGAGGCATTGGTTGATGCAAAACTTAAAACGGGTGTGGCAATGGCCAGATTGTCAAAGCCCTGTGGGTAAAGATTGAATGCGCCGGATGTCATATTGAATTGGGAAGTGAGCGAAAAGGCGACTCCTCCGTACATATTGAACGTTCCCCCGTCAATTGTTAAAATACTGGTAGCGGCATTCAACAACATCCCATCATTGCCACTTCCATACGCGAAAGTACCTGCGGTCAGATGCAGTGTTCCGGTGACAGTTGGAATTCCAGGATTTGCGGTCGTGTTGGTTTGCACGCAGGAAACATTGGCACCTGCGTTATTCAGCCACAAACAACCGGCTCCTGCACAAATTGTTGCCGCGCCAAAATAGGGTGTGAGTACCGATGCTCCTGAAAGTTTAAACGTGCCGGAGGTCAGGGTCAAAAATGTGCCTGCTACGGTCGGCGAAGACATCGTTATTGCCCTTTGAACATCCAGAATATTGCCGATTGCTCCCTTCGTCAGGGTGATTTGATTGAAAGCGCAGATCGCTCCGACTCCCGTAACGGTATTGTTTGCCGCACCCGAAAAGGTCACGTTACAAACGTTTCCGGGAAATGTCTGAACCATATTGAACGTTCCGTCAACCTGGAGGTTCCCCGAAATGGTGAAAAGATGTACCGCTGCAAATGCGCCCACATTCAGGATCCCTGTTCCTGAAACGGTCACGTTTCCGGTGGCTATGGTCCTGGCAACGGCGCTATTGCCAATCGTTAAGGTTTTGCCCGTGTTTACAGTGATGGAATTGACAGTCACATTCTGGTCGATGGTCATGTTGACATTGATAACCGCGTCTTCTGCTGCCAATGGTACATGCCCGAGCGACCAGTTTCCAGGAGTTGTCCAGGAAGCACCGGTTGAGGTGTTTGTTTGTGAGAAGCCACTCGTAAAGAGCACAAGGAGCAACACAGAAAAACAATAATGTTTAAAAGGAAAGTAAAGTTTTTTCATGGTATTCAGCACATATAATTTAGTGAAACAAGTTTTATCAATCGGAACGTATCAGGCCAATCCACTCTGGAACGGGAACATTTTTTGAACAAACAACGATCTCTTCACCAGATTCGATCAACTCCGGCAATGACCCACATGCCTATCATGCATCTATCCGGCAAACGCACATCACTCCCTCATCTGAAAGGAAAGTGAAAAACGGTTTCGTGAAAGAAGGCTTGCGATTTCTAACCACAAAAGCCCTGCTCTGTGGCATGGCTTTTCTGAAGTTTATTAAAACAATAGTCTGGTCCATATGCAAACCCTCCGGATCATAATTAATTAAAGCTTATTTTCGCTGCTGATTCAAATCAAATTGAATGTCATTAGCGAATTCGTTCCGGAGACCATCCCATGAAATGAATTCTGGTAGATCGAAAATGTGTGATGCGAGTGTCGTAGTTGTTTTTGTACTGATAATAAAACCAAATTTACGTACAAATTTGTCAATATACAGTACGCTAAATATGATGTGTGTTAGTTCGAAATGCTTTTTAGACTGATATTTATCAACATGACAGAATTCCATTGTTATATTCTTGTACGATATAAGGAGTTAACAGTTTCACTTATATGCGCTTATTTTCTAACAACAAACTTAAGGTATTGAAATTCACTGCATTGTCCGGTAATAGGCTGTTTCAGGACTTTGTGCTCCTGGATGGATCCGACGAATCTGGCTTCACTGAAGGTGAATGTATCCTTGCTCTAGATGAATGTGAAATTCCATATACTAATTCGCAAACTCTCCCCCGGGTATTTGCAGAAAATATTCCCAAATTCGCAGACAGTCAATGGCATTTCGGTTTTGTTTCCTACGACTATAAAAACCAACTCGAGCTGCTGAATTCCTGTCACCCGGATCGTCTGCAATTTCCGGAAATTCATTTTTTTAACCCGGCGCTTATCCTCAGGCTTGAGGGAACAGGTTTTACTGTTTTGAAGAACAAGAAGGGGATTCCGACCGAGGAGATAGATGCCATTTTTGGGACCAATGAACCCGCTGACAATAACCACAAAAGTCAGAGTTCGGTTCGAATCAAAGCCAGATTGACCAGGGAGGAATACATCAGCCGTGTAAATAAAGTAAAAACCGAAATCCGGCAGGGGGAAATCTATGAGTTGAATTTCTGTCTGGAATTCTATTCTGAAAACGTAGTGATTGACCCTTGGCAAGTATACAGTCGTCTGAAGACAATATCCCCTGCTCCCTTTTCGGCCTTTTGCCGTTTCGGCGATAAGTATCTCCTCTCATCAAGCCCGGAAAGGTTTCTCAAAAAAACCGGTAACCGCCTGGTTTCTCAGCCAATCAAAGGCACGAGAAAGCGATCGGAGGATACGGATCAGGATCTGAGCTTGAAAAACGAATTGCGAAACAATGAAAAGGAACAGGCCGAGAACGTCATGATTGTTGATCTGGTCAGGAATGACCTCTCTCGCATTGCTCAGCGGGGAAGTGTGAAGGTGGATGAACTTTTCGGAATATATTCATTCCCGCAGGTGCATCAGATGATCTCTACCGTTTCCTGTGTGTTGAAGCCTGATACTTCTTTTGCTGATATCCTGAAAGCAACTTTTCCGATGGGTTCGATGACAGGGGCTCCGAAAGTAAGTGCCATGCAATTGATTGAAGAGTATGAAGTCACCAAACGGGGCATATATTCCGGTGCGCTGGGATTCATACGGCCCGATGGTGATTTTGATTTCAGTGTGATCATCCGCAGCATTCTGTATGATGCGTCCCAAAAATATCTCTCGTTTATGGTAGGCAGCGCAATCACGGATTTATCAGACCCGGAAGCCGAATACGAAGAATGTCTGCTCAAGGCAAAAGGGATGATGGAAGCACTGAATGCGACTCTTGATCAGAGTTGAGGCCAGGCATTCTTCATAAATTTCTGGCAAGTATGCAGTCGGCCATTTGCTGTCTGCTAAATTCAAACGACGCTGGTTGGTTGTCGAACGGTTTATTGCCTGGCCGGACTGTCACTTGTCTTCGGATAATCGTTAAATTTGACTATGCTTTCTTCTTTTCAGGCATTCGTAAAAGAGCATGCACTCTTCCGTCCGGACGAGCGGGTTCTGCTTGCCGTCAGTGGGGGATTGGATTCTGTTGTGATGGCGCATCTTTTTCAGCAAGCGGGCTTTCATTTTGCAATGGCTCATTGCAATTTTTCTTTGCGCGGGGTGGAGTCAGACGCAGATGAATTATTTGTCAGAAAACTGGCTGAAAACTTTGGCGTGGACTATTTTTCAGTTCAATTTGATACTGTTCAGCATGCCGCGAAACACAAATACGGAATTCAGGAAGCTGCGCGTTCATTGCGATACAACTGGTTTCAGGAACTTTGTCAGAAGCATCCTTTCGCACGCATCAGTACAGCCCATCACAGTGATGATTCGATCGAAACATTCTTCGTAAATCTTACGCGCGGAGCCGGAATTTCGGGTTTGAGAGGTGTTCCATTAAAGAATGGTTTGGTGATCCGCCCTTTGCTTTTTGCCACGAAAAAAGAACTTTTGGGGTATGCTCAAGCATGCCACATTGATTTCCGGGAAGACAGCAGCAATGCCAGCGATAAATACCTGCGAAATAGGATCAGACATTCCGTATTGCCCTTAATGGAAGAGCTCAACCCATCCTTCCGGAAAACCCTTTTGAAGGAAATGCAACACATTTCAGACGCCGGAATGGTTCTTGATAAATTCATGCTTGAACAAAAAAGGACAAGTTTACATTCCGATGCCTTCGGATACCATATTCTGCTGAAAGATCTGGAAGACAAAGAACCGCTTCGTTTTTTTCTCTTCGAATGGCTCAAAGATTTTGGCTTTCGTGAATCTGCCGTTCTCAATCTTACAGAGGTCTTGAAGAAGAAAGCATATCCCGGAAAAGTATTCTATTCGGATGGCTATGAGCTGATTGTTGAACGAGACAGGCTCTCCATCCGCGCGAAGCAGACCACAAAAGAAGCGCCGGTGTTTTCTCTGGAAAAGGAAACCAGGGTTTTTGAAAGCCCTTTTCAGCTCCGCACGGAATTGGTTGCGGCGGCCACAATCCCTGTCATACCTGATGATCCCGGTTTGGCCTGGCTCGATGCTGACAAGCTGCGTTTTCCGCTTATTCTGCGAAAATGGAGATCGGGTGATCGCTTCCAGCCATTGGGGATGAGGGGGTCGAAATTGCTGAGTGATTATTTTTCGGATCAAAAGTTTTCGCTCGCCATGAAAGCGGATACCTGGGTGTTGGAGAGTCAGGGCAATATTGCCTGGCTGATTGGTTATCGCATCGATGAACGCTTTAAAGTGGAATGCAGCACCAAAGAGATTTTTAGGATCCGCATGGATTGAAAATCAGCTCCTGTTTTCTGTACAAAATGCATGAGCCCGCAGTTTCCTTTTACCCCTCCTAATGCGTATATTTGCCCATGTCGGGAACCATTCTCTTCGAGGAAAAACAATACCTCGGATACAACAAGTATTCTATCGTCCGGCGAACGCTCTTCGCTATTTCCTGTTTTGTCTTGTATTACTGGTCAGAGAATCCCAAAGCTGTCAGCGTAGGTGCCCTGAACATCGGACCTTACCCCGCAAGACAGATTGAAGGTTCGGGTCATCTGTTTTTTTTGATGGGACTGGTTATTTTATTGGTGTCTATTGTATTGATTTTTGTATTGCATTTGCATACACGCGTCACGCAACAGGGTGTTTTTTTGGGTGGTTCCTGGAGGGCCCGAAAAGTGTTTATTCCTTTAGAAGAAATCACAGCTGCAAAAAAAGTCAGGTTTCGCGAAACCATTGTCAATCATCCCGCTTACCACCAATATTTCAAAGGCAAGATCCGCTTCTATGCCAGAGGAAATGAAGCCGTTGAAATTACGCACAAAGACGGACTCATCTACCGGATAGGCTCCCAGCGTGCCAATGAATTACTCAAGAATATTCGCGAAATCATGAAGCGATAGACTGAAAAATAAGGTTGCGGCAGAACTTTCTGAAACAACCTTAGTTACAGTGTATTATAGAAACGGAGTACTGGAATGCCGTGTTTCTTACAGATGAAATAAATTATCATCTCAGGATTTCGATTCATATGCAATTGTTAAAATATGAAAATATTTCTTGACTAGTATTGAAAAATGTTGTAATATAGCATAAACCAATTTGAATTTTGACGTTTACATCTGGTGGGGAAAATGAAGGAAGATCTTCTCCGCGGATGAATTGTCGGCTCAAGTCAAAAAAAATGTTTCACAATTTAACACAGAGAGCTATGAGCATCCCAATTGAAAAACCTGTTCTCATCGATAAAGAAGTTGTATCCGAACTCCGTTTTCCGGAAGCGGATGTGTTGTTTAATCCAGCTGCACGAACAAAGCGTCAGACGGAAATTGATCGGGCGGTTTATTTGGGTAATACAGAACACACCAAGGTGCGTATTCTGTTTTTGGATGTGGCCGGCCTCAAACAGATCGAAACGACGATCTGGGGAGCAACAGACAAACGGATTATTCTGAAGAGTGGTATGGTTATACCTATTCACCGAATTCAAGAAGTGAAAATTTAAATTTCAAGTATCCAGCAAACAAAAAGAGAAGGGTGACCTTCTCTTTTTGTTTGCTGGAAAAACCAAATCCAAACAAAGCCTTTCCCGCAAAATATTATGCATACTCATTTTGACCTGTGTGAGACGAGAGGAAACGAATTGAAAAGACGCTGACCAGACTTCGTGGAATGAAAATCACAGCCTTTCCGTTAAGAAATGTTAATTGGTTTTCAAGACGATCAGGGTTTGTCTCGCCCGGAATCCGCACCCGACACACGCATTCGCTGGCCCTGCTAAACCGGCATTGGCCCGAAGACCCGCAGGAATCAAAATCCGGCAAAATCCCCAAGGGTAAATATTTCGTAGATTTGTCTGAAGCTTAATCAATTTGCACGGAAGCGTCTTTGGTGGAGAGGCCCTTGCTCCGGCACATCAGTTCCGGATCCAAAAGATAAACTGATTGGCACATTCACCGAAACGATTTTTTTGCAGTTCAGGTTAACCCATTGCTACCATGAAAAGAATCCGGTTTTTGATTTCAGTTTTGTTTTTGAGTCTGAGCATTGTTTCACTGGCCCAGTCCAAGCTGCCTGTGAAATGGTCGTATACTTTGAAAAAGATATCAGATTGCGAATTTGAACTGCAATTTAAAGCCGAGGCCGATAAGGGCTTTCATCTGTATTCCCAGAAACCAACGACTGACGGTCCGCTGCCAACTGAATTTGTATTTGAAAAAAGCACCGATTTTAAACTGAATGGCACGACCGCTGAACCCAAGGCCATTGAAAAAGCCGAGCCGGTATTCAACAATGCCATTATCCGCTACTTCGAGGGACCCACTACATTCGTGCAGAAGATAAAGGCTCAAACGGATAAGGCATTTAAGGTGAAAGGGACAATCAATGGCATGACCTGCAATGAGTCTCAGTGTTTTCCGTTTTCTCCGCCTTTTGATTTTGAATTTGAAATAAAGGACGCCAGGCCATGCCCTGAAACGGGTAAGACAGAAGTCAAACAAGCACCGTGTTCCGGGTGGTATCCTTGTGATACCGCAGCGATTCTGAAGTCCTACCTGGCAAAGCATGGCGAAAAAAATGTGATTTCGGATACCCTGCATTCCCGGTCGGCAGTTAAAAACGCTGATCCGAAAAGCAAAATCCAAGCTGGAGCACCAGTTTCCAAAACGCCTGAAGAAAAAAAATCCTGGTATGTTATTTTTATATTGGGATTTTTGGGTGGACTCACCGCTCTGGTCACTCCTTGTGTCTTTCCAATGATCCCAATGACTGTCAGTTTCTTTACCAAACGCAGCAAGACAAAAGCCAAAGGAATTTCGAATGCCCTGATCTATTCCGTATCCATTATTGTCTTGTATGTTTCGCTCGGCCTTATCGTTACTGCAATTTTTGGTGATGATGCACTGAGCCGGATATCCACGAATCTCTGGTTAAACCTCTTTTTCTTCATCTTGTTCGTTGTGTTTGCGATATCATTTCTGGGTGCCTTTGAGATCACCTTACCGAGCTCATTTGTGAATCGAGTGGACAGGGCATCTGACAGGGGTGGACTTGTAGGCATTTTTTTTATGGCCCTGACTCTTGCTGTGGTTTCATTTTCATGTACGAGCGCAATCATCGGCTCATTGCTTGCTGAAGCTGCGAGCATCGGAGGATACGGTCCTTTCTGGGGAATGCTGGGTTTTTCTATCGCACTGGCCATGCCTTTTGGTCTGTTTGCGGCTTTTCCAGGATGGATGAATTCACTTCCCAAGTCGGGAGGATGGTTGAATTCAGTGAAGGTTTTTCTGGGTTTTCTGGAGTTGGCATTCGCTTTTAAATTTGCGTCGAATGCCGATCAGGTTGTCGAAGCGGGTATCCTGACCCGTGAAGTGTTTCTGGTTATCTGGATTGTTATTTTTGGCGTATTGGGTGCTTATCTGATGGGATGGTTCCGGCTCTCGCATGATGGTGAGTTGAAGCATCTTTCTGTGACCCGCCTGGTTGTTGCTATGTTTGTTTTTTGTTTTACTATTTACCTGATACCCGGTTTGTGGGGAGCGCCTCTCAAAATTATCAGTGGTTTCCCTCCTCCTCAGCATTACAGCGAATCTCCTCAGGGCTTTGGAGGATCAGCCGAAAGGATCTTGTCAACGGACGGTCAGAACGGGCTTCCGGAGCATGCCTTTTTCGGACCGAATAATATCATTGATTTTGATGACTTGAAATTTGCTTCCGAATATGCAAAGAAAGTCCATAAGCCGATCCTGATGGATTTTACCGGTAAAGCTTGCGTCAATTGCAGAAAGATGGAAGAACGGGTTTGGTCCGATCCGGAAGTAAAAAGACGGCTGAACGACAAATTTGTACTCGTGTCCTTATTCGTGGATGATGCAAGAGAACTCCCGCTGGAAGAACAGAAAGAAGTGGAATGGAACGGCAAACGTACCTTGAAAACAATTGGAAATAAATGGAGCTATCTGCAAAGCACCACCTATAAAGCACTTTCGCAACCCCAATACCGGATTATTTCTGCCGACGGAGCACGGCTGAGTGATTCTACAGGATATGATCCGGATGTCCAGAAATACATCCGCTGGCTGGATAAAGGCATTGAAACGTTTCAATCAAAGCAGACAAATTGAAGCGGAATACCGCATCCGTCTATTTGTCAATACAATCTACCCCGCATCCGAATGTCAATTCCTTTTTCTCTCCGTTGAAATGCAGTCCGTAATTGACCTTTACCCGTTTGCATTGCCAGTCTGCAATCAGACCAACGATGTCGGTCAGTGATCCGACAAGCGTTGCGATGCCTAAAATGATGAAAGCAATTACTCCGGGCAGAGTGGGTTCAGTCGCATTGGAATATGCAAACTTGTAAATCTTCCCGCTTTTCACATCCAGGCTTGTCCCGTAAAAGGATTGTACATCGTCGCTGTGGCTGGAAATTAGGAGCTCGAATGTTTTCTGTGAGAGGGGGCTGCCAATACCAATCTCATATTTATCAGGCCCTATTTGTTTGATGAAGGTGTATTTGAGAATATCGTTGGAAACAAAAAATTGGGTTTCAGCCGAACGATTATCGTTGACGGGAGAAAGTACACCCGAATACAGCAAGCCTCCTTCTAAAAGGGGGATACTGATTTCTGTAATCAATGCATACCGGTTGTTTTGATCCGGGATCTGGACGGTCAGCGTTCCCAGAATTTTACTTTTAAACATGTGGCTTCTTCCTGATGTGTTGCAACACTATGAATCACAAAGAGAGCTTTGTTTTTGCTCATTCGCTATACTGTTTTCTACAGATTTAACTACGCATTAAGACGTAAAACGTTCAAAAAGCAGGAGGGGAGCGGAAGCAGGATAGGGAAGACCTTGTGTATTATTGAAGTATGGCCTGGTTGTAGAGATCAACGACCATATGCGCATGGCGCGTGCGATCAAGCTTGAAGGTAATGCCTGCGACTTCACTGGCCAAGCCGGCCAGCATCATCAACTCGCCGTTTTGCATTGCATTGGCGCTACCCGAGGTACCTACCGGACCACCTCTGCGGCGTCCTCTGACAGGCCGGTTTGATAAATAAACATACCCTCCGATAACAAACAGACCGATGCCGCCACCTACAAAACAATTCTGAATGAATTTTTTCTCTTCCGTCTTTTTGATCATCAGATCCACTTTCTTGTCTTTGCGGAGTTTTGCAACAGCGAGCATATCGGTTTCTGTGATTCGTCTTTCTTTATAGTAATAATACCTTCCGCTTTTCTGAATGCTGAGATCCGGGAGAAGAGATCCGGGAACAGCTGTTGGAGGCGGCTGAACAGTTGCATAGGACTCTTTCCGCCCATTCGCATAGATCACGTAGTTCACTTCCCATTTGGCTGCGATGTATACCGGGCCATCGGGGGAGTCAAAACGTTTATACCGTATCTCGTCCGGACTGACTTCCAGCACACGGACAACAATTTGTTCACCCTTGCGCATCACCAAAGTATCCTGAGCCCGGATACAGGGCCCCAGGCAAACAATAGCGAGAAACAGCAAAACAAGGTGTTTCATGATCTGATTTTTAACAGCCCAAAGATACGAAATTTAAAGGCTTGGGATTGGGTGACAAGGCTCTGATAATAAGTCATTTACGGCGTCATGTGTAAGCAATGCGGCTCCGAAGGGAAATTGCGTCAGTCGGTCGATTAAATGTTCCTGTTTGTCGTTCAATTAATTGTCTATCTTTGCAGGCTTTAAAAAAGTTCCCATACCTTCTCCGGGTATATTTCGGAACGATTTGAAGGGTTAATAAATTATTTTTTCAAAATGTATCCGAATTTCAAATACTAAATCAACCAAACTCAATGAAAACAATTACTACTGTTTTTTTTACTGCTATTCTAGGGGGGACGATTACCGCCCAGCAGATGAATTTACCTGCCGTTGCCGCTCCTGATAAAGCGCATCTTGCTAACCCTGCTCTTGCAAAAAATTATTTTGAATCTGTGCGTACTGCAAAACAAAATCGTGCAGTAACGGCCACGCCAACACACGAACGGATTGGACCCGCAAGTGCTGTCGGAAATGGTGCCAACAGCGGAGCAATTGCTTTGTATGTGGATCCACTTTTCGTGGATTCAACAGTAACGACGAATTTTGGTGGTGGTGCAGCCTCTGTACAAACCATGAAAGCGGGTGGTGTGTTTGACCCCACATCAACGTATTATTACCCCAATGAAACATTACCAAGCTGGGAGAATTATACAATTGATACAATCTGGGTGGCTGGTGAATACCACATCAAGAATTCAGGGAGAGACACACTTCAGCTTGAAGTAAGCTGGGGTCCTGCAGCGAGTGCATGGTATAAAAGTTTGAGTGTGCCAACACCTGCGCAAAAATGGAGTTTGCCAATCAACACAACATCTGCTCTTGCCGGAAGCAAAACATTTTCAACAGCGCCAACCACCAATTCGGTGAAGATAAAGCGTCTGTTTAAAACTGCAGATACAGTCGGACAGACCAAAACGATTGTCTTTTTTCCGTTCGTACCTGTCACTCCAATTGCCGTTCCGGCAGGAAGCATTGTGGGGATCGAATACACGTTCATCAATAAGAACACGCACACGGCCAACCAGAATTTCTTCACTTACCCGACGAATAATTCTACGATGAATTCATTCCTTTCGTATGAGTTAGGCGATACTGCCACGACCGGGCACAACTGGTTTTATGATTCAACTTCATTGGGTGCTAGCGCAGCGCTTTATCCAAAGGAGCGTTACGGAATCATGCCAACAGCTCAGGCATTTTTAAATGGTGTCATGCTTCCAATGACGGATGCAGGTTACATGTGGGAGATTTCTCTGACACACACCGTACTGGTTACTGAAGCCGCCAATCTGTCCAGATATGGTGTTGCTCTTTACCAGAACACGCCAAATCCTTTCAGTGGAACATCAGAAGTTCATTACGAACTGGGTGCTGCTTCAAATGTTGTATTCTCGGTATATGATGTCGCAGGACGTCTGATTATTGAAAACAATTTGGGTAACGTGGATGCAGGAAGACATACTGTTTCTATGAATGCATCCGGATTTACAAAGGGTGTTTATTTCTACAACATCAAAGCAAACGGAGCTTCTTTGAGCAAAAAGATGATCATCACCGAATAAGTTATTCCTTTTCAAAAAAGGCTGTCCATTTATGGACAGCCTTTTTTTTGTCTTTGTTCGCCGTGTCCCGAACCGGCATACTGCTTATCTGGCCATACCGGGTTGTTAACCTGGATCGGACCCGGCCGAAGAAGGCTTCACTGAAACGCATAAAAAAACCTCCTGAGTGTTCAGGAGGTTTTTTTTCAGTATCGGGGTTGTTCTTAACCCAGGTATGTCCGGAGTGTTTTGCTTCTCGACGTATTCCGAAGCCTGCGTATTGCTTTTTCTTTGATCTGTCTGACACGTTCGCGGGTAAGGTCATATTTCTCTCCGATTTCTTCCAGTGTAAAACTGTGATTGAAACCGATTCCGTAGAACAAAGTAACGATATCGCTCTCTCTTTCAGTCAATGAAGAAAGTGCGCGTTTGATTTCGGTGCTTAAGGAAGAAGCCATCAGTTCATTATCGGGCTGTGGGTCATCCGGGTTGTAGAGAACATCCATAAGACCCATTCCTTCGGTATTCAGGAAGGGCGCATCGGTAGAGACGTGACGGTTGGAAATACCCTGAGTGTTTTTCACTTCAGTTTCGGTCATATCCAGTTCGGCAGCAATTTCTCCAGCACTGGCTTCACGTTCCAGCTTCTGCTCGAGTCCAACCACAGCCTTTTTGATTTTATTCAAATCGCCGATTTTGTTCAGGGGCAAGCGAATGATTCTGGATTGCTCGGCAATAGCCTGCATGATTGATTGGCGGATCCACCAAACTGCGTAAGAGATAAACTTGAACCCTCGGGTTTCATCAAAACGTTTGGCGGCTTTGATCAGTCCCAGGTTGCCTTCGTTAATCAGGTCGGCCAGGCTCAGTCCGTGATTCTGGTATTGCTTGGCTACAGAAACCACAAAACGCAGATTGGCGACAGTCAGCTTTTCAAGGGCTTCCTGGTCACCTTCCCGTATTTTCACCGTGAGGATAACCTCTTCTTCCGCTGAAATCAGGCCATGCTTGGCTATCTCGCTTAAATATTTGTCCAGTGATGCGCTATCACGGCTGGTAATCGATTGACTTATCTTGAGTTGTCTCATTTCGTAGTGTTAGAAAAATCGTTAAAACACTACCTGGGAAGGATATGTAGCAGTATTTGTGCGAAGGTAGTTCAAAAAAACAAATATTCGAGGAAAAATAAATATAAAAGAGAAATATTGTTTTGTATTCCAATAGAAACAGCCTTTCCGGACGTTCCGGGGGGCGATGAAATTTGGCTCAAAAAGTCTAAAAAGGGGACCTGTGCATCCAGATATGCCTTGCGACGAAGGATATGGAGGATAGGTCGAAACGGGCTGGTGAACAACAGGATAATTTTGTCATCTCCATCTTCGCCCCGCCACGGATCAGCCCGTCTGTTCCCCCGAACTGATCGCATACCAATCCACCTTGCGGGTCAGATACATTATCGTGGCAAGAATCAGTAACAAGCCTGTGCTTCCGAGCAGCAATGCGTAATCTTCGAGCTGCAGAAGAGAATAGAAAAATCCGTACAACAAGGCCAACATACCCGAAAATACCGCAGTCAGTTTGTTGTTCTTGAAAATGTTTTTTGCATAAAAGGTGACCAGCGCCAGGACGCAGATGCATCCAATGAGGTAAGCCCAGTCAAATTTGATGTGTTCGGAAATCGAGAGCAGCAGGACATAGAACAGACAAATCGCAAAGCCAACGAGTAAATATTGTATCGGGTGAATGCGTTTCTTGTTGAGCACTTCCACAAAAAAGAATGTCAGGAAGGTGATGAAGATAAACATCACGCAATATTTCACCGAACGCGAGGTCTTCTGGTATTCATCGATAGGTAGCAACAGCTTCAGTCCGGACGAACCTGCGAAGCCTTCACCCGATGCTGGCGTGATGAATGCCCCCAGTCCCTGCTGCGGGTAGTTTCGGTTCAGCTGAAGGACTTTCCAGCTTGCCGTAAACCCTTGTGCGCTGACCTCCCTTTTTCCGGGAAGGAAGGATCCTTCAAAGCTGGGACTGTCCCAGGTTGAACGAATGGAGACATCGGTTTCTTTTCCGAAAGGAAGAAAGCTGAGCGAAGTGCTTCCGTTAAGGTCGAGGTCGAATTCAAAGGCATTGTCTTTTTGTTTGTCGAGATTGAATTCGAAGCTGGCACCCGAAGCAAAGATGTCGTTAGTCGGGAGTCCGGGATTGAATGCATAGCTTGTGTCATTCATTTTGAAATTCACCGCATCGGTGATTCCTTTCATGTCGGGAATACCTATGGTGACCGCTGTGTTTTTGAAAAGGTATGTGTTCTGGGGAACACTCAGTGCCTGCATGTTCGGGTGTCCGAATTTTCCGCTTACATGGAGTTTGGTGTGGTAAAGGACAACCACATAAATGCCCCGGTATCGTTTTTCGGGTACAACAGTGCCGCTGATTTTCAACTCATCGGGCAGGAAGTGAGCATACAGAATCCGCGTTTCGACATTTCCCTTGTCATCCTTCAGGAGCGAGGTATACGGAATTGAAAGCACCGGGCCGCCGAATGTCTGAGGATTTCCCCATTTGGAACTGACTTCTTCAATGGCGCCATCCCGAAGAGACTGCCTTTCATACACCAGCGAAGTGAGCATGGAGGTAGGGATGAGAAGAATCAGGATTAGAATTCCGATTGAAATGAGTTTGAGCGTGACTGACCGGCGGGCCCATCCGTTGATGCGTTCAAATGCAGAAGGTTTTTCCATAGAAAAGGGTGGATTTCAGATTTAGGGAGGGACGTGCAGGAAATGGAGAACGAGAACAGTCAATACAACGAAAGTATTTCTGAAATAGTATGCCGCAATCCGAAGCATTTTCTTGAGTAAAAACCGATCCCGCTCAGCGCTATTTCCCGAAGCTGAGAATTTTAAGTACAAATGGCCTTCCCCCAACATTCATCCGGACAATGTATATGCCCGGAGCCAATGGATCGGAAATTGTTATCCTGTTTGCCTGAACAGCATAAGACGATTTGATTTCCTGCCCCAGGGCAGAATAAACAACAAACGATTTCAACTCCGAGAGATCAATGTCTGATACGTACAGGCTATTGTCTGCCTGACTGTAATACACTTTTCCTGTTGCAATTTTCGCGTCAATCACCTGGCTGGCAAGGCTGACAGTCACATACAATTTGGCGGGGTCATTTTTGCATCCCGTTGCAGGGCTTTCGGTTACCTGAACAAATCCGCTGGTGGTTCCGAACTTTACGGAAATGGAATTGGTTCCCTGTCCGCTGAGGATCACCGCCCCGAAAGGCACTGACCAGGCATAGACAGAACCGCTGTGAAGCGGAACACTGTAAGTGATGTTGCTTGCCGAAGGAACAACCTGAATGGCTCCGGCGACGGGATAAGGACCAAGCAGAATGTTGAAGAAGTCGGCAGCCCAATAGGTGGAATGGAAATTGGTTTCTTTTATGGCATAGGTTCCGGTGGCTCCACCCTGGCGGGGGCAGGCACCCGTATCAACAGCAATGCCATGGGCCATACCCGTGATTTTATAATAAATGACAACGGCATTGTTGGAACTGTCGTTGTAAATGGTCTGAACAATGTTCGTATTGCCCTGGAAAGCCGGATTGGTTGAATCAACGACTTGATCTGCATGGTTCAGATTGGTCCATTGCTTGATCAGTTCCGTTGCATTGGCGTTGTTCACCGTTAAATCAGCCGTGCCGTGAAAGATGGCCATTTTTGGAAAGGGATTTGTAAAGCCCGGGTTCTGGCCGCGAACCAATGCCCCCCACTGAGCAGGCGTTTTGGTGACGCCTCCGTTCATGGCCGTAAATGCCGTCAGGCTGGATACTGATGCTTTATAGGGGAGACCTGCCATCACAGCTCCTTTGCTGAATACATCGGGATATGTGGCCATCATCACAACAGTCATGCCCGCTCCGGCGGATAAGCCGGTAACAAAGATCCGTGTCGGGTCGATCGAATAATGAGCAGACATATAGTCAACCATTTGTTTCACCGACAAGGCTTCGCCCAGGCCACGTGTTATATCGGTTGTGTCAAACCAGTTGAAACAGGTGCTGCTGTTGTTTGCAGCGACTTGTTCGGGATAAACGACATAAAACTTGTGCAGATTGGCCAGCTTGTTCCAGCCCGTTTGTACTGCGTAGGTGCTGGCGTTCTCGGTGCACCCGTGCATGGCAACAACCAGTGGCGCAGGACCGCTTATCCCGGGGGGTACATAGGTGTACATGTTTAAGGCACCGGGATTGGTTCCGAAAGAAGCAACCGGTGTGATGGCTTGCCCGAATGCCTGTCCGGTAAAAAACAAAATTGCAAGCAGGAAAAAAAGATATTTTGAATGCATGGGTCTGTACATCTAAAATTGTTGTTCAGTATGAATGGTCAAATGAATCGTTCAGCTGTAAAATGATGCGTGTGCGTCAGGGACAAGAACCTGGCGCTTTATGCTTTCGCTTTAGCTTTTGGTTTCTTTTTTCCGGCCATGTATTTTTCAACGATGGCCAGATAATCAATGTTGTTACAGTCTGTCATGAGTTGTTTGACGATGTGCAATGGAATTTCTTCTGCTGTTTTGAAATTGATACAGCCTTTTTGAAATTTAGCGGTGTTCAGCAGCTTGACATATTTTGCATGCAGTGTGGCAGAACCGTAGATTGGCATGAGGTGCAGCGACATGTGACTTTTTACGCTCGACAAGGCATAAATAAAATGGCCTCCGAGTTTGTAGATGATCATCTCCTTGCCCATCATGGCAGATACTTCCGGCACAACTTTTTTATTGGTCTGAAGGATGATCCCATGTATTGCAAGAAGGAGTTCTTTTCTGGGGGATTCAAGTTTTGAGAGAAAAAGTGCTGGTTCCATCTTGAATTGATTCTTGCGTTAACCCGATGTCTCGGGAATGGATTTGGTTTGAACCCCCAACGGACCTCATCCGCAATACCTGAATGGAGGAGGCTCTTTTCGGAGAAGAAATGTACTAATTAAATATGAAAAAGAAAAAGACTACGGCAGCCCATGATTTTTTGATTCCGTTGGCGCTTCCGATACTGCTTCCGGAACTGTTTCTAATGGTTCCGTCAGAATCAATTTTGCCGATGCTGCTTCCCGATTCGTTTCTCACGGTTCCATCAGTATCGAGACGGCCAACGCTGCTTCCCGATCCATTGCGGATTGTGCCGTCGTTATCGATCCGGCCGATGCTGCTTCCTGATCCGTTGCGGATGGTCCCGTCATTGTCAATCCGGCCGACACTGCTTCCCGAACTGTTACGGATGGTTCCGTCGTTATCTATCCTGCCGGTGCTGCTTCCGGAAGAGTTTCTTATTTCCTGTGCATGCAGGGAGCTTATGCCGATAAAGAGCAGGAACAGCATCGTGAAACGCGTTGCGAATCTTTTCATTTTAAAGGTCTTGGGTTTGATTGTTTTGAGTCTAACAAATATAGCACAAAAAGGAAGAAGCCGGGCGTAATTGGCGGGAAAAAACAGTTGGCAATTGGCGGGAAAAAATGGTGGGCAGTTGGCAATTGCCAGTTTGCAAAAAAAAGAATAAAAAAGAACAGAGAATGGAGTTTTTGTTCCAGTCAAATACATATTGCCTTTGATCATTTTAAAAAAAAGCATCAAATGCCAGCTGAACCCAGTGGATGCTTTCAGAGGAAAAGGAAATCAAATGTTTGGTGCTGTTTTTTCTTTTATTCTTTTCATTAATTCTTTTCTTTTTCTTTTTCTTTGCCAACTGCCAAAGCCAAAGCCAACTGCCCATTGTAAACTGCTTATTCATTCCCTATCCTGATCATCGGCAGGCCAGCCTTAGCCAGTTGCTGATTCGTAACCCGAATGTCGGTTGCCAGATCTTCCCATTTTTTCCAGAGTTTCGCAAAGTCGGCTTGGGTGCTGTGCACTGCAGCAACGGTCTGGCTGGTCGGTTGTGTATCGGCGGCCTGCAGGTTGCCGAACAGTGTTCTCAAGGCAAAATCCAGCGAAATGAAATTCAAGGCGGCTGTTCGCTTTCTTCCGATGGTTATTTCGTCCAGACCGCCACTGAGTTCATTCAGCCTGAGTTTTAATTTGTCATCGGCTTTCGGTACCAGTGCTTTTATCTCATCGAGAATACGATTGATTTCTTTGAGGGCTGAGAGCGCTTTCTGATCGTCTGCATAACACAACCAGGAAAGATCGTGTTGCTGCTTCAAGGCCTCTGTGCTGGCATGAACCCTTGGGTCGCGCAGGACCTGAAAGGGTTGGTTATACAATTTTCCATTGGCTCTCAGCTGAACCTCATATTTTCCGGGCATCACCCAGGGCGCAGTTGGCTGTGGCGCCGTTTCTCCATAGATGGCTGAAATCGGATAGGTAGGCGTATCGTTCAACGGAATGTAACGCATGTCCCACAAAAAGCGATGCGAACCGGTGTCGGTCGAAAGTAGTTGCTGTGGTCGAATCCAGTACAATGGAATGTTGACCATCGGAATTTTGTACATGGAGTCTGCAGAACTGAAATGACGAACCACTTTTCCAAGCGAATCCAGAATATCGAGAGTCATGGCTGAGTGCACTTTTTCATTTACATAGTAATCGATGATGGCGCCATCGGGCGGGTTCTTGCCAACCGGCTCTTCCTGCGGCACCGGGGTGTCGGGATAGACATCCCAGCGGATCCGGTAGGCTGGCGCTGGTTTGTAGAGAATGAACGAAGGCCTTGACAGCACATCCTCATCATCATACCGTGTCAATTGTCGCAAAGGAGTGATGTCATCCAGAATCCAGAAGGACCGGCCATGTGTGGCAACCACCAGATCATTGTCTTTGACGATCAGGTCACGAATGGAAGTCGCAGGCATATTCATACGAAGCGATTGCCAGTGCTCGCCATTATCAACCGAAACATATACCGCTCTTTCCGATCCGGCAAACAGCAGGCCTTTTTGCATTGGGTCTTCTTTCACCACATTGATCGGGTCTGCCGGCAATCCGGCAACAATTTCTTTCCATGTTTTCCCACCGTCTTTCGTCCGGTAAATGTGCGGTTTGTTATCGTTGAGTCTGATCCGGTTGACGGCTGCATAGGCTGTATTGACATCCGAATGGCTTGCATCCATCAGCGAAACTTTACTCCAGTCCGTCAATCCCGCTGGAGTGACATTGGTCCAGTTTTTTCCGCCATCGTGTGTCACCTGGATGTATCCATCATCGGTTCCTGCCCAAATGGTATTGCTGTCGATGGGCGAGGGGGCCAGTGTGTAAACAACGCCCCGCCGTTTCATGTATTTCATTGAATCGGTGCGGTACACGCCGATGTTTTCGGGAACAGTGTATGTGCTTCGTGTTAAATCCGGACTGATCACCTTCCAGGAATTTCCGCCGTCATGTGTTTTGAAAACAACATTGCCCGCAAAAAACAAAGTCTTGTTATCCACCGGCGAAAACACCATGGGTGCAGTTCTCAGAAAGCGGTATTTGCCCTGATGCGCCGGATCGGGAGAAATGTCCTGCGAAAGCCCCGTACGCTTATCATATCTGGAAATCTTTCCCCCGTAAATGATGTTCGGATCTTTTGGGTCAGCAATGACATATCCGTATTCTTCGGCTCCCACCGGATGCCAGTCGCGGTAGGTGATCGCTCCGTCATTGCCCCTTGATGCAATACCCACAGAACCGCTCTCCTGTTGTCCGCTGTACACATTGTAAGGAAATGCATTGTCGGCGCTGACATGATACAATTGCGCAGTGGCTTGATTGTACCACGAACTCCAGGTCGATCCGCCGTTGACAGTGATGATGGCACCCTGATCGCCGGCAAGTAAAATGACATTGGTGTTGTCGGGATTGATCCACAACCGGTGCGAATCATCACCACCTGGCGCACCGCGAAAGCCCGTAAATGTTTTTCCGGCATCAGCTGATTCCCATACAACCACATTCACATTGTAAACAATATCCGCATTCTTCGGATCGGCCTTGATTTCTGCAAAATCATCCCCTCTGTCCCATAGACGCAAATCGTCATTGATCAAGGTCCAGCTCTGCCCCGCATCATCGCTTTTGTAAATACCGCCTTTTTGTTTTGAATTGATGACCGCATACAAACGATCGTGTTTGCTGGGGGCAATACAGAAACCGATTCTTCCGAGTCCGTCTTTCTGATCAGGTAATCCTTGTGTCAGTTTTTTCCAGCTTGTTCCTCCATCCACTGATTTATATAAACCGCTGCCGGCACCTTCCCATTCGCCATTTTCCCAGGGAGCTTTCCGCGCGGCATACATATCGGCATACACCACATCCGGATTCACTGGATCGATAGTGACTTGTATAGCTCCGGTATTCTCATCGATAAACAATACATTCTTCCAGGTCTTGCCGCCGTCGGTCGTACGGTACACACCCCGTTCTGCATTCGGACCATAGGGATGACCCAGCACAGCAGCGAATACGCGGTTTTCATTTTTCGGGTCAACACTCAAACCACCGATTTGCCATCCCTCTTCCAGACCCTGATGTGTCCAGGTCTTTCCGGCATCAACAGATTTGTACATACCATCTCCGGTCGACAAATCAGGCCTTTGGATTCCTTCTCCGCTTCCAACATAAATGACATTGGGGTTGGAGGGAGCAACAGCCACATCACCGATAGAACCAGTAGGCTGATCATCAAAAATGGGATCCCAGGTTCTGCCATAGTCTGTTGTTTTCCACACACCGCCATTGTTCACGCCGATATAAAAGACATTGGGCTGTTGCACAACACCACAGGCACCCACTGTTCTTCCGCCGCGGTGCGGACCAATCATCCGCCATTTCATGCAATTGAAAAGAGATGGGTTGATGTTTTGTGCAGCACCCGCACAAGCGATCAGAAAGAATAAGCCGAAGAAAAAGATTTTATGTTTTGTGTTCATGGATGTGATCGTGTGAATAAAACGCATTCTTAAGCCAAGGGTATTTCTTAGCTGGGAGCAAAAATAGGGAATTGTTAATTAGGGTGGTGTTCTGGGTGAACCCACCCCCTCGATCCCCCTCTCTATGAAAGATTGAGAGGGGGAAGCCTGTGTTGAAAGGTATTTTTAACGATGACCGTATCGACTCAGCCCCTCGGTCCCCCTCCATCGCCTGCGCCGCCTTTCCTGGCTACATCAACGCAACAGGACAAATGCTTCGGACTCTTGCGCCAAAGCTTCAGCGTCGAAGCACGGGCAAGGTCTATGTAGGATAGAGAGGGGGAAGCCTTTGTGGAGATAGGAAATGAAGATGCTATTTTGATTGATTCGGGCTACGCATGGCCTTCCAGCTTCGCTTTCTTACATTTTAGTGTCTTCGTCCTCAATATCGTTTTGGATGAATACTCTCAGACTAGACCAAGAAGATGATGGTGGTTGGCAAGCAGATAGATTTGGGGAAGTCCTAATAAAATGAAATCCGATTGCTTGTTTATCGGGTTAGGAGATCATAAAGGCGATAGCTTAAAATGACATTAAATTTGGTTTGTATTGAGGGAATTGTGAAAATACATTTGCCCTGAATTTAAAAATAGTTTCTGATGGATTAACTGATACATCGGAGAAAGCGGTAACCGAAAAGCTTATAATAGAGTAGGTATCTAAAATTAAGACATATTCATATGAGAACTAAAATTAGAAAAAAAGGTCTTGAGCCTCTGGTCAAATTTAAATTGGAAAACATGAAGTTGCATGAGCTTAATAAAACGAGTATGGAATATTCAAAAGGGGGAACTGTCGAAGTTGATACTTGGGATC
>Ga0207091_1090_pt1 | contig 22462 bp, 20 predicted proteins | sample Alteio_BWMinHeat_47_FD_153534 | JGI IMG/M metagenome (GOLD analysis project Ga0207091, IMG submission 153534) | Enriched cells from forest soil in Barre Woods Harvard Forest LTER site, Petersham, Massachusetts, United States -... | ecosystem: Environmental > Terrestrial > Soil > Temperate forest >... | reverse complement strand
TTTACAGAGCACTAGTTATTTATTATTAATGAATTAGAGCTTCTACTCATCATGGAAATCAGTTTTCTTGATTTCATGATGGATTTTTAGGCCTGATTTTCTCATCATGGAAATCGGTTTTCTTGATTTCATGATGGATTTTAAGTATAATTAGGGTCTGGAGAATTTTATGGACAACGCCCCCTTTTATGGAAGACGCGAAGAACTTAATCGGCTAAAAGCCCTGCTCAATAAGACAACATCCAGCCTGATCGTGATTAAAGGAAGAAGGCGCATTGGTAAAAGCCGTCTTATTCTTGAATTTGGCAGTGGGATAAAAACAATCACTTTTACCGGCCTTCCTCCTGAGAAAGAAACGACTGATCAAACACAAAGAGAATACTTTGTGCAGCAAATGCAAAGGCTACTCGGGATCACAGGCATAAAAGCAGACGACTGGGGCGATATCTTTTGGCATCTCTCAAAAGAAGTGACACAAGGACGTGTGCTGCTTGTTCTAGATGAAATAAATTGGATGGGCTCTTTTGATCACACCTTTTTGGGGAAACTGAAATCGGCCTGGGATTTGTACTTCAAAAACAACCCTCAGCTTCTTCTGATTCTGAGTGGTTCCGTGTCAAGTTGGATCGATGAAAATATATTGAGCAGCACCGGCTTCATGGGTAGAACCTCTCTTGAACTAACTCTTGATGAACTTCCATTGCCGGTTTGCAACTTATTTTGGAGAAACCGAGCAGAGTTTGTCTCTCCTTATGAAAAGTTCAAGATCCTTTCTGTAACAGGAGGCGTTCCTCGCTATTTAGAAGAGATTGATCCTGATTTATCTGCAGAGAAAAACATCCAGAATCTTGCATTTCGCAAGGGAGGACTTCTCGTCGAAGAATTCGATCGCATCTTTTCAGATCTCTTCTCCAAACGGTCGCAGCGGTATAAGCAAATCGTTGAAAGACTCATCGATGGAAGCGCCTCACTCGATCAAATCGCCAAAACAATAAAACTAGAAAAAGGAGGAGTCTTAAGTGATTACCTCGAAGATTTAGTTGAAACGGGTTATGTGACTAGAGACTATACCTGGAACATAAAGAAAGGGAGAGAATCGAACCTCTGTACGTTCCGCCTCAAAGACAACTATTTACGCTTCTATCTGAAATATATTGAACCTCAACTCAATCAAATTGAAAAAAATCGTATCAAACATCCTCCTGCCTGGGCCACAATCATGGGCCTTCAATTTGAAAATTTGGTCCTGAATAACTTCCATCGTATGCATGCTTTGCTTGGCATCGAACCAAGCGAGATCATCTATGATAACCCCTACTTTCAGCGTAAAACCACAACTCAATCAGCCTGTCAGATTGATTACATGGTCCAAACTGAATTCAACACGCTATATATTTGTGAAGTCAAATTCTCAAAAGAGCCCATTGGGACAGATGTCATTTCTGAAGTGAAACAAAAAATGACTCGACTTGTTAAGCCAAAAAATTTCTCTATTCGTCCAGTGTTGATTCATGTCAACGGCGTAACAGACGCTGTCTATGAGAGCGACTTTTTCTCCAAAATCATTGATTTTGGTCAGTTTCTGAATGAGTAAAAAAAGTCCTTGGGACGAATCCCAAGGACAACAAGGAAAATTAACGTTTGGAGAACTGAGAACGTTTACGGGCTTTGCGAAGACCGTATTTCTTACGCTCTTTCTTACGAGAATCGCGAGTGAGGTAGCCAAGAGGCTTGAGGCTAGCTTTGCGAGTCTCGTCTTCACCTAGGAGTGCGCGGGAGATTCCTAAACGGGTCGCGATCACTTGAGCTTCTGTTCCACCACCTTTCACGTTGATGATCAGGTCATATTTTTTGTGATCACCGACTTTTTTGAAGGGAGAGAGGATCAGATCTCTTTGGATAGCAAGGGGGAAATAGACTTCAAAGTTACGGTTGTTGACTTTGACTTTTCCTGAGCCAGGGCGCATTCTCACGGAGGAGACGGCTGTTTTTCTTCTTCCAGTTCCAATGAATTCTTTTGTCATATTAGAAATTTAAGGGTATAGGGTTTTGGGCCTGCATGGTGTGCTGACTGCCAGCAAATATGCGAAGTTTCTTGAGCTGTTGACGTGCAAGCCGACTCTTGGGCATCATGCCTTCGATGGCGTTGCGGAGGATATAGTCAGGCTTACGTGCTTTCATGACACGGAAAGGGACTTCACGGAGGCCGCTCATTGCGCCTGTATGATAGCGATAAATTTTTTGAGCTTCTTTAGCACCCGTGACTTTGATCTTTTCAGCGTTAATGATGACAATACCATCTCCTCCATCGATATGGGGAGTAAAGGAGACTTTGTGCTTCCCGCGGAGGATTTGAGCAACAGCTGTCGCAAATCGGCCTAGAGTTTTGCCCTCTGCATCGAGAAGGAACCACTTACGGTCATCTAAAGCTTCTTGCTGCGTGAGCAACTTCGTTTGTTTCTTCTTATTCATTTGGGGGGGTCCTAAAAGTTAATGGAGCCTAGCATACGATTTTTGACAATTTTTTGCCAATAGTTTATACCGAAAGCGTTTCAAAATTTGATTTTGTACTGCGCCAGCATCCACATCTTTGCAACTGCGTCCATCGGCCATGTTGCAAGAACATGTCCTGCTTCCCCACCGGCTAGGCCTGTTGCAAATCTGGGTAGTCCGCAACATGTAGTGCTAGAATTATGCGCCGCGCAGGTTAGCAAGGTGCAAGGAGCCGCCCAAGGCGGGAACCCGAAGCAGACAACCCCAAAGCGGGTTGGCGATGCAGGGCGACGCAGCAAATTGCTAGCCTCCGCAAGCAGAATTCAGCACTACATGTTAAGGGCTACCCAAATCTGAGGCGCTGGCTTTGTCCAAAAGCAAATTTTGAAACGCTTTCGGTATCCGCACCTTGAAAAACATTGGCTCTTGGGTTAGAATCTGGGACTCAAAATATGATGCGACAGATAAAAAGTTTTTTTATTCGGACCTATGGCTGCCAGATGAATGAGCTCGATTCCGAGCTCATGGTCGGCCAGCTGGAAAAGCGGGGTCTGAAAAGGACCCAGGAAGAGAGTGAAGCAGATCTTTTAATTTTTAATACCTGCTCGATCCGAGATCTGGCTGAACGAAAGGTCATGGGCAAGATCGGAAGGCTCTGCTCTAAAGACAAAAGGGCTCTCATTGGGGTCACGGGCTGCATGGCGATGGCTAAAAAAGAGACCCTATTTCGAAAGCTTCCCCATATCGACTTTATCATCGGGACGAATAACATCTCTGATCTCAATAACGTCCTGGATGAGGTTCTGACCACGGGAAGGCCTTCCATTCGGACAGATGACCAGTTTGAGGAAAATCTCGACTATTTGGTTGCTAAAAGAGACGATCCGATCAAAGCGTTTGTCTCCATTATCCGCGGCTGCGATAAGTTTTGCACGTATTGCGTGGTCCCCTATACTCGAGGCCAGGAGGTCTCCAGGCCGCCAGAGAGCATCATCGAAGAATGCCAAAAACTTGTCGATCAGGGTTATAAAGAGATCACGCTCCTTGGCCAAAACGTTAACAGCTACGGCAAAGACAAGCCAGAATGGAACTGCCTCTTTCATGACCTGCTATATCGATTGGACAAGATTCCTGGCTTAGAAAGGATCCGGTTCATGACGTCGCATCCTGTCGATATTACAGTCAACCTGATGCAAGCCATCCGCGACCTTCCATCGCTCTGTGAATTTGTCCACTTCCCCCTACAAGCTGGCTCTAACCGGATTTTGAAAAAGATGCACCGTATCTATACGGTGGAGCAGTATTTAGAAAAAGTCGCACAGCTGAGAGAAATTGTGCCAAACGTCTCGTTAGGAACCGATATCATCGTCGGATTTCCCACAGAGACGGAAGAAGAGTTTCAGCAAACCTACCAACAGCTCAAAGAGATCCGTTATTCGATTGCCTTTATTTTCGCTTACAGCGCTCGGAAAGGAACACCGGCCTTCCGCTGGAAAGACGACATCCCTGAAGAAGTCAAGAACGACCGTTTGCACCGTCTAATGTCTTTGCATGATGAAATTGCCACGGAAGAGAAAAAAGCAATGCTGGGCACGGAAGTTGAAGTCCTCGTGGAAAGCAGAAATGAACTCCAGTTGAAAGGCCGAACACGGTGCTGGAAAAAAGTGATCTTTACTGGTGGCGATCATCTGATTGGAACGCTGCAGAAAGTTAAAATCCACGGCTACAGTCATCAGACGCTTTTAGGGGAGCTTTTAAAAAAGGCTGAAGAAAAGTCTTCTTCAGCCTTAGAAATTCTTCATCTATGAGACTTTGCCACTATGTTAGCAATGGCCAAACCTGCAAATAGCCACCCAACGACAATTTCAAAGAACGATGCGAGTGACAGTGTCAATGGGAACCCAAACCAAATGAAGCAGGGAGCTGTGGTTGAAAGCCCCACTAAAATACCAACGACTATCATGAACCTTACTGCCTGGATAAAATTAGGTGCATGCTGAGGATATGTTCTCAGCAAAAGCCATGATGCTAATCCAGCAGAAACAATTTTAAAAATGAGCGATGCAATCATATTCCCCTTGATGCCGGGCTCCATTCCATTTGCTCGAACCGCTGCAACAACAAAAGGGCCTTCTCTCATTCTCGCTTTTGCATCTTCCATTTGTTGTGGGTTATCTTGATATTTTTCTAAATTTGGAAGCATATAGAGACCACTGCCGTCGATGTTGCTTGCAATGGTATTTCTCACACTTTTCTCATTTGAGAAGCTTTTCATTTGATGGCCGTGCCATGGGATCAGTGTATATAAGATGGCTGCCCAAATAAAGAGAACAAAGCCTCCTACGATTCCACATTTTACAATTTTTTCCATAATCACCTTAGCTCCTTTGAATTGCTCGGTTTTCGGTAGCCCTTAACATGTAGTGCTGAATTCTGCTTGCGGAGGCTAGCAATTTGCTGCGTCGCCCTGCATCGCCAACCCATTTTCAGGGTTGTCTGCTTCGGGGTCCCCGCCTTTAGGCGGCTTCTTGCACCTTGCCAACCTGCGCGGCGCATCATTCTAGCACTACATGTTGCGGACTACCCGGGTTTCTGCATCATAACGATCAAACAATTTTTTTGAATACTCAGCCTTACTTTTCACCCAAGTATACCGCCATCGGCTTGAAAGTTTGAATTTGGACTCCGCGAGACAAAGCACAATCGAAGCTTTGCGTTCCGAGCGAGGATGCCCTTCCCCTCGTGGGAAGGGTGACGAGGCTGCGGAAACACGAGAAGGCCCGGGGGCCTTCGCAGTGCGGAGCAGGTGAGCGCAAGTGAACTGGCCCGAAGGGATCGATTGGGCAAAGTCGCAGCCAGTCCAAATTCAAACTTTCAAGCCGATGGCGGTATAAACCCATCGTCTCTAACTTCCTCATTATGAACTACTTATAATTTTAAACCACAACCAACTGAAAATCATAGATTTGCGCGCTAATATAATTAAAATGATGACATTAATAACAAAATACAATAAAATAATGCACGAAAATTTAACAACGGTGTTTATTATGATTAATGTACAATTAACAACAACTGGCAACAATAATACTGACCAAACAAATAACACTCCCCCTAACGAACCCAGTTCGTTTTTCTCATATATATCAAAAATATTTCAAAGCTGCAGATACCAGCCTCAAAATAATTTTGATACATTGTCTGATGAAACAGAAGTCGATTCTCTTGTAGATTTAGACTCCACTATTGTTGATTTAGATGAACAAGAGGAAAAAATTGAAAACTATCAAAAAGAAAAGAGCGCTATCCAAGAAAGTACCCTATTTGTAAGATGCCAGAAGAAAGACCTTTATCCTGAGTTAGAAGAGGAGGAATCTGGTCAAAAAGACGTTGATGTCGCCATGAAGATCAACGAAGAAAGTAACGCGCTAGAATATGCGATTATTGAAGAACAAGAAGAATTAAGACGCACCCCACTTTCTACCGCAAAACAAGCCACTTTTTTTTCAACCGCTTCTCTAGCAGCCTTTTTAGCCTACGGATTTTTAGGACAAGGAATTATATTTCAAGCGCTCGTCATGATGGTAGCAGCAATTGCTGTTCCAAAAATTGTCAAATTTGCTAAAAAACATATCCCACCCGTCGCAATCCCTGTCGCAGGCATCGGTCTATTACAATACACCGTTACCCAATTGACCCCTCTTACAAATACGACTCTAACAAATACGTCTCAATACAATGACACACGAGATCAAAATGGAACATCGACCCAGCAATCTTTTTATAGTGGGGTCCTCTATGTTTCTTTTATGCTGCAAGTGTCGTGTGTTGTGGGTGGACTATACTTTAAACGAGCCGGCAAATCGTTTTCAAAAGACGGTATTCCGGGCTTGAAGGAATATGTTGTCCCAGAAACCTGCAATGAAAGTGCTTTAGTCCGTTTAAAAAATCGTGCTCTTAGCTGCTGTAGTTCTGAAGAACTTTCTGTAGCAATGGATGAAAGTGAAAATGCAAGTAAAATTTTAGGCACTATCGAAGCCCAACCTTTTGAAGGCACTGAACCTTCAGGACATCCTATTCAACTCGTCCTCTCAGTCTATGATGGTGATATGAGTTACAGTGTCAAAATTGGTGATAAAGATTTTGAAGCGATTAAAATGAGCCGCGGCAATGAAGACGATGACAGTGATGATGAAGGCGATGAAAAAGTAGAGAAGACAAAAAAAGAAAAAGAGCCTCAAACTTCTAGCGGTAAAGAGTGTAAAAAGGCAAAAAAATCAAAGAAAAAAGAGAAATCAAAAGTTAAAAAGCCCAAGGATGAATCAGATCAAAAATGGAAAGTCTTGGTAAAGAATGGAAAAGAATATGCTTTATTCTTAGCGTCGGGTGTAATAACAGTTGTAAGTAAATTCTTCTTAGGTGAAGGTCTTACTACAGGTGCTATTAACACTATCTTTAGTGCTTCTGTCAAAGCTAAACTAAGAATGCAACCAACTGTCAACAGTTATGCCATCTTGATCACAGCTGCATTGCCCTTTATGGTAGTGAAAATAGCTAGCGGATCGTCCTTTGTTGGGGACTTAGTTTTTATGCCTATTGCGACTTTAATAAGTCTAATGAACAAAAATTTTAAGGATCGTGTAACTGGCAAAGAAGACAAAACTGGTTTTCTTTGGAAAACACCTGTTGCCATCCAAAAATTGGCACAGCGCTGTGGTGTTAACTATGAGCCTTACCAACCCTATCACCACCCATTTAAAGATCAAATTTCAGAAAAAGCAAAATTAAAAATGCATTTCAATGCTAATGAAATCAATATCAAAAACCCGGACATGGATATCGAAGTTGAATTTAAAATCAGTGCTGGCAAGCTGACTGGAGCATACAAAAATCTAACCAAAGAACAACTTCAAACTTATCATTTAGCAAGGGTTAAGGGAGAAAAAATCAGCTCTCTTTATGAAACTGGCTTTATTGTGCTTAGTCTTGGGGCGACATATGCGTCTTCTTACTTCACACAGCAATCTACACTCAGCAACATTGACCCAACCCGCATTGCAGCAGAAAACTTGGGAGAAACCGCTACAACCAAAACCTTAAACTCAGTCTTGGTAACGTTTGTTAAACAAACCGGTAAAAAGATACCACCCGTAGTCCGGTATGGGGTAGGGATACCTCTGGCAATAGGGGCTACTGTTGGACAAGGTTATTTACTTGCGACAGGAAAATTACCGTTTCTTTTTGCCGGACCTTTATCAACTCCAATTATTGCAATTGCTGGCATGCAGTGTAAAAAGTGGGTTCAAGGCAAACCTTATGGAACAACAAAAGGCTACATCACTAAAGACTGGCCTACAGAGGAAGACTTCGATACTGTTAAAGCGAAAGTAGCAGATTCCTTCGTCAATTCATACTCCTTGATTTCAGATAAAACTCAGGAAGAGACTGAGAACAGAGTCACTGAAATAGACGATGAATTAAAAGCAGTCGTTGTTATTTAAAGAAGGTCTTGGAACTGCTTTTCTGAGAGGATCTGGATCTTGAGTTCTTTGGCTTTGTCCAGTTTGGAGCCGGCATCTTCGCCGACCAGGACAAAGTCGGTCTTCTTGCTAACAGAGCCGGTGACTTTGCCGCCTCGTTCCTTGATTAGGTCTTCTGCTTGGTCGCGGGTATAGTTTTGAAGAGCGCCGGTGAGGACAAAGGTCTTTCCAGAGAAGGTGTGATCGGTGCGGATGACTTTGTTCGAGGCTTGCGGTTGAACACCGTTCTCTAGGAGAAGCTCGATCTCTTTGAGATGACTGCTCTCTTGAAAGTAAGCCACGATGGCAACTGCCATCTTGTCTCCCACGCCATCGATTTTCAATAAATCTTCTTCGGTCATCTGAGACAAGCGGTGGATCGAACCAGCCTGCTGCGCTAAGATCTCGGCGGTCTCTTCTCCCACATAACGGATGCTAAGGGCCAAAATGAACCGAGCCAGTGACACATGGCGGGATTTATCGATGCTGGTCAAGAGATTTTGGATCGATTTTTCTTTAAATCCTTCGAGCTGGGCAAGGTCGCCAGCTGTGAGTTTATAGATATCAGAGACATGCTTGATCAGTTTTTTATGGACAAGCTGCTCGACAACTTTCTCCCCCATGTGATCGATATCCATGGCATCTTTGCTCGCAAAATAGGCAATGCGGCGGATGATTTGTTCTTCGCACCCTTTCGAGTTGGGACAGCGGACAGCGACTTCTCCTTCTGTTCTGACGACAGGGGTGCCGCAGATCGGACAGTGCGTCGGCATTTTCCACGGTTTAGAATGCGAAGGACGTCTTTTGAGATCGACCTCTAAGACTTGAGGGATGACATCGCCACCTTTAGCAATGACGGCCCAGTCCCCTTCTCGGATGTCTTTACGGGCCACTTCTTCTTCATTGTGCAGCGTTGCGCGGGCAATCGTGCTGCCGGCAAGAAAGACAGGCTCGAGCTCAGCGACAGGAGTTAAAACACCGGTGCGGCCGACTTGGACGGTGATCTGGCGGATCTCTGTGGTGGCTTGCTCAGGAGCAAATTTATAGGCAACCGCCCAACGGGGGCTTTTTCCAGTCGTGCCTAATAGAGACCAAGATTTCATGGAATCGACCTTGATCACAATGCCATCGATATCGAAAGGGAGGCTGTCCCGTTTTTTTTCGATTTTATGTGCAAATTTCATAAGCTCTTCGGTTGTCTCAGCAACGGTGATATGATCGTCGTCAAAAACAGGAAGGCCGAGTTTTTTGAGATAGAGATGAGAGTCGTATTGAGAGAGTGACTGATCGGTTTCAGCAAGGCCATAAAAGACGATGGCAAGGCCGCGCTTTGAAACTTCGTGCGGATCTAAAAGTTTTAAAGAGCCTGCAGCGGCGTTGCGGGGATTGGCCCAGAGCTCTTCCCCGGCTTCTTCTTTCCGTTTGTTTTGGGCTTGGAACGCTTGATGCGGCATATAAACTTCTCCGCGGACTTCTAACACATCGGGAATGTGCGGGCCGGTCAACTCCAGCGGCACCGAATGGAGCGTCCGCAGGTTGGATGTGATGTCGTCACCTTTTTTCCCATCACCGCGGGTGAGCGCGCGGGTATAGATTCCTTTTTCATACCGGATTGAGACGGCAATCCCGTCCATTTTGAGTTCAGCGCAAAAAGGGACGTGTGATTTTTCTAAAAGTTTGTGAACGCGTTTGATAAAATCTTCGAGCTCTTCTTCACTATAGGTATTATCGAGCGAAAGCATTGGGACAGCGTGGGCCGCTTGCTTAAATCCTTTGGAAAGCGGATCTTTGACTCGTTGAGTCGGAGAAGTGGGAGTGATCCATTCGGGATGATCGGCTTCCATCTTCTCGAGTTTTTTCAAGAGAAAATCGTACTCGTAATCAGAGATGACCGGTTTATTTTCGACATAGTAGAGCCGGTCGTGCTTACGGATCTCAGCTACGAGTTTGTCATAATCAGCTTTCATGAACCTATCCCTTAATGCTAAAATTTTGATTTTTGATGTATTTTTTCGCAGATTTTAAAACCGCTTCGCAGGACATACTTGAGGAAGTAGACCAAGAAGCGGTTTTAGAAGATGCTGGACTGCGGAAACACAGAAAATGTCCGGGGGACATTTTGTGTGCGGAGCAGGACGCAAAAAGCGAACTTTTATCATTAAGGGATAGGTTCATTGAAGGAAACCTCAAAAATCATGGTCGCCAAGGGGGCTAGCTGGATGGTGAAACCGTCATCCGTTTTTTCAATTTTAGGATTTATTTTACCCGATCCGCCAAATTCCTCTCTATCGGTATTCATGACTTCTTTGATGCTACGGATACGAGAGAGCCGGATGAAATAATTTGAAAAATAATTGGGAGTAAAATTGTGGACACAGACAACGATTTGTTTGACCCCTTTCCGGAGGTAGCTGATCACAGAATTTTCTTCATCGCTATAGTCGATCCATTCAAAGCCGCTGCTTTCAAAATCTTTTTCCCATAAGGCAGGAGAGGCGTGATAGAAATGATTCAGCGCTTTGATCGTTCCTTGAAGCTGCTGGTGCCGGCCGTACTGCAGAAGATCCCAAGCGATCTCTTCTTTGCAGTTCCACTCATTCCACTGGCCCAGTTCTGCTCCCATAAAAAGAAGTTTTTTACCCGGGTGGCAGAGCATGTAACTATAGAAAAGCCGGACGGTTGCAAATTTTTGCCAGTCGTCGCCGGGCATTTTCGAGATGAGATGCGATTTTCCATGAACGACTTCGTCATGCGAAAGAACTAAAATGAACCGTTCGGAAAACGCATAGACGAGTCCAAACGTCAAATCACGCTGGTGGTTCTTACGGAAAAACGGATCCTGCTTAAAATACCTCAGCGTGTCGTTCATCCAGCCCATGTTCCATTTCAGATCAAAGCCAAGCCCATGCCACTCGAGGGGATGCGTGACTCCTAAAAACGAGGTCGATTCTTCAGCGCAGATCAATGCATGAGGATGGAGATGGTGGATAATGGAATTCATATGTTTGATGAATTCGATCGCCTCGAGATTTTCTTTACCCCCATTTTCATTCGGAATCCACTCACCCGGAGCTCTTCCGTAATCGAGATAGAGCATCGAAGCCACAGCATCAACCCGAAGTCCGTCGACATGCATTTTTTCCAGCCAATAGATGGCATTGGCAAGCAGGAAATTTGAGACCTCATGCCGGCCGTAGTTAAAGATATAGGTATTCCAATGAGGATGGAACCCTTGCCGAGGATCTTCATGTTCATAAAGCGCTGTCCCATCAAACCGAGCCAGCGAAAATTCATCGGAGGGAAAATGGGCAGAGACCCAGTCGATGATCACGCCAATCCCCTCTTGATGGAGATGGTTAACAAAGTATTGAAAATCTTCGGGGGTTCCAAAGCGGCTGGTCGGAGCGTAATAACCGCTGACCTGGTAGCCCCATGACTCATCGAGCGGATGTTCGCAGATCGGCATCAGCTCCACATGGCTAAATCCCATCTCTTGACAATACTTAGCCAGTTCATGGGCCAGATGCCTATAACCAAGATTCTTTTTCCATGACCCGAGATGCACCTCGTAGATATTGAGAGGCCGATTTAACCCGCCTCGATTTTGGATCCATTCTTGATCTGTCCACTCAAAATGGTCGATATCAAAAAGACGAGATGCCGTTTTAGGACGAACATCGGCAAAGTAGGCATAAGGATCCGACTTGAGCAGCACCGTCCCATCTTGCGTTTTGATCTCAAACTTATAATGCTCCCCTTGTTCTAGACCAGGAACAAAAAGCTCCCAGACTCCGGAAGATCCCATCGACCGCATCGGATGCGCCCGCCCATCCCACTGATTGAAATCTCCAACCAAAGAAACCGAAGAAGCATTTGGAGCCCAAACGGCAAATTTTGCCCCTGCAACTCCTCCATGATGGACAAGCCGCCCGCCTAACACATTGAAAATCTTGTAATGGGTTCCTTTGTTAAAGAGATGAGCATCGATCTCCCCAAAGGTGGGTGAAAAAGCATACGGATCGTGATACAGCTTTCCATTAGAGTGGTAAATTCTATAGTCAAGTGGACCTGTTTTTGCTGCGGAAACCTCAAATAGTCCAGCAGGATCGATTTTTTTAGCCTCGACAATTTTGCCTTTGACTTCCAGATGGCATGATGATGCCCCAGGGCGCCATAACCGAATAACTTTTTCGTGCAGCCCTAAAACAGCGTGGGGATTATGAGGGTCAAATAACTTTGTTTGCAGCATAGTCTTTGACGTCCTTTAGTGCAAAAAGATAGATCGATCCTGCCAAACACCAGGCTAGGCCAAGCGCTATGACAAAGAGCGGTCCGATCCAAACGCACAAAAGACTCGCCATAAAAGGCACTATAAGACCTCGAAGGCCGACTGTCAAAATATTTACTGTTGAAAAGAGACTGCTGTCACCATTTCCGGCAAAAAGCGGTCCCGATAAATGCCAGATCAAATGGCTGCCTGCTTGCGCAGCGCCATAGAGGAAAAAAGCGACAAAAAACCAGACCTTCCCCCATCCGGCTCCAAAGCCAGATAATATCCAAAAAAGAGCAGAAAAAGCAAAAAGAAGGCAGACGATCCCCGTCAATCGGTAGATCCCTTGCAAGGCAATTCGCTTTCTCCAAAAAGAGGTTGCAAGAACAAAGCCGATCCCCATCCAAACAAAGCGGCTAAATGTGTAATCAACAGGGCTGATGGCTAAATCATCTGCGGCATAGAGCACCAGCGCTGGCATGATCAACATCAGTCCAATCCCGCCAAACATGAAGCCCAGCTGAAAACGGGCAAAATCGGGCCTCTCACGCAGAAGATTCCAGCTGTCTTTCCAAGGGCCCGCCAAACGATTCTGCTTCGAAGGCGCTTCATCTAAAGATCGACTAATCGGAACCCGTGCCTGCAAAACTAAAGCCAGCAGCCCAAACACGCTACTTAGCAAAAAAAGCGTTTTCCAATCATGGTCATTGATCCAGAAACTCAAGAAAATTCCGATCAAGACTCCGCCTAAACAATTGATGGCTGAGCTCCAAGAAAAGAATCCCTCTCGCGCACCAGGTGGGACGTTTTGTTTTAATATCTCCATTTGGGCAGGCATCCCACCCCTTTGGAAACACTGAAATAGAGCAGCGCCAATGATGAAAAACCAAATATTTTGCACAAATGGAAACATCAGAAAAGGGACACTTCCCAAAAACCTCGAGATCATCCAATTCGATCTCAGCCGACCCCTGTTTCTCCACAGAGTCGCCCCCCAATAAAACGAAATCAAGGCAACGACCGGTTTGAGCATCGTAAAAATAGAAATTTGAAACGCGCTCGCATGCAGATCTTTCCTTAAGAGATACGGCAGCATGGCGATCAGGCCTACCAACGGCTCATTGAGCAACCCAGTGATGAACAAAGCCCATTTCGTTTTCCTAGCAACAGTCATACGGCCTTAACTATAGCTTTAATGAGGCTATTTTTGAAGAACTCAATCTTAAATAATAGAAATTCCTTGAGTCTTGTAAATCAGGCTTCTGACGTAAGTACAAATTTTAATATTGTCAAAAATTCTTTCTCTTCGCTAAGATAACGTTTATCATCCCGCATGGAGACCCCATGCGAACACCACGGGTTCCGGCCCGTGGTCTATTTTTTTCAGGGAAATTAAATGATACGCGATCGCGTTGTCTGTTTTATTGATGGGCTAAATCTGTTCCATGCAATTTCCAGAGTGAGAATTCCACATTTACAATGGATCGATCTTCGGGCGCTCACCAAACTCTATATCAAACCTAGGGACGAGGAAATAACTCGAATACTCTATTTTTCAGCCCTATCAACGCACATGGATTTGTCGTCCCAAAAAATCCAACAGTCCTATATCACAGCTCTGCAATTAAGCAATATTAAGCCTATTCTGGGGCATTTTAAACAAAAGAATCGGTATTGTCCCAAATGCTCATCTAACTTTCCAGTCCATGAAGAAAAAGAAACCGATGTGAATATTGCTCTTGCATTGCTCGATCTTGCATATCAGAATATTTATGATAAAGCTCTTTTAATTTCTAACGACTCTGATTTAGCCCCCGCAATTCGTAATGTTAGAGAACGCTTTCCTAGTAAAAAAATAACAATTATTGCGCCACCACTCTCTAGGCAATGTAATGAATTGATTCAGGCAGCCTCAGATAAATTGAAAATTAGGACTCAACACCTGGAAAGGTCTCTTTTACCTGAGGTTATCGTCGACACCTCCAGAATGATCTTTGTTAATCGACCCAGAGAATATGATCCCGCTTTAGCTATGCAAAGCGTTCCCTGATATGAATTCTTTAAGTTCCTTCAGAATTTCTCAATGACTTACGATATCACTTTTCAAAACGGTCTAGAAACAACTTTTGACTTTGGCGCAAGATGAGAGGCTTTTCAAGAAAGTGGCGGCGTCCTTTCTCCTTCAAAGAACTCCTCAGCCGGCAAGATGTTAATGGCTTTGGTAAACAAATGACGATTTCACGGTCGCTCTCCGCATGGATAACGACTTTCTGTAAGACCTTTTTCGACCACTCAAAATCGATCTTATCGCCAGCTTTTGTTGTCAGCTGGACAAAACGACCCGCATGAAACTCCGGAGAAAGACATGGGAGGAAATCCCAGCTCTCTTCTGATTCTTTGAAGAACAGGGCGCGGATATATTTCGCCCCTTCTGTCAGTAAAATGAGAGGAGATCCTAAAATCTTTTCAGAGACAATCCCCTGATGCATTGTATCCGCAAGCCTAGGGGTTAAGATCCCTTCAAAACCAACCAAAAAGAGTTTCAGATACAGGTTCGTGACATCGAGCTTGTCGCATTCTTGAAACAAAGAAGCCGTCCCGCCCTTGGGAACCATCTGTCCTAACCTAAACCAGATCGGAAGGATTTCTGCCATTTCTTGACGCCGCAAGACAAGCTCCCAATCGAGCTTTTTGCTCATCCCCAGTGATAATCTCTCAATGGGATGGGGCATCAATCGAGTGCCGGGAATAATCAGTGTCTTGTCAATGGCTATTCCAGCCTCTTGCATTTCAATACAGATTCGCCGGTGGCCATCTAAAGTTTTTCCATAGACCCAAACGACACCCTTTTCTAAATCCAATTCCAGCGTAAACTCATTAACCGGACCTTTCCAGCCCAATTTGTATTCGTGTTTCTCAGAGGTGTTGAGATTTTCAAAGATCAGCAACGCAGGAAAAGCCTGCACCTTGAACGAACTCCACGGAATAACGCATGAAGCTCCCGGCAGATGAGAAAAAGGCCTTAAACGTTCAGCAATGGTGATTTTCATCCTATCAGACCTTCCGGTAGATTTTTCGTGCACATGACTTCGACAATGGTATTTCGCTTCACAGGGAACTTGCAAATGACAGGAAGGAAATTCTCCGTATGGCCAAACCCTTCTTTTTCGTCTTCGATCAAGACTTTGACTTTCTTGCCGACATACGCCTGACGAAGCTCAAATGCGAGTTTTTCCGATTCTCGAAGGACAACCTGTCTTCTTTCATTCATGACAGCAGGGGGAATTTGGTTGGGATAGGTCGCTGCCCGGGTTCTTGCCCGAGGGCTGTAGGGAAACATATGGACTTTAGCGAATTTGACTTCTCGCATGATCTCTAACGTCTCTTCAAAATCGGCCTCTGTCTCTCCTGGAAATCCAACAATGACATCGGTGGTAAAAGTAAAATCAGGTGCTGCATTTTTCAAACGGTGAATGGTCTCTAAGAAAACCTGTTTGGTATATTTCCGGTTCATCCGTTTTAAGATGACATTGGAGCCTGCTTGCAAGACAATATGGAACGAGTGGCAGGTTTTTTTGCCGCTGAGCACAGCATCCATTAAATTGTCATCGACTTCATCTGGATCGATGGAAGAGATGCGGACCCGTGTCAGCCCTTCGATTTGATCGACGGCCCTAACGAGATCGGCAAGCTTTTCCCCAGAGGTCCCTTCGTAATCTCCAATATTGATTCCCGTTAAAACGACTTCTTGGTAGCCGTTTTGAACCAGACCTCGAATTTCCTCTAAAATCTCATCCATCGACTTCGACCGGGACCTTCCCCGCACATACGGAATGATGCAATAGGTGCAGTACGAGTTACAGCCGTCTTGGACTTTGACAAAAGCTCTAGTATGAGCAGAAAACTGATCGATCTTGAATTCTGGCAGCTCCTCTTGAGGAAAAATACGCGTCAGCAGATTTTCTTTCTCTTTGTTGGGAACGAGATGCGTCACGCCAGGGATGGCCCTCAGCTCCTCTGGCAGACGCTCCGCTAAACACCCCGTCACCACCAGGGAAGCCCCCGGATTTTGACGATGGAGCTGCCGGATCTGATGCCGACTGCTGCTATCAGCAGATTCTGTGACCGTACACGTATTGACAATACAAATGTCGGCTTCCTCCCCTTCTCTTGCTTCTCGATAGCCTAGCGTCCGGAGCTGGGTCGCATACGCTTCCGACTCATATTGGTTGGTCCGACACCCTAAAGTAGAAATTTTAAACTTTTTTTGTTCCACAGCGAGGAATTATGCACTAGTTACTGCAGAAAATCAACTTCCTATAAAAATGTTTTTACGAAATTTAAGTTTTTGGTCACAATGGGTTGAATGGAGGTTTTTATATGGATTCAGTTATGAATTATTGGGCGATCCTCGTGGCAGCCATTGTTTTTTGGGTGCTCGGATCGGTGTGGTTTTCAGTATTATTTAAGAAGCCTTGGCAAAGCGGCATGGCTAAGGCCGGGCAAAAAATCCAAAAGCCTAGTTCTGGCGAGATGAAGAAAAAATGTGTGATTTCCTTCCTCTTAAACATCATTCAAGTCTGGGGAATTGCCGCTATGGTTTCCAGCTTCCAGATCATGACCGTGCAACCAGCAATCAGCCTTGGCTTACTCATAGGCATTTGCTTTGCTGGAGCAAGCATGGCCTGCAAATCGCTTTGGGCAAATCAAAACTTAAAGTTGACCCTCATCGACGCGGGCTATCCGATTGTCGGATTTATTATCAGCGCCATTATCTTGGCTCTCTGGCAATAAACACATAGAGACGCCTGGGATTTTCTTCTCAGGCGTTAATTAATAGACAAAATATCCAACACTATTTATTTGGAAATTAAGTTTATGTCTATTATTAGTGTAACGACTTCTTTATTCTTTGTTCTTAATGCTTTGGGAAATGTCCCTTTTTTCGTGGGTATCCTCAGTGGCTACACTGCCAAGAAACAAAGGAAGATTATTGTCCGAGAGATGGTGATCGCCCTATTTATTTTGGTCTGTTTCAATTTCTTCGGACATCAGATCTTGGGTGTTCTGGGGATCGATCCGTGTGTGGTCGGGATTGCGGGAGGAACGCTGCTGTTTTTGATTGCGCTGAGCATGATCTTCCCTAAAAGAAATCATTTAAAAGCTCCGAATCGCGAACCGTTTATCTTCCCCCTGGCGATTCCGGCAGTCGCTGGGCCAGGAGCTATTACAGCTGTGATGATCTACTCCCAGCAAGCCCAAAACGCGTTTTGGATGCTTCTTCCACTGGGCCTTGCGTGGCTTTGCTCTTCTTTGATTCTTTTAGCATCATCGAATATTAAGCTATTCTTAGGCCAGAAGGGTCTCATCGCCTGCGAAAGGCTGGGGGGAATGGTGATCTCTTTGATCGCTGTTCAGATGTTCACAACAGGTGTCATGGGTCTTTTTGACAAATGCCAGATAGGAGCCCAGACTCCCGTAGAGAAACAAACGAGCTTGCACCAATAATCAAATGGTCATCGAGATGGATCCCCATGACCCGGCTCGACCGGATCAGGTGCCTTGTCATTTCTAAATCTTCCTTGGATGGCGTCGGATCTCCACTCGGATGGTTATGGGCTAAAATCAGGCTGCTGGCACTATGCCTGACAGCGGGGAAGAAAACTTCTCTCGGATGAACCAAAACATTCGAAAGCGTACCGATGGAGACTTTTTTTAAAGCAATGAGCCGTCCTTTGACATCTTTAAGAATAACCATCAGCATCTCTTGCTTTTGACCTGCAAGATCGTGCCGGACGAGTTCATAAGCTTCTTTAGTATGGATCGGGTCTTTTGCAACAAAAGGCTTCTGGGTGGTTTTTAAAGCGATTCCAAAGGCGGCTTTGAGTTGAATCGCTTTTGCAGGGCCGATGCCTTTGACTTCCATCAGTTCTTCGATCGAGGCTTCTAAAAGAGATTGGAGCGATCCAAAACGGACGATCATGTCATGGGCAAGCTCGAGGACAGATCTGTCTTTAGTGCCGGTGGTGAGCAAAATGGCGAGAAGCTCGGTTAAAGAAAGCGCGTCAGGACCGAGCTTAACGAGTCTCTCCCGGGGCCTTTCCTCAGCTGGCAGGTTAGATAAATTCATAAACAAATGGTTTTACCTTTGCATCATAACGTCCAGAGATTTCAACATGCAACAAGATATCGTTATCCTCATAGTCGCATTGGATGACTTTTCCTTCACGCATCAATTCACTAACGAGAGCATAGTGGCTTTGCGGGATGCGCAGCCGATACGTTTTGCGGAGCGATCCAATCTCAACTGTCATCTGCTCCATTAGACGGTCAAAACCTTCTCCTGTGAGAGCAGAAATCGGGACTGTTTTGGGATATTTCAGCCGAAACCGGTGCAAAACGCTTGGATCTTGGAGCGCATCGATTTTATTGAGCACGGTGATCATCGGTCTGTCATCTGCTTTGAGCTCTTTAAGAACGTGCATCGTCGCTTCTGCTTGGAGCTCGGCTTGAGGATTACTGGCGTCGATGAGATGGAGCAAAATATCGGTGTGGACGGCTTCTTCAAGCGTGCTTTTAAAAGCAGCGACAAGCGTGTGGGGAATTTTCCGGATAAATCCGACGGTATCGACAAGAAGAATCTCCTGCCGGTTTGGAAGGGTAAATTTTCGCGTGGTGGTATCTAAAGTGGCAAAAAGTTTGTCTTCGACAAAAACATCGGCTTTTGTCATCGCATTGAGAAGCGTCGATTTTCCTGCATTGGTGTAGCCGACAATCGCAAAAGTTGGGATGCCCGTACGGAGTCTTTGACGCCGCTGGGTTTCGCGTTGTTTCTCAACGACGATGATCTCTTTTTGAAGCTGCAAAACCCGTGCCTTTAGCATCCGGCGGTCGAGCTCAATCTGTGTCTCCCCTTCACCGCGCAGGTATGCTCCTCCACCGCTTCCACCGCCGCTACCCGCTTGGCGTGAAAGATGAGTCCACAATCTTTTTAAGCGAGGAAGCTGATACTTGACCTTAGCCAGCTCGACTTGAAGCCTGGCTTCTCTAGTGAAGGCTCTCTGAGCAAAGACTTCGATGATCAGCTCGGTTCGGTCGATGACCGGCCGCTGGAAGAATTTTTCAAGGTTCCGCTGCTGGTTAGGAGTGATCTCATCATCAAACAGAATAATATCCGCGCCGAGCTCATCGCTTGCTTTGAGCATCTCATCGAGCTTGCCGCTACCAAGATACGTTCCTGCGTCGATCTTTTTAATGGGAGATGTGACTTTTGCGACAGCTTCTAGCCCATACGTATCGCAAAGACGCTCCAGTTCATTGAGATTCTCTTCGCAGGCAGCTTTATCTTTGGTCGAAGTGTAAGACCCCAGAAGAAGAGCCGTCTTTGCATTTTTAAAACTATTTTCATTCAACATGGAATCTCCAGACCGTCGTAAGCGAGCTTCACACCAGCAGGAAGCTGCTGACTTGCCTTCTTGTGATCGAGTTCATGAGCAATATGGGAAAACCACGTCTCTTTAGCGCCTATCTTGGTCGCAAAGGCTATCGCTTCTTCCATGTTCATATGAGCCGGTGAAGCTCTATATCTTAGCGCGCTCATCACCAAGACTTCAACACCTTTCAGCGCCTGGTAGATCTCGGGAGTAAAATGCTTCAAATCCATCACATAGGCAAATGAGCCAATCCTAAAGCCTGTGACCTTCATGCCGCCCTGCTCAAACGACATGATCTGCCACGAATGTCCCCCAAACTCTTCTTTCCCGAAATCGTTTTTGATCACCTGAAAGTTAAACCTCGATCCTCCCATGACATCATCGTTTGACTTTTTAAAAAAATAGCCATGGGTCTTTTTAAGATCATCTAACGATTCTTGCGAAAGCAGACACGGAAGCGTCTTTTTCTGTAAAAAATAATAGACTCTTAAGTCATCGAGCCCGGCAACATGGTCAAAATGAGTATGGGTGATCAAGACCCCATCGAGCCGGTCAATGCCGTATTTGAGCGCTTGGTACCTAAAATCGGGCCCTGCATCAACAAGAAATCTCTCCTCGCCAATCTTAAATAACCCAGCAGGCCTCAGACGATGATTCAGAGGATCGCTGGAAGTGCAGACCTCGCATTTGCACGTCACAACTGGTGTGCCCATCGAAGACCCCGTGCCAAGAAAAAGGAAAGAATTCATATCACCCTCTCTTCCTCTTCAACAAATAGCCAGCACCCCACACGGTGCCAAAACCCATTTTTAGGCAGCGGTTGCACCCGTCCCACCAGAGATCTAGTTTGCTCTTTGACAACCGGCTGCCTCACCTCAATTTTCGGTAAGGTGGCCGTTTGAGTGCTCAATCTGCCTTTTAACGGATAACGCATCCTTGAACCTATCCCACTATTCTTAACATGGATATTTTTGACCTTTTTGGCATCTTTGTCTTCAGCTCGCTCAGCCATGTTATCTCAACATTGTCTTCGCTCGCTGAAGACAAATCTATCCAAAAATGCCTAAAAATCTCCATAATTAAGAATAGTGGGATAGGTTCTTCGAACTATGCAAAATCACCTATTTATTTTGTACAAAGTAATTGAAAGTTGCACCTCTAAGGGGCTTCTAACAACTGTCCAAAATCAATGATCTTTGCAAAGAATCCGCTTTCGACGACCTCTTCTTCTACTCCACACACATGGATAAGAACAGGTAACTTGGATATATGTTTTGGGATTTTCAGACGACGCATTTTTTCTTGCATTTCCTTGATGATTTTTTTAGAGATTGGATGTCGGGAGAATTTTATTTCACAAATATAAAGGAAATGATGGAGGGTATGGATTAAATAGTCAATTTGACAGCCAGGATGAGCTTTAATTGCTCTTTGAAAATAAGGATTATCCCACAAAATTTGTTCAGGAGAAATGTTGAGCAACTTATGAATTGCTTTCCGGTTATGTAAAACCAAATTTTCGAATTGTAATCCCATAATTCCATCCCAACCAGGAACACTAGTGAGAGAATTATGATCATATGCATTCGCCTCTATTCGATCTTTGACAGGTTCAATCCATTTGCAATAAAAACGGAGATAGTTATCGCTCAATCTAAAATGGCTCAATTTGGAGGGTTTAACAGTACTGAGCACTCTCGTTCGATCCCGAACGACAAATCCCCCTAAAATGAGATGATCAAGATATTCAGAGAGCTTTCCACTTTTTTCGATCTTTAGTTTTTTATAAAGATCGGCTAACTCACAACTTCCATTAACCAAAGCACGTACAATTTTTTCATAAGTATCACTCTTCTTACCAAATATATCTGAGAAGATGTGAGTAAATTCTTCGAAGAGAAAACCCTCCTTTTGAAAACAAAGGCGGCGAATATTTTCTTCCGCAGATTGATTGGGATGCAATTCCTCCAAATAACGGGGGATACCTCCTGTAATTGCCAAAAATTTAAACTTATCAAAAGTCGATATCCGTTTTTCATACTTTCCCCAAAACTGATTGCAATGATGAAGGGGTAGCTCATGAAGCATCATCTTAAGCGATATTCTTCCTAAGAAGGCGGAACTTTTAATAATTTCTTCCTCAATCCAAGAAGAGGCAGATCCACATAAAATTACGATTAGTTTTGGGTTTTTTTTCAGATGGACATCCCAAGTCATTTTAAGCTTGCCTAAAAAATCGGGATCTTTGCTTCCCATCCAGCTTATTTCATCCAATAATACAATCGCCCTTCCTTGCTGAACTCTCTGTGCCAGATAGTGAAATATATGGGTCCAATCATTAGAAGCTACACCCGCAATTCCATGCTTTGCCATCTGCTCTACAAAAATCTCTCGTTCAGATTGCTGTGTGGTTTTATTTGTAGGAGCTAAACCTTGAAATGAAAAAAGAGGTATCTTCGATCGTTTTGCAAATTCTTCAACAAGAGTGCTCTTTCCTATGCGACGGCGCCCTCGAATAACAACCAGACTTGCTACTCGTTTTTCGAGAAGTCCTGTTAATAGACTAAGTTCTCGTTCTCTTCCAAAAAACATACTTCTATTTTCCCAAAAACGGATCACCAAATCAAGAAAAATCGATTTGGTGATCCGTTTTTAAGGTCGAATTTTAGATCACCAAATCAACAAAACTCGATTTGGTGATCCATGTGATTTTATAAGTCGCTTATTTTAGCCGAGTTGTGAAAATA
>Ga0207091_1089_pt1 | contig 22544 bp, 23 predicted proteins | sample Alteio_BWMinHeat_47_FD_153534 | JGI IMG/M metagenome (GOLD analysis project Ga0207091, IMG submission 153534) | Enriched cells from forest soil in Barre Woods Harvard Forest LTER site, Petersham, Massachusetts, United States -... | ecosystem: Environmental > Terrestrial > Soil > Temperate forest >... | reverse complement strand
GATCAGTTCGTCATTGTCGTGCACGGAGGTGGACATGATCGGATTGCCCAGTTCGCGCACGATGGTGCGGCAGATCAGGTTGTCAGGAATCCGTATGCCGATTGTTTTTTTGTTGTTCTTCAGAATCTTCGGCACTTCGTTGCTGGCTTCCAGAATAAACGTAAACGGTCCGGGCAATGCTTTTTTCATGACTTTAAACACCGGCTGAGAAAGCTGTTTGGCATAATCCGAGAGATGAGCCAGATCGTGACAGACAAACGAGAAATTGGCCTTTGCTGGATCCATGCCTTTTAGTTTGCATATGCGTTCGACAGCCCGCTGTTTGAAAATGTCGCATCCTATACCATAGACTGTATCCGTCGGATAAATGATCACACCCCCATCGCGCAGACAGTCAACCACCTGCTGAATGTGGCGGGGATCCGGATTCTCAGAATTGATTCGTACGAGCATGCGTCTGATATTAAATAAGAAAATTAGCTAAACGGCCTTTTGAACACAAACAAAGCCTTTCGTTAAAATACACAAAGGGCCTGTCGGGCCCTTTGTGTTCAAGCAGATAGAACGAATTCGTTTACTTCTTGGAGTCAGCCAGAAACTGAGCCAGACCGCTGTCAGTAAGGGGATGTTTCAAAAGTGCGAGAATAGCGCTTAGCGGACAGGTAGCTACATCGGCGCCTACTTTCGCGCACTGAATGATGTGCATCGGATGGCGGATGGAAGCAGCCAGAATTTCGGTGCGGATACCGTAGTTGTCAAAGATGTGACGGATATCGGCGATAAGTTCAACGCCATCGGTGCAGACATCATCCAGACGCCCGATAAAGGGAGATACAAAAGAAGCTCCCGCTTTGGCAGCCACCAGGGCCTGTCCTGCAGAGAAGATCAGTGTGCAATTGGTGCGGATTCCTTTGGATGAAAAATATTTGATGGCCTTAACGCCTTCTTTGATCATCGGGATCTTGACCACAATCTGTTTGTGAAGTTTTGCAAATGCATCTCCTTCGCGGATCATTCCTTCGTAATCCGTTGAAATGACTTCCGCGCTGACATCACCGGTGACGATGTTGCAGATGTCGATGTAATGCTTTTTGATGTTTTCTTCTCCTTTGATGCCTTCTTTGGCCATCAGGGATGGGTTTGTTGTAACGCCGTCGAGAACACCCAGTTCCTGAGCTTCTTTAATCTGTGCGAGATTGGCTGTATCGATGAAGAATTTCATGTTTTTTTTGTTTCGCCAAAAATACAGCTCATGTGCTTATGAGCCGGGGAAAGTAATTAACAATTTGTTAAGGAAAATGGACAGAAATCTTGAAAACGAGGGGCTTCCGTATCCTTCCGGCTGGATGAAATGTATATGGAGGAGGCTGCAGTTTAATTTTTACCGATTTCATGAGCATTTCCCGTACGGCAGAAACGGGGCGTTATACATATCTTTAGCTCAACATCTTCAGGTGATTTGATTTTATGAAAAAGACAGGAATTTGTCTGCTGATCGTACTAGTCTCGGTACTAAACAGCCATGCACAGCGCAATTTTCAATTGGGATTGGGCATGGGCACCGTGAACCCCGTTCCCAGGCTTGACGATTACAAAGTGACTACGGTGTTGTTTTCTGCGGTCAATGCAAGCTGTGTGGCTTTCAATGTCATCGGTTTCAACCAAAGCGGACGATCCAAATCAAATGCCGGATTTGGACTGGTGCTTGGTTTCCTCCAATTGTCCTATGGTCTCCTGCATACGCACAAGGATGATCCCTTCAGAAATGCCCATGTTTTGACTCCTGTAAATATCAGTCTGGGATTGGTCACCATCGGAACCAGTGCTGTAAGGCTTTTTAAAAAAGACCCCATGGAAGAAAAGAAGCTCACTTTCTGCTCAGTGTTCTGAACTTATTTTGAGGCCGGAAGTTCCTGTTGCAATTCCGTGCAGGCTTTCTCGCATATCATTTCCACCTGAGTAAACAGAGTGTTCAGTTCTGCTACTGTTTCTTTTTCTCCAGTAGCTGCTTTGCCGTCGCGGAGGAGGATTGCTTTCTCCTGAATGGTTTTGGCATTGGCTTCATACCGGGAGTCGATTCCCATGGTAGCAAAAGAAGGAATAATCGAGTGTGCGGCCATGCGCAGGGCATCCCAGTTTTTAGCGAATAGCGCCTCTTTCATTTTATGAATGAGCTGGGGTGTTTCTTCGATATACACTTCGATCATCTCCCGGATCATTCCGGTATTGTTTTTTGTCAGATTCCGGAGATAGGTCAGATTGGTGTGTTTGTTTTCCGTTTTACCGGCGTTTTCATTCAGATTCATTGCATTGTTTTTTTGAAGATCGTTTTTTTTTCAGGTATTTGATAATTTTGCTGTACAGCAATTTTTCGTCAATAGGCTTGGAGATATAGTCATTCATACCCACGGCCTTGCATTTTTCCACATCAACTGTTGTTACATCGGCTGTAAGTGCAACGATCGGAATCTGCGAATTCATCGTTTTACGGATATAGGTTGTCGCTTCAAATCCATTCATTTCAGGCATTTGCAGATCCATGAGGATGATATCGTACTTGTTGGACTTGAGTTTTTCAATCGCTATTTTTCCGTTGCCGGCAATGTCGAGTTCAAAACCAAATTCTTCGAGCAGCGTCTTCATCAACAGCTGATTCAGAGCAATGTCTTCGACAACCAGAATTTTGATATCCTTGAGTCCGGCATCGAGCTCAACGCCCAGATCAGCTTCCAGCTCTGCCTTTGCTTTGGTTTTTTTGAAACTCAGAATAAAGCTGAACGTAGAGCCTTCGTTTTCTCTGCTTGTAACAGAAATGGTTCCTCCCTGAGGTTCCACAAGCTGCTTGACAATGGCCAGCCCCAAACCTGTTCCGCCATAGAGTCTGGAGGTTCCGCTGGTGGCCTGTTGAAAGTCATCGAAGATATTGCCGAGTTTGCTTGCAGGAATTCCGATGCCGGTGTCGGTTACTGCAAATTCAATGGTCGCTTTTTCGGCATCCTCTTCGACCATGCGCACACGTACGGTTATTTTCCCTTCGGTGGTAAACTTCACTGCATTTCCGACGAGATTCAGAATAATCTGGTGAAGTCTTACAGCATCGCCAACCAAAAACTCCGGAATGTTGGCGTCGTATTCTTTCACCAGTTCCAGATTTTTTTTCCTGGATTTTAGTTTCAAACAGGTGCAGCATGGCCGAAATGGAAGCTGAAAGTTTGAAGGGGATGTGATCGAAAGTCATCTTGCCGGCATCCACTTTGGCCAGATCGAGTATATCGTTGATGAGTACAATCAGCGCATCGCCGGATATTTTGATGGCGTTGAGATATTCTTTTTGTTTTTCGTTCAGATCCGTTTTGAGCACCACTTTGGTGAAGCCGATAATGGCATTCATCGGTGTACGGATCTCATGGCTCATATTGGAGAGGAATTGCTGCTTCGATTTTACGGCCACCTCAGCAATCTGCCGTTCTCTTTCGGCATTGCTCTTGGCTTCAATCAATTCGTTTTCAAACCGCTTTTGAGCCGTCACGTCACGTGCAACAATAACCACACCCAGTTCATTTCCCCGGTCATCCTTGTACACAGAACCGTTGAAGAGCACTTCCGTCAGTTTGCCTTCGTTGTGCCGGAGCGTCAGCGGAGAATCGGCAACCGATCCCTTGGCAAACACTTCCTGATACACTTCCCGGGCTTTCTGAGGTTCGGTAAAATATTCCCAGCGTTTGTATTTTTCATAATTCTCTTCAGCGGTTATTGATTCTTTGCCACCGACCAGTTTACGAAGAGCCGTTTTTCGCTCATTTTTCTCCCAGTATTTATTGAATGCCTTCTGGACATCATAAAAATTAACAGATGGATCCTGCATCATCTGCACCCAATCCTGAGCCCGGATTGTCGTGACAAAGAATGTAAATCCGAGGAGGACAAAGAGTATCTTTTTGTTCATTGTGGCGGTAGTTTTGTGTGAGTGTGTGCAATCGAAAGCACAAGGTAATGAATATATCTTAAATTGAGAAACAGCTGACTTTTAGCTTGTTAAGGGATATAAATTTTCACCAATCCCTTTGACTAAGTCGCTTACACAATACAAATACCAGATTATCAAGACACTGAGAATTCCTGCAAACCCGTTTGGTTTGGTTTTCCTGAATCCATGGAAGCAGGCTATCCACATCCGTTTCCGAATAATTTTTTCTCCCTGGTTCTCCGCTTGGATATTCGATCTGATTTTATTTACATTTGGCTGGGCATTTAATCAAATGAATTCTTGTTCTGCTCATTTGCAAGCCCTTCTGTCCGGCTTTTTTAAGAAAAAAAAGCCTTCAGAAATAACCACATGCTTTTTCGCTTCTCTTCCGCAGCCTCCACTCTGCGCGCAGAGTTCCTTTGGGAAACCAGCGGATCGAATTGATCACCAAAGCTATGTGTCTGTCTGCTTGTATGAATTTGACACACATGATGCGATTGCTTGCATTTTACTCCAACAAAAAAAATTTCCTGATCACATCGGGATAAACAGAACCCTTATGAAATCGAAACGAATAGATGCCGCCCTGCGGACTATCCAGCTGAATTACGAAGAATCAAAACCATTGTCGGCATACGAAACTCAAATCATAGAAAGGTATATCGAGATTCATGGTATACATGCAGACTATGAACGGGCAATCCAACACAATGAGGAAAATATTCAAAAACAGATCGAAACAACCCGGTCTATAAAAATCAATCTGGCTCTGGTCAAAAAACGCTTGCATGACCTTCTTGCAGCTGCCGGTGCGCTGAATACCGGAAAAACGAGTGTGGGGAATTACACCATGCTTAAACTTCAGTCGGAAACAGAAGATTACAACCTGGCCGTGAAGGACTTTCACGAGCGGCTTTGCGAAGCCAATCTCAGCGCAAAGGATATTTGTGATGAATTCAGCCGTTTGTATATGGACTGGGAAAACCGTTTTGAGGAACAACTGGAAGAATTCAATCTGTTTGTGGATGAGCTGTATGAGAATTACGAAAACTACCAGCTCGACATCAGCCGTTTTTATGACGATCATGACGAATTCACGGCCTGCCTCGCACATACCGACAAGAAGATCCATGCCCTGAGCAAAAAGTTCAATATATCCATAGAGAGTTGGGAATCACTGGCCACGGAGGCCACTTTGTTTTATGATTTTGTCAAGAACCAGGATAAATTCAGAGGGTTCTATTCGGTGGAGATGCAGAATTGAATGAAGTGTTGGGGGGGGTGAGGTGTTGAGGTGTTGAGGTGTTGAGGTGTTGAGGTGTTGAGGTGTTGAGTTGAGGTGTTGAGGTGTTGAGGTGTTGGAGTTGGCTTTGGCTTTGGCAAAGAAAATAAAAGAAAGAAAGAAAGAAAGAAAGAAAGAATAAATGGAGACTTTCTTCTATGAAGAAGAAACGTACCGGAATAAAAACTATTAACCAGTGAAACATATTCACAAAACCTTAAAAAAAATGAATCTCCAGATAAAAACATTCGCCACAGTGCTTACAACTTGTGCGGTGATGATACTCAGCAGCTGTGCCGACAAGGACAAAAACGAGATGGGAAGCAAATCAGAACTGGATTCGCTGAGACATGAACTCATGAACCTGACTTCCGGCAATGCCATGATTGCCAAAAATCTGGTCACCTTCGATACGCTTGACTTCAGGGTATTCAGCAATCAGCAATGGGCCAGACTACATGAGAGTCATGCCAAAGACATCATCGTGCACTGGCCCGATGGTCATTTAACAAACGGTATCGAACGACACATTGAAGATCTGAAAGCCATGTTTGTCTATGCTCCCGACACGAAAATCAAAGAACACCCCATTCGCATCGGATCTTCTGATATGACGGCAGTTATGGGCATCATGACCGGAACCTTTTCAAAACCCATGCCCATTGGACCTGGTAAATTCATTCCGCCTACCGGAAAATCATTTAAGCTCAACATGTGTACAATCGGAATCTGGAAAGATGGAGTGATGACAGAAGAATATCTGTTTTGGGATAACCAGGCGTATATGAATCAGATCGGACTGGGAAAGTAAGCCACTGAGGTTAGTCTTCGGCCTTATTTCACTGCATTCACTGAAGCGATGAAACTATCCCAGCGCTTTTGCCACTGAACTATGGCCAGCTCTTTTTCTGCGGCCGGCAGGGTGCTGTACTGGATGGAATTCATGGAAAGCTTTTTTAAAGACTTCAAATCCAGTTCCCAAGCCATGAAGGCTGACCAAAAATCATAAGTCAGACCACTGAATCCAAATATTGAAGGATCATCCGAACTAATCACACACTGGATTCCATTGCGCAAATAACCGATACCCGGATGTGAGCGAAGATCCCGCGTGAAGTTCAGCAACTGGCTGCTCAAAGGACAAATTTCGATGGCTATATTTTCCTTCCGGATCTGTTCATACAAACCGGGGAACAAAAAAAGATTGAACCCATGCCCTATCCTTTGGCATTTTAAAAGCACGGCATCATACATATTCTCGTCAGAGATAATATTGCTTTCTCCATCGTGAAACAAAAAGGGCATTTTGATTCCATAGGCCTTTTCGAGCGAATCCCGCTTCATCCAGGTATCCAGGAAAAACAAGGTCGAATGCCCCCGGTCTTCTTCTCCCACCAGATCAAAACCCGAAATCAGATCCGGATACTTCAGCTGCATCTTGAAGGCATTGATATACTCGGCATCGACTTTGACGGCATCCATACCCCGGATAAATGTATACACCAATCTGAACCGGAAATCAGGATCCGTCTTTTTTAACTGAAGGCGAACATTTTTAAAATAACCCAGAATACTGTCAGTCGAATAGTAGTTCGACTGCTTGTTGTGCTTCAGGTCGTACAAAGAGGGACTAACAATCGCCCGGATTTCGGCATACTGTATGTTGTCACGGATCAATTCTTTAAACCCTTCCAGATAATAGGCTTCAAATACAGGTTTATAGGTGACAAAATTGCGGATACGGTTGAAACAGCGTTCGAATTCTTTCCAGACAAGGGCCGAGTCTTGTGTGGTCTTTTCATTGAAAGTGAGGAGCTCAGTGAGCGAACGTTTAAAATCCTTTTCCGTTAGATTCAGCTCCGATGCTTTTCGAAATCCTGCCGGCACCTCAGCGGTGTTAAAAAATCCGATCTGACCTTTGATGTATTTCTGGTTATCACTTGCCCAGTATACATAACAATCCGGCTGATTCACGGCCGTAGTAACGACCCAGCCGATACTTGTCGTTCCTTCGGTATGCAAATGCAAGGCTCCTCCTTTGGGCATCTTTTCCAATACCTTAAACAAATCGGTATTTTCGATGGTATTCTTGCTTTGGTAAAATGACCGGGATGGCGGAAAGAATTTTTCTGTTTTGTATTTCACAAGAAGCTCGTCCTGCATGTGCTGAAGTTTCAGACCTGCTTTTTTCTCGTCCTCGTTAAGCACAAGATCCTGATCAAAACGAAGCTGAACATCTTTACTTATCGCTTCCTTTCGGCTTTTCAGATACATCTCTTTTTGCTGGGAAAATGAAAAGGCTGTTTGCAGGAAGAGGCAAAATATCAGGATGGATATTCTCATAGTGTTTAATCGGATTCAAAGCTATTGTGGAATGCAAATGTATTCAATTATCAAGAGATCTGTCAAAAAACAGGCATTAACCGGCGGCTTGAAGAATGACCTTCATTTACTTTGTACGTATACAATTACTACATTTGTACGTAAACCGGGATCGCTATGGATACGAAATTAACCCTGAAATTTGATCAGGCAGTTATCGAAAAGGCTAAAAACTATGCAAAGGCGCAGGGAACAAGTCTGTCTCAATTGATTGAAAATTATCTTTTGCATATAACAAGCGTAAAGGGGAAGGATGACAAGATAAGTCCATTGGTAAAAAGCCTGTCGGGAATCATTGAACTGCCCAAAGATTTTGACCCCAAAAAAGGATATACCGACTACCTGACAAATAAATACAAATAGTGGATAAAGTATTTGCAGACACCGACATCATTCTTGACCTGCTTGGCAAGCGCGAGCCATTTTACCTTCATTCTGCACATTTGTTTACTGAAGCCGATGAAAATAAAATCAAGATCTGCGTATCCGCCTTGTCTTTTGCCAATTTGAATTACCTGCTTTCCAAACAATATTCTGCTGATCAGGCGAGGAAAAAATTGCTCAAATTCAAAACACTGGTAACCGTTTTGTCAGTTTCAGATAAAGTTGCGGAACTGGCCCTGTCTTCCGACTTTAAAGACTTTGAAGATGGCTTGCAATATTTCACAGCGCTGGAAAACAACATCAAAATTCTCTTAACAAGAAACCTCAAAGATTATAAGGCAGCTGAAATAACGGTTCTGACCGCTGAGCAATTTCTGAAAGGAAAGAGCTGAGGAGAGTTAGCAATGTGAATTGGCAATGAAAGCTGATGCGAAATGGGTAGTCAATTTAAAATCACAACCTTAGATAGATGGCTTCAAAATCAACTTTAAGTTATTTATTTGTCATTCTGTTTTTGTTTCTAAACCTTCCACGGTATTCTGCTCAATCGATCTCTGCTTCAGATGTTCCAAAACTCGTAATGAAGTCGTTCGACAAAAAATATTCTTTTGCCAAGCATATTCAATGGAAAAGCAAAGGAGCAAATTACGAGGCAGTCATTAAAGATACACTGTATGAAAGCAATACGGCTTCGACTGAGGTGGGAACTTTTAATAATGCAATAATCACAACTGAAATCCGGTACCAAAATACCATTGTAAATTTCGATTCCACTGGAACATTGCTCTTGAGTAAAGACAAGTTGATGGTTTCAGATACAATTATTTTCCCAAAAGCAATGAAGGACTACCTAAAGACAAAAAATATTATTCCTTCAGTTTACATTCTAGTTCAAGATTACCTAGTACCAGCATTTTTTTATGATGCAGAAACAAAAGGCAAGACCTATCGGTTTCTTGTAAATGGTACCTTTTTAAAAGAATGGTGATGACAAGTTTTATTTTTTTTGCCAATTGCCAATTGCGCATTGCCAACTCTCTTCACATCAGCCCGACCGTTTCCCGAAGCAAACGAAGCTTCCGTATCAGCAATTCCGATTCCGGAAAATTCAAGGTCTGTTGTCCGTCGGACAAAGCCTCTTCGGGCTTCTCATGCACTTCATAGATCACCCCATCGGCTCCGGCTGCTGCTGCTGCCAATGCAATGGCAGGCACATGTTCGCGCAGACCGATTCCATGAGAAGGGTCAGCAATGACAGGCAGATGCGTCTTTTCCTTCAGAACCGCGATGGCATTGATATCGAAGGTGTTCCGGTATGCGCTTTCATAACTCCGGATCCCGCGTTCACAGAGCATGAGGCGTTCGTTGCCGGCAGCGAAAATATATTCGGCAGATTGCAGCAACTCATCGATTGTACCGCTCATGCCGCGTTTGATGAGCACCGGTTTATCGACCCGGCCGAGCTCATCCAGCAGATTGAAATTCTGAGAGTTCCTTGCTCCTACCTGGAACACATCCACATAATCGGCCATTTCGGCAATCTGAGAAAGTTCCATGACTTCGGTGATGAGCTTGATGCCATATTCCCGGCAAACACGGTGGAACATTTTCAATCCCTCCATGCCCATACCCCGGAAGGCATACGGCGAACTGCGGGGCTTGTATACCCCTCCGCGCATAATGCGGATATTGTTTTCGGAAAGATGCGCTGCCACTTTGCGTACCTGCTCTTCGCTTTCAATACTGCATGGACCGGCCATGATGGCAAACGATCCGTTGCCAATATGAATGCCATCACCCAGATCGATACCCGAATCTCCGACTTTCCATTTCCTCGAAACGAGCTTATAGCTTTCCGACACCCTGTGTACATCCAGCACACCGTCCAGCGAGCCGATGAGGCGGATATCAAATTCATTTTTACCGATACAGACCAGATAGAGTCCCTTCTGGGTTCTGACTTCCGTGGCCTTGTAGGCAATGGCTCCCAGCTGAGCCAGGATATTTTCTTTCTGAGCGGCAGAAAGTGTATTTTCCAATTGAATGATCATGATAAGGTGGATGTTTTTTCCTGTTTAATTCTGACTGATTTTACGAATGTGCGAATGTCTGACTCCAGCGCTTTGCTTCCTGCAATCGCATGAATAAAAGCACTGCCGATGATGGCTCCGGAGGCGTATTCACAAGCCTTCACAAATGCCGAATGATCTGAAATACCGAAGCCGATAACCAGTGGATTTTTCAGCTTCATCTTTTGGACGCGTTCAAAGTAATGCTGCTGAGCCTGCTGATCCGATTTATTCAGCCCCGTGGTGCTCGCAGAGGAAACCATGTAAATAAAGCCCCGCGAATGTTCATCAATAAGCCTTATGCGGGCTTCGGAGGTCTGAGGAGTGATCAGAAACACATTGATGATACCATAATGCTCAAACATTTCCTTGTACTCATCCAGATATTCCTGCAGCGGTAAATCCGGCAGAATGACGCCATCGATTCCACAGGCTTGTGCTTTCTTACAGAATTCCTCGAGTCCGTATTGCAGGACCGGATTCAGGTAACTCATCAGCAAAAGCGGTGCATGCGGCTTTGCGTCGCGTATACCTTGCAGTTGACTGAAAAGCAATTTCAGGGTCATGCCATTGGCCAGAGCGATCTCGCTGCTGTTTTGAATCACCGGACCATCGGCCAGCGGATCTGAGAAGGGAACACCGATCTCAATCATATCCGCACCGGCATCGAGCAATCCGTTCAGGACAGGAAGTGTGTCATTCAATGCCGGAAATCCCGCCGTGAAATAGACCGAGAGGATGTCCTTCTTTTTGGAAAACAGTTCGTTTATTCTGTTCATGAGTTCTGATGTTTGATATAGGTGGCCAGATCTTTATCGCCTCTGCCCGAGAGGTTGACGACGATCACATCGGATGGTGAGGCCTTCAGATTTTCGAGATGAGCCAGGGCATGCGCGCTTTCGAGCGCCGGAATAATGCCTTCCAGTTTGCAGAGCAAATAAGCCGCATCCAGCGCTTCCTGATCGGTCGCGCTCACAAAGGTGGCTCGGCCCGTTTCAAACAGATGTGCATGAATCGGTCCGACACCGGGATAATCCAATCCGGCAGAGATGCTGTAGGGTTCGGTGATCTGTCCGTCTTCCGTTTGCATGAGCATCGTTTTGCTTCCATGGATGATGCCGGGTTTACCAAGTACCATTGTTGCAGCCGAATGACCCGAATCGATTCCTTTGCCGGCGGCTTCAACCGCAATGAGTTTCACCGCTTTGTCATTCAGAAAATGATAGAATGCTCCGGCGGCGTTGCTGCCGCCACCGACACAGGCAATCACACAATCCGGATTTTCGTTTCCGGTTTTCTCCAGCAATTGTTTTTTTATTTCTTCGCTGATCACGCTTTGAAAACGCGCCACCATATCGGGATAGGGATGCGGGCCGACAACAGAGCCGATGATGTAATGCGTGTCCAGCGGATGATTGATCCAGTCGCGGATCGCTTCGTTTGTTGCATCTTTCAGTGTCTGGCTTCCGCAGGTTGCCGGAATCACTTTGGCGCCCAGCAGTTTCATGCGCGCTACGTTAGGCGCCTGTCGCTCGATATCCACAGCGCCCATGTACACAATACATTCCAACCCCATCAGCGAACAGACGGTAGCCGTTGCAACTCCATGCTGACCGGCGCCGGTCTCGGCGATGATTCGTTTCTTACCCAGGCGTTTGGCCAAGAGAATCTGACCGAGGGTATTGTTTATTTTATGAGCACCTGTATGATTCAGATCTTCGCGCTTCAGGTAAATCTTCATTTTGTAGTGCTCTGAGAGACGCGAGGCAAAATAAAGCGGAGAAGGTCTGCCCACATAATCGCGCAGCAAGCCTTCGAATTCCTTCAGAAAATCGGGTGATTGCATGATCTGCAGATAGTTTTCGCGCAGTTCTTCCACATTCGGATAAAGCATTTCCGGGATAAAGGCTCCTCCGAAATTTCCGTAATATCCTTTTTCGTTGACTGTATACATGGTACAATTTTTTTCTTTACTTATTATGAGGGCGTGCCCCTGAAGTAGCTTCGCCTCAGGCGGAGAAAAGAGCTCAAACAATAATGCCTCTTTCAGTGGCCATAGCTTCAGCGAAGGCTACAATCCCTCGCGCAAAAAATACAGTTTACGTATCAAAAATGCTGACAACAATTTAATCCTACTTGATCCCATCATTGAATCTCGATTTCAGCTTCTCGAGGGCTTCGATATCCTTCATGCCGGGTGAACTTTCAAACTTGCTGTTCACATCAATCGCAGCGAGGTGAGTCAGCGGCGCTTTGAGAGCCGCCACATCATCCATATGCCTCAGGTCTATCCCTCCGCTGACGATAAACGGGATCCGGTGTTTGTGTTTTTTCAACAGGTTCCAGTCGAAGCTCTCTCCGCTGCCGCCGTGCTGATCTGTTTTCGTATCAAACAAAAAGTAATGGCAGGACGACAGGTACTTATCCAGCACAGCAAAATCAAAATTCTCGTCCACCCCAAACGCTTTCATGACCTGCACGCCGGCGTTGATTTCCCGGCAATAATCGGGCGATTCGTTGCCATGCAGTTGCACCAGATCGAGGTGGTAAGCACTGACTTTATCCAGCACATGGTTGGCAGGAGCATCGACAAACACCCCTACCCGTTTGATTTTTCGTGGCAGGTTTCTGATCAGATTCACATCCAGATCTTCTCCCACGTATCTGGGAGAACCCGGATAAAAGATAAAACCCATGAAATCAGGTTCCAGCGCTGCCACTTCCCGGATATTGTCCGGATACTTCATCCCGCAAATTTTAAGTTTCATATAATTTGTTTTTCAATTATCACTCATTCTATACCACCATTCATTTCCGCTTGATCAGGCAGAATATAGGCATCTCATCGTTTTTCAGCTTTTAGCTTGCTTGATTTATAGTCTTTCAGCTCGCGGATAAATCGTTCGCAGGCCTGTTCAGGGCGACTATCCTTCATGAAGGCTTCCCCCATCAGAAAGCCATTGAATCCGGCCATGCGCAAGTCATGAACAGTTTGAACGGAAGACAAGCCGCTCTCCGATACTTTAATGAATTCGGGAGGAATCCGGTCTGCCAGCTCGAACGAGCGTTTTGTGTTCACCGAAAAATCTGTCAGGTCGCGGTTGTTGACTCCGATGGCCGACACAAATTCATTGGCTGAACCAATTTCTTCGGCGGTCCTGACTTCCAGCAAAACCTCCATTCCCAGTGAATGAGCCAGTTTGGCAAGCTCCTTTATGCGCACACGGTCAAGCACATTGGCCAACAACAAGACCACATCGGCACCAATCGATTTTGCTTCGATCACCTGGTATTCATCAATCGTAAAATCCTTTCGCAGAATGGGGCAATAATTGAATTTGCGAGCCGTGGTGAGATCTTCATTCTTACCGCCGAAAAACTCCGTATCGGTAAGTATACTCAGGGCGCTGGCACCGGCCTGCATATATCCGATGGAGGTCCGCTCGATGGATACGTATTTATTAATCATTCCCAGCGAAGGCGACTTTCGTTTGATCTCTGCGATGATCCCGGCTTTATCGGGCCGGAGCATGTATTTCCGAAAGGAGACGCAAGGAGATCCGAAGAAAACGGATTTCTCCAGAAGCTTTACCGGATACATGGCCTTACGCTCTTCCACTTCTTTTTTCTTGTGGGCAATAATTTTGTCTAATATGGTCATCGGTTCAGGAGTTTATTAAAAACAGTCAGTGCTTTTTTGGATTTCAGTGCTTCGTTGGCTTTATCAATGGCACCGGCAGTTCCAAGACCCGGATGCATACAATAAATTGCCATGCCGGCATTTGCGCAAACAACATCGTTTTGAGCCTCAGTGCCGGCACCATTCAGAATATCCACGAATAACCTGGCGGAAGCTTCAATGGTTGAACCTCCGTACAAATCCGTTTGCTCATATTTGGGTAAACCCAGATGATGCGGGGAAAGCAATTGCTCGCCGCTGTTGGAAATCAGTTTGAAATCGGCCGTGAGCGACAGTTCATCAAATCCATCGAGCGAGTGCACCAGCAAAAAGCTTCTGTCGGTCTGCTGGAGGAGATAATGATACAAGCGCGCCAGTTCGAGATTGAATACACCGGTGAGCTGATATTTTGGAAAAGAAGGATTGACCAGGGGCCCCAGCATGTTGAAGAATGTACGCAAGCCGAGTTCTTTCCGGGCTGCAGCAACGGCTTTCATGGCCGGATGAAACAAAGGTGCGTGCATGAAACAAATACCGGCTTCGGCAATCTGGCGTTCAAGAACAGACACATCGTTTGTGAACTGATAGCCCAGATATTCCATGACATTGGATGATCCGCTGACGGAGGACACACCGTAATTGCCGTGTTTGGATACTTTATATCCCGCACCGGCTGTAACGAAACTGGCCAGCGTTGATATATTGAAAGTGTTTTTGGCATCACCGCCGGTACCACAGAGGTCAATGGTTTCGTACGCCGAAAGATCCACGCGCAGACAAAGTTCGAGCAGGACATCCCTGAACCCTTCCAATTCCTCCACTGTAATCGGACGCATCATAAATACGGTTAAAAAAGCGGCTATCTGACTGGCGTTGCATTCGCCTCGGGCTATTGCACGCAAAGCGGAGCCCGACTGCTCTTTGGAGAGGGTCTTGTGTTCAAAAAGCTGACAGAGAATTTCTTTCATGCTGGTGATATTTAAAAACGAATAAAAAAGACAACAGGCATACACATTCGATTCAATTCTCCAGCCAGTTTCTGATCATGAGTTCACCATGTTCAGTGAGGATGCTTTCGGGATGAAACTGAACACCTCTGACATCCAGTTTCCGATGGCGCAGTCCCATCACAAATCCATTGGTGTCTCTCACGGTTACTTCAAGTTCGGCCGGAAAATTTTGTGCATCCACCACCCAGGAATGGTAACGCCCGGCTTTAAATTTACGGGGTATGCCTTCAAACAGCAGATCGTTTTGAACAACATCCATTTCAGTGGCCAGTCCGTGATACACCGTATCCAGATTGACCAGTTTACCGCCATACACTTCCGCAATAGCTTGCTGTCCGAGGCAAACACCCAAAATGCTTTTGGATGCGGCATAGGTTTTAATGACATCCCTGAGGATACCGGCTTCAGCCGGCAATCCCGGACCGGGCGATAACAGTATTTTATCAAACCGGTTTATTTCCTCAAGCGCAATCTTATCGTTGCGGTGTACTTCAAGCTCATAGTCACCGATTTTCTCGATGCAGTGGACGAGGTTGTACGTAAAGCTGTCGTAATTATCGAAGACAAGGATTTTCATGTGTTGGGGTGTTGAGGTATTGGAGTGTTGGGGTGTTGAGGTATTGAAGGGTTGAGGTGTTTGGGTGTTGAGGTGTTTGGGTGTTGAGGTGTTTGGGTGTTGAGGTGTTGGGGTGTTGGGGTGTTGGGGTGTTGAGGTGTTTGGGTGTTGAGGTGTTGGGGTGTTGGGGTGTTGGGGTGTTGAGGTGTTGGCGTGTTGTGGTGTTGCGCCTGCAGTAGAACTTCTTCAGGGCACAGCAGGGTTTGTGTGTCTGTATGCTGGTGTTCGATGGCTGAAGGGTATAATTCTTCGGCCCTTTCGATGGCCACTTTCAGAGCAGCCAGTTTGTTATTCACTTCCTGGAGTTCGCTTTGTTCGGACGAGGATTCGACGACACCGGCACCGGCCTGATAGAACAGCTTGTTGTTTTTACTCAGAAAAGAACGGATGATGATGGCATGATTGAAATCGCCGTTGAAACCAAGAAGACCGATACAGCCACCGTAAAACCCCCGTCTGCAATTCTCATACGTATCGATCAGCTGCATGGCTTTGTGTTTCGGCGCACCCGACAAGGTACCTGCCGGAAACGTGTCGGCCACCAGTTTCATCGTCGTTTTTCCTTTTTTAAGAAGACCGGTTACTTTGGAAACCAGATGTATAACGTGCGAGTAGAATTGAATTTCCCGGAATGTTTCCACGGTCACATCGCGGCAGTCGCGGCTCAGATCATTTCTGGCCAGATCCACAAGCATGACATGTTCGGCATTTTCTTTCGAGTCCAGCTTCAGCTTTTCGGCCAGTTCGGCATCCGCCTGATCGTCGCCTGTCCGCTTGAAGGTTCCGGCAATGGGATGGATGGAAGCCATTTGATTTTTCACAATCAACTGAGCTTCGGGCGAGGACCCAAAAAGTTTGAAATTGCCGTAATCAAAATAAAACAAATAAGGCGATGGATTCACTGAACGAAGCGCTCTGTACACATTGAATTCATCGCCTTGAAACCGTTGTGAGAATTCGCGGGAGAGCACCACCTGAAACACATCACCCCGGTGACAATGTTCTTTGCCTTTTCCGATGATGGCCATAAACTGCTCATCCGTAAAATTAGATGCCTCAGCTCCCTGACGGGAGAAGCGGTAGGAAGCAAAGTTCTTGTTGACGATCAGAGATTCCAGATAGCCGATGCCTCCCTCGGCATTTTCAGGCAAATGATCGCAGAGATAGAGTTCATCCCTGAAATGATCGATTACGATAACATAGCGATAAACCTGATAAAACAAATCGGGAATGCTTCGCTCCTGTTTTGCGGGAGCCTGCAATTTGATCTCTTCAAAATAACGGATCGAATCATACGCTGTATACCCAAACAAACCGTTGCAACTGAACGAAAAAGGCAAAGGCACCTGTTCGAAAGACCCGGCAAAGCGGTCAAGCATTGCCGGAACATTGGTTTCGTTGTTTTTGCAGGAATGGCGTTCCAGGGTGCCATCCGGGAAGGTTGAAATCAGTTCTTCATTTTCCAGTTTGATGGAAGCGATTGGCGAGCAGCAGATAAACGAGAAACTGTTTTCCTGCCCGCGGTAATCCGAACTCTCGAGGAGGATGCTGTTGGGGAATTTATCGCGCAGTTTCAGGTAAATGCTTACCGGGGTATAAGTATCCGCCAGAAGCTTTTTATAGGTGGAATGGAATTTAATTTTTTTCATTTCAATTGGTTTAGCATTACTGTCCTGATGACAGGAGTTACTATTCTTTGAAAGTGCATTAAATAGTGCATTTAAAGGCAAATATGGGCTCAACGATCAGAATTCCAAGGGCCCTCATTACATCTAATCGTTACAGATTAAATGATCCGTGTGACATCCAGAGTGTTCAAAGGAATTATTTATGTTACTTTTTGCTTGTCCAAAAAGTAACGCAAAAAAGACCCCACGCAGACCAACCTTAGAGTGGATTTGCCGCACAATCCAACGCCGCCAGCCATCCACACTAAGGTTCGTCCCGGCTCGGCCGGGAGACGTCTCCCCACACGGCGAGAGTTCCCACCTCGAAATACTTGTTTTTTTGATCAAGGGATAGCACAAACCAGAGATTAAAAACTGCATTTTTTTACTATTAAAAATGTGAAAACGCTACAATTGTGTTATTCAGACTGACTAGACATAAAAAAAGCCTGCTTGAACAGCAGGCCGCAGGGCTTATCTTTAAGTTTATAACAACTCAAGCTGTTCTCATTGATTTTGAGAGGAGCCACCAATAGTTGTTATTTCCTTTTGTTTTCATTGTTTTGATCTTACTCTAGCAAATATATACATGTTTGGTTGTTATTTCCAAATGTTTGTGAAAGAAAAAACGAGATGACCGCCTGAACCGTTCTTTTGTGTGCATATAATTTACCTTTTAAAGGCCAAATGCCCAATCCATACCCGAAGGCATGTGGGTTAGCTCAATACACTTTCATTTCTTTCAGGCCTTTGGTAGCCAACGTAAAATCCGGATCCAGGGTCAGTGTGTACTTGTAATCGGCCGAAGCATTCTGTACATCACCCATCATCTGATAGCAATAGCCTCGTCCGTAATACCCTTTCGGATTCTTCGGATCGATACGGATCACCTCCTTAAAATAATTCATCGCCTCGGGATAAGCCTTTTCAGCGATTCTCATAACCCCCAGATTGTAGTCTGCATCCAGTGCATTCTTGTTCTGGGCCAGCATACGCAGATACATCTCGGCAGCTTTGACAAAGTTTTTCTCGTCCTGATAGAGCCGGCCAAAATCATACATGGCTTCCTGACTGTTTGGCTGTATCCGCAGGGCATTGCCGTAATAGTCTTCGGCGAGTTTATTGTGCTGGGCGGCACAGAGGAGTCCCAGCTGGATATAGGCATTGTAATAGGTATTGTCCTGCTCCACGGCCGTTTGCATGCTGGAGATAGCCTTGGTTGTATCGCCGGCTTCCTTGAAGTTCATGCCTTTCAGAAAATAGGCTTTGGCATTGTATGGATCCAGCTTCAGCACTTTATCCAGAAAGTCGAGCGATTTCTGGTATTGTTTCACATAGAAATAAAGTTCGGCCAGCTTCATGATGCAATCGCTGTTCTTGGGATCCAGGCTCTGACATTTGTCGAGTGCCATACGCGAAGCCCCTGTTTTGTTGGTCATGAAATAAATATCGGCCAGGGTCAGATAGTATTCGGCCCGGTTGCTGTCGATACTCAGTCCCCGTGTCATATCAGCCAGAGCCGCCCCGAAATCTTTTTTTGTGATGTAGTATCTGGCACGTTCCTGATACAGATCGGCACTGTTCGGATTGGTACGCAAACGGGCATTGATGCCAACTAAGGGACTGACAACCGAATCGGTTTTCAGTTCGGTTTTCTTTGTTTCTGCTTTGTTGCCGCAGGAAGACGTGAAGAGAAGCACAGCGGATAAAGCGCATACAAACAGAACGTATTTCATAGAATCGGGTCTTGTTATGTTTTTTGAACTCGTGTTTGCAAAGATACGGGGATTCGTGCAGCTGTCAACTCAGGCTCTGGCCCTCATTCTGTTCAGTGGGAATGTGCATTATGGCTTCGCTCTCGCATCCCTCCCTCTAGCGATAATTAATTTTCCTGATAATTAAGTTATGATATGGCTGAGAGTGATGTTCAAGGCGTTTTAGCCAATTTCCATTTGCATCATAAACATATTCGAAAGTTTTCGTCCACTTCCAGTGGAACTTCTTCGTAAAGAATTTTTGTTTAATAATATTATTATGACTATCCTTTATCAAAACATTTGATTCAATAATTCTGCCATTGCGGGTTTTCGTCCAACTCAAGGTCGAATCTCCTTTATAATAGGTAAAGGTTTTTCGATTCTTAATCAAGTCAAGAGTAATGACAGAATCTTTATACTCCTTCTTCAGATATTTATAATGGTGTCTCAATTTACCCAATTCAAAATAGTTGATATCCTTCGAACCGTCCGCTAAAGTTGCAAAACTATAGCGATAGTCGAATTCTATCTTACCTAAAGTATCTTTTACAATCATAATCATACTGTCATTTCTCAATTCTTCAGTGGTAATATCTGAATACTGTTTGGATTTCTTGTATTCCGACGATGCCGTTTGAAATCCAAAGCTTACCGCTTTCACAAACCCTCCGGTATCATTGTAGTAACACCTGGTTTCAATTATTTCGCCGTTATAGGCCCAATTTTTCGTTATCAGCGAATCGTCGTTTTTTATATTTTTTTGGATAATTGTAATTTCCGTCGGTCGCAGGGTATCCCAAACAGGAGGAGGTATTGTAAATGAAGTCTCAAATTCCTTAATTGTTATCGATTTCACCAGCTTGGGAGAGTTGAGGTTATGGGATTCTGTTTGCGCTATTGCACTACTCACAATCAGTTCTCCTAAAATTAACACCAGAAAGAGTAATCGCTTCGGCATAAAATATATTTTCCATCCAAATTCAGCACAAAAAAATCCCCAGTCATGGCAAACCGGGGATTCAAAACAAAGGTATAAAATAAATTCAAAAACCTATACCTCTGGAATAACAGTAAACATTTCTAAGCAGCATGAACTTCAGGACTTTTATAACTGACACTAAGCGCTGACGCGCTAAGTGTCAGTAAAAATTCAAAAACCTATACCTCTGGAATAACAGTAAACATTTCTAAGCAGCATGAACTTCAGGACTTTTATAACTTACTCTAAGCGCTGAAGCGCTAAGAGTAAGTAAAAATTCAAAAACCTATACCTCTGGAATAACAGTAAACATTTCTAAACAGCATGAACTTCAGGACTTTTATAACTTACTCTAAGCGCTGAAGCGCTAAGAGTAAGTAAAAACTCAAAAACCTATACCTCTGGAATAACAGTAAACATTTCTAAACAGCATGAACTTCAGGACTTTTTTTACTGACACTAAGCGCTGACGCGCTAAGTGTCAGTAAAAATTCAAAAACCTATACCTCTGGAATACGTGTAACAATTCAATCTTCTGGATCTTTATAACTGACACTAAGCGCTGACGCGCTAAGTGTCAGTAAAGCCGGTTAACCAAAAACAGCTCTTGAAAATTTCCCTTATTATTTTCGCTTCCCCAACTTAGTTTGGTGAAGGGGCGGCCAGCGCTTCCTTGATTTTACGTTCGATTTCATCAGCCAGATCGGGGTTGTCGTGAAACACCTGTTTCACGGCATCGCGGCCCTGACCAAGCTTGGTTCCTTCGTAACTGAACCAGGAACCGGCTTTGGCAATGATGTTGTGTTCAACACCGATGTCGATGATTTCTCCCACCTTCGAAATTCCTTCTCCGAAAATGATATCGAATTCGGCCAGACGGAAAGGAGAAGCCATTTTGTTCTTGACCACTTTCACACGGGCACGGTTACCGGTAGCTGTATCGCCATCTTTGATTTGGCCGATCCGTCGGATGTCCAGACGAACCGATGCGTAAAATTTCAATGCATTACCGCCAGTTGTTGTTTCCGGGTTACCAAACATAACACCGATTTTCTCTCTCAGCTGGTTGATAAACACACAGCAACATCCCGTCTTATTGATCGTGCCGGTAAGTTTACGCAGCGCCTGTGACATCAGACGAGCCTGAAGTCCCATTTTCGAATCGCCCATTTCACCTTCAATTTCACTCTTTGGTGTCAGTGCAGCGACTGAGTCAATCACAATGATATCAATGGCACCTGAACGGATCAGGTTTTCAGTGATCTCCAGAGCCTGTTCCCCGTTATCGGGCTGAGAAATCAGCAGCGCTTCCAGGTTAACACCCAGTTTCTGAGCATAGTTACGGTCAAAAGCATGTTCTGCATCAATGAATGCGGCAATGCCTCCTGTTTTTTGTACGTTGGCAATGGCATGCAAAGCAAGTGTGGTTTTACCGGATGATTCAGGCCCGTAAATCTCCACAACCCGTCCTTTAGGTAAACCTCCGATACCCAGAGCCACATCCAATCCGAGTGATCCTGTTGGAATCGACTCCACCTGCTCGGTGATGCCTCCACGTTCAGCCATTTTCATAATGGTACCCTTACCATACGTCTTCTCGATCTTGTCGAGTGTCAACTGAAGGGCTTTCAGTTTTTCCTTGTTCACTTCTTTCACCGATTCGGTTGCCTTTGCTTCTTTTTCTTTGGTCTCTTTGCTCATGGTGCTATCGTTTGTTTTTTGTTACATTTTTAAAACAGTCTGCAACTGGCAGTTTGCAGTTTGCAAAAAATTAAATCTACTGCCGAATTGATCAACGTTTCTTTTCTTTTGCCAATTGCGCATTGCCAATTGCCCACTCCTTCTCTACTCCTCAATTATCTGTCTATAATGTTCCTTCGACTTCACCTTGGTAATCACCTTTTCGATGATTCCTTTTTCTGAGATGATGAATGTTGTCCGGGCCACTCCATCGAAAATCCGTCCCATAAACTGTTTCTTCCCCCAGGTATCATATGCTTTGATCAGTTTCAGATCCGTATCTGCAATCAAACGGAAAGGAAGCTTTTGTTTGGCGATAAATTTCAGATGTGAACGCTCATCATCCTTGCTTACCCCCAACACCTCGTACCCCTTTTTCTGCAAGTCCGGAAAATGATCCCGCAAATTGCAGGCTTCTTCGGTACAAGTCGGTGTCGCATCAGCCGGGTAGAAATAAAGAACCAGTTTCTTCCCTTTGAAATCTGCCAGACTCAGCTCATTTCCCTGCTCATCCTTCGCTCTGAAATCAGGAGCCTTCATTCCTGCTTTCAGGCTGGTGACGTGGTTTTTAAAGGGTTCCTGTTTCAGCACGTCATCGTTTCTAGCTTTACACAAAGTACAAGAATCTTTGAGTATTTGCAAAGCCCTATTTATCCCCTTTATCAACAAAGAACGAAAACTCATTTTGTTAATTGTCATGAATTCAAACAATCCAACGGGGACAAATTACATATTTTATAACAATTGCAAAATTATTTTGGATTAATTTTCAAACAATTCAGTCCCAGGGCATCGGCATGCCCGGTTTAAAATACCCCCCAGGCAATAACCAATACACAGCCAATCAATCAATTGCACTAATTTGAAGGCCTCCTCTTCAAAATCCGGGTAAAAGTTGGCCCTCGAAACCATGAACACGTTATTAACCTCAAATTGGATTGATCAAGAGCCTGTTATGAAAATTTAAGCCTTCCGGAGGCTGTCCTTTGGGTGAAATTTAACATCTCCGGCA
>Ga0207091_1075_pt2 | contig 22946 bp, 12 predicted proteins | sample Alteio_BWMinHeat_47_FD_153534 | JGI IMG/M metagenome (GOLD analysis project Ga0207091, IMG submission 153534) | Enriched cells from forest soil in Barre Woods Harvard Forest LTER site, Petersham, Massachusetts, United States -... | ecosystem: Environmental > Terrestrial > Soil > Temperate forest >... | reverse complement strand
AGCGATTATGTTACCAAGCCATTTAATTTTGAGATTCTGCTTTCCAAAATCAGGAACCTGCTCGCCCAGCAGGAGACGGTCAAACGGGCCTATCTGAAACATATAAAGGCAGACCCGTCTGATATTCATATTGATTCTCCAGACGAAAAATTTATGCAACAGGCGCTGGAAGTGGTGGAGAAAAATATTTCCAACCCGGATTTTTCGGTTGAAGAACTAAGCAGCGCTTTGTACATGAGCAGGGTATCACTGTACAAAAAATTGCTGGCGCTTACTTTTAAGACGCCAATTGAATTTATTCGGTACATCCGCATGAAAAGGGCGGCGCAACTTTTGGAAAAAAGCAAACTTACGATTGCGGAAATTGCCTACGAGGTGGGCTTTAACGACCCCAAATATTTCTCCCGGTTTTTCAAGGCCGAGTTCAACATGCTGCCATCGGCCTATCAGGCTGAAAAAAGAAAAGAGAAGGCTGCTACGGCGGGTGCCACAAATGAGGAAACGCAAGCATAATTTAACCAACCAACCCCGCGTTGTACTGTGTCCTGAAATCCCCCATTTTGTTCCGGCAGGGTGAAAACAGCTTGCTTTGCGGTTATTTTAGGCCAAGTGCAGCGGTTTATAAAGGCCAAAATATTAAAGCTGGCTCTGTTTTTTGTCCGCCACAAACTTGGCAATACGGTGGCTATTAAATTCCTTGTGGTTGCGTAGAGGCATATTATTTTCTTTCAATTTGATTACTTATGATGCTTGAATGGATCCCTTTAACCCGGACTGACAAGCAATATTGTGTATGAAATTAATGTGATATGACACCGTTATTTACTGTTTTTTATAAGTATTTACAATATAAACGCATTTCAGTAGTTAAAAAAGTATTTGCCAGCTATAATAAGATTTTCTTCACTTAAAAATGCCTTAACAGCCGTTTATTTTACTTATTCATAAAAAATGGCTTTTCTATTTTTTAAATAAAGCATGCCAAGCAGATAAAAAAGTATGTATTTTGGATTAATTGATTGTGTGTTTTTATCAAAACAAACTTGCTTTATGAATAAAATAGCATCCTCAAAATTTACAGTAGAATTTTGCGATGTGCTAATATACCATGTAATTAAGCGCAAAATGCATCATTTGATAAGCATTGGTTAACATTTGAATGCCTATTGATAAACGTTTCACTACCCTGTTTTTTGTTGCACTCCTCTAATTTTATTTAACAATTTATAAACGGCTAACTGCAATGCCATTTTTACTAAAAACTCCAAAAAACCGACTGCCATGCTTCAACAAAAAAAAATCGAACTTTTTAAGCCACCCCTTCGTTTTACCGATGCGCGAAAAGGTTGCCTAACATGACCAAAATACTGGCACCGTGGGGGCCTATTTTCAAAGTAACCGAAACTAATTTTTTATTTAATAAACCAACAATTGCTTTGTATGAGACGAATCAAGATTATGGGAATGGTGAAACCATTTGTATGGGCAATCATACCCGCCTTTCTTTTTTTTACACAATTATCAGCACAGAAGACTGTCGCCCGGGTAATAACCGGCACCATAGCTGCAAAAGCTTCTACTACACCGGTAGTGGGTGCCACAGTTACTGTTAAGGGCACAAAAAATGCCGTTAGTGCCGGTGAAGAGGGCGGATTCAGCATTCTTGCCCAAACGGGGGATGTGCTTGTTGTATCTTCTGTAGGGTATAAAACAAAAGAAGTAAAAATAGAGGAGGGCGTTAATTCCGTTAAGGTTTCGCTTGATGAAGACTTCAGCAACCTACAGGACGTGGTGGTTGTGGGCTACGGCAAAATGAAAAAAACTGATTTAAGCAGTGCCGTGGTAACGATATCAAGTGCCGACCTGGAAAAGACTGTTAACGTTACGTTGGATGATGCCTTGCAAGGTAAGTCGCCTAACGTGTATGTGTCACAAACCACAGGAGCACCCGGCGCCGGTGCTTCAGTTATCATAAGGGGAGTTAGCACGGTAACTGGTAACTATCAGCCATTGTATGTGATAGATGGTGTGCAGATAAGACCAAGCGTGCCCGGTGGTGGTGCTTATAACGCCCCTGCAAGCAATACCAACGAATTGGCGGGCATAAACCCAGAAGACATTGAAAATATAAGCGTGCTGGAAGGCCCGGCTGCAACATCTATATATGGCGCGGCGGGTGCAAACGGGGTGTTGATGATAACCACTAAACAGGGTAAGGCAGGCGCTACCAAAGTGAATGTTTCTGAATCGCAAACCATCCAAACAAAGCCAAAGGATTTGCCGGTGATGGATTTAAAGCAATATGCCCTTTACATACAAAAACTATCAAAGTATGGTTTGGTGGGCGCGGAACCTCAAGAACTTAGCGATCCCACAATATTGGGCCCTGGCACTAACTGGCAGGATGCGTTGTTCAGGCAAACTTTGCTGCAGAAATATGCACTTTCGCTGAGCGGCGGTACTGACAAATCAACTTACTACTTTTCGGGCGATTATCTTACACAGGATGGCGTTGCTCTCGGCTCCGGCTTCAAAAGAGGCTCTGTAAGGATAAATCTTAGCAACCAGGCCACGAAATGGCTAAAATTTAGCGCCAATGCAAGCGTTTTTGGCACCAGGGAGCAGGCAAATACCACGCAAGGCAATATTATTAATATAGCGCTGGAACAAAACCCCACCATTCCTGTAAAAAATCCGGATGGCACTTTTGGTGGCCCAAACCCAGCACAGGCCCAATATTCGGCCACCAACCCTATTGCCTTGGCGTTGCTTAACAACAATTATAATACTTCGTTCGGCGCCATCGGTGGTGTTAATTTGGACATAACCCCGATAAAAGGCTTGTTATGGCATACTGAAGTAAACGGCAATTATACGTTTGGTGATAATTTTGTTTTTAACCCGTCCTATACCCTTGGCGCCTATGTTAATCCTAATACAACTGGTAGCCGTGGCAGCAACAACAATTACTGGTATTCGCTTAACAGTAGGTTGCAATACGACCTTACGATAGGCAAACATGCCATGTCGATAATGGCAGGGCACGAGAATACATATTATGCCTACCAGAGTTTATATGGCGCGGGTCAGGAATACTCTACCAATTCGGTGCAGGAACTTAGCGTGGCGGCACCTTTGACCCAAACAACTACTAGCTCACGTGGCAATGGGGCCGGTGAATCTTATTTTGCGCGTGCCAATTACATTTACGACAATAAATATATAGCCCAGATAGTTTTTAGAAGGGACGGTAGCTCCAATTTCGGGCCGAATAATCGTTTTGGTAACTTCCCGGCGGCTTCAATTGCCTGGAAGATATCCGACGAGAAATTTATGAAAAACGTAAGATTTATCAATGATTTGAAATTGCGTGCGGAGTACGGCATATCTGGTAACGCCGGCCAAGGCGGTGCCATTTATTCCAACTTGTATGCGGCATCAACGGTATGGGGTACTGGCTTTTTACCCGGTAATTTTCCGAATCCCAATCTTAAATGGGAGCAAGACCAGTCCACCAATCTTGGCTTGGACTTTCATATGTTCAACAACAGGGTAGAGTTTATTGCCGATGCATACGTCAAAAACATCTCAAACCTTATCCTCTCCGCCTCAGGCCCAAGTTATTTAGGCGGTTACCTCAGTGGTGGCTACGGCGGGCAGCTTAGCTGGCCGGTGGAGAACTACGGAGGCATGCAAAACAGGGGCATAGGTTTTACCGTAAATACGGTTGATGTATCGACTAAAGATTTTCAATGGAAAACTGGATTTAATTTTTCTATCGACAGGAATAAGGTTACAAAACTGGTGGCGCCAATTGTTACCCAATATTATTCCCAAATCAACGACCGGCAGGCTGAATTCCTTACCGAGGTAGGCCAACCGCTCAGCATGATTACTGGTTATGTTGCACAAGGCCTGTTCCAGAATTATAAAGACATTTCGGGCCATGCCATACAAACCGGTGCGGTTGGCACACCTTTAATTGTTAACCCCACGTCTGGCTCATGGGTGGGCGATATAAAATACAAGGATGTTAATGGCGATGGTTACGTGGATCAAAATGACAGAGGGATTATCGGCAATCCTTGGCCTAAATTCACCTATAACTTTAATACGTCATTTAGCTATAAAGGTTTTGAACTTAACCTGTTCTTTACCGGGGTTTATGGCAACCAGTTGTTAAACCTTGTCAGGTATCAAAATGAAACGCTGCCACAAGGCACAGGCCCCTACAACAACCACTTTGCGACTGACATAAATTTTGCAGTGCCCAGCAGCGTTGTCCCGGGCGATGCTTTAACGGCCACGCTTACCAACCCCGGCTACAACATACCCAATGCGTTTGTAGACGCTAACGGCAATAACCGAATTTCACAATGGAACGTTGAAAGCGGATCTTATTTTAAACTTAAAAATGCCCGTTTAAGTTACAGGGTGCCGACAAAGTATTTGTCACATACGCATGTATTCAGGGGTGCTTTAGTTACTGTGCAATCGCAGAACGTATTCACCATTACTAAATACACTGGTTTTGATCCCGAAGTTGGCATGTACAATTATTCGGGTGTAAACATAGTAGGGATGGATGAGGGAAGGTATCCGTCAACAAGGTCGTACACATTCAGCGTTTCTTTGGATTTCTGATAAAAACACTAATTCTAAAAAGTTTAATAATGAAACAGAATATTTTGGTCATAACAGCCGCAGTTCTTGCTGCATTTGTTATGCAAGCATGTAAAAAAGATTATTTAAACCGTCCACCACTTGCTTCGCCTACTGCGGGCACTTTTTATCAGTCGGACGCAGAAATTCTGAGCGGCACAGGACCCTTGTACAACGGTTCATGGGGTGGCTATAATGGCACGTCCCTTCAATACATTGGTGACATTATGGGGGGCAACAGCACGACTGACAATTATAACGGCAGGGGCTCGTATCTCAACTTTACGGTTACAGCCACCGACCCGAGCGGTGCACTCGAAAGTGCTTACCAGGCTTTGTGGTCAGTTGTTGCAAATGCAAACGTAGTGGCATACAATATTAAGAACGCTGGGCCGGGTGCAAGCGCTGCAGGCAAGAATTCGGGCTTGGCAGAGTGTTATTTCATGCGCGCTGCGGCTTATTATTATTTAGCCCTTGACTGGGGGGCGGTACCTATCATTTATAATAACAGCGTGCAGTTGGGCGATACCACCATACGCAGGAATAATTTGACAGATGTATGGCAATTTATCATCAATGACCTTACTTGGGCTAAGAATAACCTCGCAGCTTTTCCCCTGCAGCCTGCGCGCATTACAAAATGGAGTGCAGAGGGCATGCTGGCCAGGGCCTATCTTACAAGATCTGGTCTGGCTGGCGGCGGCCGCACCCAAAGCGACCTTGACAGCGCTAAATATTATGCAGGCGATGTGTGCAATAACAGCGGCTTAAGCTTGTTGCCAAATTATTACAACCTTTTCACCAGCAAATATTTCAGCGGTACTGCTGTTCCTCAGGAAAGCTTGTTTTCTTTATTGTGGGTGCCTACCGGGGTTTGGTTTGTTCAGAATCACATGCAAGCCAACTTGGCATACAGTTCACTCATTACCCAAACTGGCGACGGCTGGGGGGCCGCATTTGGTGCTTCACCAAGCCTGATATCCTATTTTACCGACCCCGCCAATCAAGCAGATTCTGTTCGCAGGAAAGCCACGATCTTTATGCCCAATGATTTTTATCCCGATATTAACCAAGCAGGTGGCGGATGGCTTGTGGACACTACCCTGTTTAATAACGCGCAAATCTATGTGCCAGGACAGGTTGGGAACGGATATGGCAATGACCATGCCTTTGTAAAAAAATATGTGATAGGCTCGCCCGCTGATAATGGCGGCCTTGGTGGGCAGCAAAATGAAAACCTCAGCACCTACATCTTCCGCCTTTCTGATGTTTATCTTATATATGCCGATGCCATTTTGGGCAATAACGCATCTACATCCGATGGCCAGGCGCTTCAATATTTCAATGCTGTTAGAGCCCGTGCAGGTGTAGCGCCAAAAACATCCATCACATATGCCGATATTTTTCAGGAAAGGAAAATTGAGTTTGCCTTCGAGGGCCACGAATGGTATGACTGGAAAACTTGGTACTATTTTGACCCCACAGACGCGCTAAACTACTTTGATACCCAGAACAGGGGTTATTACAACATTTCGTATAATAACGGCCACCCCTTTATTACATACTTGGACGACGCAACCAATCCATTGACTTTAGGGCCCCATTATTATACACTCAGCCCCAACAATACCAACCTGCCCTATCCGGAATCAGAGTTGATTGTTGCCCCGGCTCTGTCGCTGGCGCCGGTTGCCTTTGATTTTAGTAAAATATCGTATTAGGATTACCTTAAAACAAATGCTTTATATGAAAAAGAAAATATTGTTTCTCTTCATTATTGTTGCAGGCCTTGCTCAATTTGCCTGTAAAAAAAATGTAAATGGTGGTGGGCCGCCGGTTATAACAGATGTGCGGAGCGTTGACACTACCAAGCGCGACAGCTTTTTTGTACAGGCAGTGCCAGGTTCGCTGATAGTTATTCAGGGTAATGGTTTCGACGGATTGCAGGCGGTATTTTTTAACGATACTTCTGCTTATTTCAATCCATCATATGTTACCAATAATAACATAATTATTACGATCCCAGCCACTGCTAAAACAGCGGCAACCAACCCAGGCGTGCCCAGCACAATTAAATTGGTTACCGACCATGGCACGGTAACCTATTCATTTAAATTATATCTACCGCCGCCTTTTATTAGTTCGATTGCTTTTGATAATAGTGGCACCTTGTTGTACATTAATGGTAGTAATTTTGAGGGGATACAAAAAATAACCTTCCCAGTTCCCGGCGCCGATACAGCACTCTCGTACACGGTAAATTCATCTTTTACCCAAATAACAGCCGCAATCCCGCCTGGCACGGCATTCGTTGACTCGCTCCGCGTTTATTGCACTTTTGGGGAATCCTCATTCCCCTACCCCCCGCCAATGACTATTAGCTCAGTGTCTAATGAAAATGCAGTTGCTGGCACAACTATAACAATAAACGGTACTAATTTTATCGGTGTCACCAAGGTTACTTTCCCAGGTGGTATCGCCGGCACTAACGTGCAGAATATCAGCGTTAACCAGGTAAATGTTACAGTACCACCGGGAATTACAGCCCCCGATTCGTTGAGGCTAACAGGCGGATTAGGAACTGCCGCAGCCCCTCAACTTTTTGACTCGTACATCACACATCCTTCACCTGGCTACCTGTCTACATTCGATGTTCAATATACAGCAAGCAACACCGACAATACAGGATTTGTTGGCTGGACGGGGGGATATGCATCCTCGCCATCAAGCACCTACCCAAATGGTACCGGCGGCTTTGCCGTCTTACAGAACGGTGCCCCAATGAAGGGCAATACATCCCCAGGTTCACAAGGGAACGCTGGATTTTCACAGCTGTACGATGTGCCTTGGGTTGCCAATACGGCTACCCCGGTGGCGGGTTATTCGCTGAAGTTTGAGGTATATGTTGCGCAACCCTGGACTGCCGGCGAGTTATGGGTAATGATGGGGGATTGGTACGGCTGGCATAACTATCTAGCAAGATATGCGCCTTGGACCACGGCTCAGGCAGGAACGTTTCAACCTTCGGGCTGGGTAACCGTTACCATACCGCTAAGCCAGTTAATTTTGTCAACAAACAGCGATACCAATGAATGGGACTACGGATCCTTCCCAACTGGCTCTCCTGCAACGCTATTCTCTAACTATACATCAACGGCTTTGTGCTTTACTATAGTTAACGACCAGGCATCGCCAACTGTGCCGGTGAATGGACTTAATATAGGTATTGATAATGTGCGGATTGTTCAGGGTCAATAAAGGTTAAAATAGAAGTTTAAAAATGAAATATAAAGTAAAAGCGAAAAATGCCGCAATGTTTCTTGGGTTATTGGCAAGTGTGGCGGCCTGTACAAAAGCATCAATATCCGGAAATAACAACAATAATAATAACAAGGGCAGCGGCTACCCGGTTATAACTGACTCTGTTTATAGCCCGATAGACCCAGCTACCCCGGCTACCATTGGATTTTTTGGAAGTGGTTGGGCAGGCAGAACATTGGTTCTGCCTGCCGACACCACAGTAACGGTGCCGTCAGTTACAGTTACGGACTCATTAACCATAGATGTAAACAAAGTGCTGGTTAAAGTTCCCCCATATATCTATGGCAATAATTCAAACCTGTGGATTGGGCAAATTGTAAACCAGCCCACATTGATGCAGTATCTTAAGGATCTTTCTCCCAATATTATCCGTGGCCCTGGCGGAAGCATAAGCGACGTTTATTTTTGGAATGGCGTTGATGCTGCCCCGGCTCCGGCCGATGCCCCGGCAAATTTGTTGAATTCGAGCGGTACTTCAAGCCCGGCTGGATACTGGTATGGCGGCAATGCAGCTTCATGGACTTTTTCGCTCAATAATTATTACTCGTTGTTATCGCAAACAAACAGCACAGGCATAATCACTATCAACTATGGCTATGCGCGGTACGGCACAAGTGCCAACCCTGTGGCTGCCGCTGCCCACGAGGCAGCAGACTGGGTGCGCCATGACAATGGCAAAACAAAGTTTTGGGAGATTGGGAACGAAAGTTATGGCAACTGGGAAGCCGGTTATATGATTGACTTGACGCAAAACCATGACGGGCAGCCCGCAACGATAACCGGAGCATTATACGGCACACATTTTGACGTTTTTGCCGACTCGATGAAGGCTGCGGCACAACAGATTGGCGCAACCATTTACCTTGGTGCCACGTTGTATGAGCAGCCACCACAGAGTTATGACTACACCTCTATCCAAACCTGGAACCAAGGTGTTCTACAAAATGCGGGCAATGCCGCTGATTTTTTTATCGTGCATGATTATTTTACTGCCTACAACACAAATTCACTTGTTTCGGATATTTTAAATACGGCCAATACTATTCCAACACAGGTAATGTCGTATATACAGCAGCAAGTAACATCTGCGGGTGTGCCCTTAAAACCCGTGGCCTTTACCGAGTGGAATATACAGGCCACAGGTGCAAAGCAAAATGTATCGTATATAGCGGGTATCCATGCAGCCAAGACTATCGGCTCAATGATAAAAAACCAGTTTGGCGAAGCAAGCCGCTGGGACATTGGAAATGGGTATTCAAACGGCGACGACCAGGGCATGTTTAACGACGGAGACGAGCCTAATGCCCCACTTTGGAACCCGCGTCCTGCGTTCTTTTACCTGTATTATTTTCAGAAATGTTTTGGCGACAGAATGGTGTACGACACACTAAGGGCTGCCAACTCCGACCTAGTTACCTATTCCTCAACATTTTCTTCTGGGCAGGCGGGGACTGTTATTATCAATTCGGGCGTTGAAACCCATGTGGTATCGATTGATTATCAGCATTTTCCGGCAGGAGCTAAATATCACTGGTACATATTGACCGGCGGCACCGATAACGGCAGTTTCTCCGGCCAGGTATATGTTAATGGAACCGGGCCTGCAACCCCCACAGGGGGGCCGCTTAATTATGCGAGCATCAAGCCATATTCGGCGGCCCTTACCGGTACCATTAAGATAACTGTACCGGCGTTAAGTGTCATTTATCTTGTTGCAGACAACAAGTAAAAAGGCACATTAAAATTCATGATACGTGAAGTAACAGGGCTATGGGTAACCGGCCCGGTTATTTCACGTATCTTATTTAAACAGTATTAAGGTTTAACTTTCGCTGTAAAGAACAAAGTGTAGTGGGGGAGGAGAAAAAATACGTTATCATAATAGACCATCTATTTGTATAAAAATCACCCAAAAAGCTTCTAAATTTTATATATTACTCCCCATTATGAAAAATAGTCTCAAACTTGCCATACCCCTTCTGCTTTTTGTTTCAGCATGCACGTCGCCAAAGAACAAAGAAGGTCTGCATTTTACCATTTTACCATCTTCTGCAACTGGTGTGGATTTCAGCAATACCATCACAGAAAACGATTCGCTCAACATGTTCGTAAATGAATACACGTATATGGGCGGGGGTGTGGGCGTGGGGGACTTTAACAATGACGGTTTGCAGGATATTTTTTTTGCGGGCAACCAGGTAAGCTCCAAACTGTATATTAACAAAGGGGGGATGCGCTTTGAGGACATTACCCAAAAAGCCGGCCTTGCCACCACCGCGTGGTGTACAGGAGTGAGTGTTATTGACATTAATAACGATGGTTGGCCAGATATTTATGTGTGTGTATCAGGAAGGGTACCCGGCGCCAAAAGAAAAAATCTGCTGTTTATAAATCAACATAACCTCACCTTTAAGGAAGAGGCTGATGAGTATGGGCTTGCTGACACTTCATACTCTACACAGGCAGTCTTTTTTGACTATGATAAGGATGGCAGGCTGGACATGTACCTGCTAAACCATACATTAAACGATGATCGCCCCAACGATATCCGCGATAGAAAAGTTGACAGCAATGCAGTGGCTGGAGATAAATTGTACCATAACGAGGGCACCCCCACCGGCATGAACCATCCTGTGTTTAAGGATGTTTCGAAAAAAGCGGGCATAATAGAAGATGGCAACGGCCTGGGCGTGGTGGTGAGTGATTTTAACGGAGACGGGTATCCCGACATTTATGTGGCGAATGACTACATACGCAACGACTTGTTGTGGCTGAACAATAAAAACGGCACCTTCAGTAACTGCATTGCTTCCTCACTAAAACACCAGAGCTATTCGAGCATGGGCACAGATGCCGCAGACCTTAATAATGACAACCTGCCAGATATCATTACCCTTGACATGCAGCCTGAAATGAACGAGCGGAAAAAAATGATGTATTCGTTTTTAAGCGAACAACGTCGCCAATTTGAAATACAGAAAGGCTACGAGCCGCAATATATTCACAACATGCTGCAACTGAATAACGGGGTAAGGCATGTAAACAACCGCGATGAGCCGTTTTTTAGCGAAATAGGATATATGGCCGGAATTGCCGAAACGGACTGGAGCTGGAGTGTGCTAATGGCAGACCTTGACAATGATGGATGGAAAGACATACACATAACAAACGGCTTGGGCCGGGACCCCACCAACATAGATTTTTTGGAGTATAAGTATAACGCAGTGCAGCAAAGCGGCATACCGGAAAGCAATGCCGGGCAGCGCAGAACATTTATGGATCACCTCACTGCATTGGGTGGCGTACAGTTGCGCAATTATTTATACCATAATAAAGGCGGCATTTCATTTGAGGACATCTCCAAAGATGCCGGGATTGACCAGTTATCCATTTCTAATGGTGCGGTTTATGCCGATTTGGACAATGATGGGGATCTTGATATTATTACCAACAATATCAATGGAAACGCATTTATTATGCAGAACGACTTGATAAGTGCGGGCGACACTGGGAAAAGAAACAATTACCTCACTGTTAAATTAAATGGCGACACGTTTAACAAGGATGGCATTGGCGCCACAGTATATGCATATAGCAAGGGGCTTGCTCAAATGGTTGAGCAATACCCGGTAAGGGGTTATTTGTCAACTGTTGACAACCGCCTGCACTTTGGTTTTGGCGGTAGCGCCGCCGACTCATTAAAAATAGTATGGCCGGACAGAAAAATGCAAGTGATAGCCGCGCCGGCCCTAAATAAAATCATGCAGGTTAATTACATTGATGCCCATGACGAATATGCTCAATCGGCAACTTTAACTGATTCGACTTTTACCGATATAACGCAACGGGTTAAAGCGGATTTTCAGCATAAAGAAACTTTCTTTTTCGACTATGAATTTCAACCATTGATTCAGCAAAAATATTCTCAGGAAGGGCCATTTATCAGCACGGGCGACATGAACGGGGACGGCCTTGAAGATTTTTTTATAGGAGGTGCATTCAAACAACCGGGCAAAGTTTTCTTGCAACAAAAGGATGGCACTTTCAGCGGCAAAGACCTTGTTACTGGTACAAAGAATGAAGAAGACATGCAAAGCATATTGTTTGATGCCAACGGCGACGGATACCCCGACCTGCTTATTGCGGGTGGCAGCAGCGAATTTGAAGTCAATTCATCATTCTACCGGCCTCGCTTGTATCTGAACGACAGAAAAGGTAATTTTCATTTGGATGACAAGGCTTTTTCGCCTATTATACGCACACCTTCCAAATGCATCGCCGTTGCTGACATGGATGGGGATGGCGATATGGATATTTTTATTGGGGGCAGGGTATCCCTGGGCACCTACCCGCAACCGCCCCGGAGTTATATATTGCGCAACGACCACGGCAAGTTTACTGATGTAACCGCTGCTGTTTGCCCAGCATTGGAAAACCCAGGACTAATAAACGCCGCAGTTTGGGTTGATATTGACAACGACAAAAAACCAGACCTTATAATTGCCGGTGACTGGATGCCCATACGCATTTTTAAAAATAATGGCACTACTTTAACGGAGATAACGGAGCAGAGCGGCTTAAAAGACCTGCCTGGGTTTTGGCGTAGCCTTGCCGTGACCGACATAGACCACGATGGCAACCTGGATATTGTGGCGGGCAACCTCGGACTCAACAGTCCTTATCATATAAATGCCCAGCAACCCGCGCAGTTAGTGGCAAAAGACTTTGACGGGAATGGCATTGTAGAGCCAATTTTCTGCTATTATATAAAGGACAATAATGGCAAATACCAGTTGTCGGCAGGCATATCAAGGGATGAATGGGCAGTACAAATGCCATCCATCAAAAAGCAGTTTGAGAGCAACCAGCCTTACGCCAAGGCACCGATGGAACAAATATTTACCAAGGAAATGATGGACAGTGCAACAGTGCTGTATTGCAAGGAAGCAAGGAGTGGCTATTTTAAAAACGACGGCAAAGGGGTGTTTACTTTTCAGCCCTTTCCGTTGGCGGCGCAGGAAGCACCTATAAATGCAATTGTTTGCACTGATGTAAACGGGGATGGCAATACAGATATCATAATCGGGGGGAACGAATACCAGTCTAAAGTAACAGCCGGGCGCTACGACGCATCCTATGGGCTGCTGTTGACAGGCGACGGAAAAGGGGGCTTTGAAGCCGTTCCTCCCGTAAAAAGCGGGTTAATTATGGACGGAGATGTAAAAGATTTGAAGATTGTTACCGTCGGTAAACAAAAGGTGCTGTTGTCCGCCATAAATGATGCAAAAATGAGGGCTTTTGGTATAAAGAATAAATAGGCAGCTCAAACTGAGATATCGTTATAGAGGTTCAATTGCCTTACATTTAATCCTTCATGGCCTTTTCAATATTCTTGTCCGGAACAAGCCACATGATTGCCACCGCTAAAAAAAGCAGGCCGGAAACGGTTGTATTGACAAAAGCCAAGGGGATGGAGGCTAAATAACACGAGGTAGAAACAAAAGCTTTAACACGCAGGCCGGCAAACGCGTCGGCCAGTTTTTCGTTTGAAATGTTGGTTTTTTGAATGGTAAACTGCAAAATAGTAAACGCCACGCCGCTTAAAAGCAACAGTACTGCGTACACTATTACCGTATTGGTTGCAAAATGGTTTTGGCCCATCCAACCTGTGGCAATGGGTATTAAGGATAGCCAGAATAACAAATTAAGGTTCGCCCAGATTATGCCCGAATTAACCGATTTAACCGTATGCAGCAGGTGATGGTGGTTGCCCCAGTAAATACCGATAAAAAGAAAGCTTAAGAAATAACTGTACAGTGTTGGCAATAACGGCTTGAGTGCCGACCACTCGGCAGATGGCGGAGCCTTTATTTCCAGCACCATAATGGTAATAATAATGGCTATCACCCCGTCACTGAAAGCCTCCAGCCGTGATTTGTTCATGTTTGCAGCTTTGCGGCATGAATGTAATGCAAATGTATTCTCTCCCAAAATAAGTGTTGACTACCTGCTTAAATAAAAAAAGGCCTCGTTGAAACGAAGCCCGTGGTGCAAATAAGCTTCTTTAACTAAACTTACTGCACATGAGTACCGTAAAAATAAATTTTTGTTTATGCGGGGGATATTAATAAGGACAAAGTGAAACAAACGCGTACAAGCGGTAGAAAAGACGTATAAACAATTTATAAAAAAAGGCCAATCCTTCCAGCAAGCGTTTCGTCAAAACTAAGCATCCTCAAAATCCCGTTGCAGGTGTTTCGGCTTTCGCTACTTTTTTTGCGGTGGATTTTCTAAAGAAATGTTAAGGATTTCCTTTTTTTGAAAGTAATCGTTGGAGCAAGCGTCACCATGACAGAACACAGGGTGATGGTACAGAAATGTTAATTAACTTGGTCACCCAATCAAATATTTGCTATTTGCATCCATGAAACGGAAGATTCAGAACATATTGAACTTGTTCTGCGCAGTTGTGACAGGTAGTTTATTCCTCACATCCTGTGCAGAACACAAAAGCCAGGATAAAATTATGAGTGAAGAAAGAGTTATTCCAGCAATTAAAACGGATACCGCAACGTTGGCAACAGGCTGTTTTTGGTGCACGGAAGCCATTTTTCAAAGGCTGAAGGGTGTTACGAAAGTAATTAGCGGTTATAGCGGCGGCAAGGTGCCCAGCCCCACATATGAAGAGGTTTGCACGGGCACAACTGGCCACGCCGAAGCCTGCCAGGTTATTTACGACCCAACGCAAATTAGCTTTGACGAATTGTTGAAAGTTTTTTGGAAAACCCATGACCCCACCACACTAAACAGACAGGGCAACGACGTGGGCACGCAGTACCGCAGCGCGGTGTTTTACCACAACGAATTTCAGAAGGAGAGGGCCGAGCACTATAAAACACTGCTTGATTCAAGCGGGATATATAACAGGCCGGTTGTGACCGCCATCGAACCTTTTACCAATTTTTACTCCGCTGAAGATTATCATCAGGACTACTATAATGCAAACCCTAACCAAACGTATTGCCGTTTGGTGATACAGCCCAAGATTGAAAAATTTGAGAAACTGTTTAAGGATGAATTAAAGGTAGGCAACGGCGAATAGAATAGAGCACTTTTGAAAATTATTAAGGGGGAAATTTATTTCCCCTTTTTTATGCACAGGATTAATCGCTTCGTATTGATTTGCGGGTTGTTATATAGCAGTAATTTTTTACCCGCGTTTTTTTGATAAAAATTAATATCCGGGCGCACACGTTTCTTGCTATTTTTACCCCATGGCACAGGAATTAAAAATGGGTGACGCCCTAAGGCAGTTTCTTACTAAAAGCAACTTAAACAATGGCTTGCGTAAAGTGCAGATTGAAGGGGTATGGGAAGAAATTATGGGTAAGGCCATTGCCCGATATACTGATAAGATACAAATCATTAATCATACATTGTTTATTTATACTTCCGTGGGTCCACTAAAGCATGAATTGCTGTACCAAAAAGCCAAAATAATTGAACGTGTTAACGAGGCCATGAAGGATAAAGTGATCAACGATGTGGTGATACAATAACACAGCCGGATTCTTTTTGATATTAGCGACAAATTCTTTGGGTACTTGCAACACCCAGCGGCAATAGACTTCTGCAATATCAATTTAGCGGAAAGCCCGCGCCGGTAAAGGTGTTCAGCTGTTTGAATGAAGTCTGTTCGTCAACCGTCCGCCCGAATATGTTTCCGCCAAATGCAAGCGGGGCAAAGGTAGTACCCGTATTGCCCAATGTTTTGTTTGCTACAAATGTTTGCTGTTAAATGATTGATTTTACCACGCCACCATCTGCCCTGATTGCCGCACCGTTGGTTGCGGAAGATAAAGGGCTTGCCATAAAAGTTATCATATTGGCCACTTCCTCAACAGATGCAAACCTTTGCAGCAAAGAGCTAGGCCGCGCAGATTGAAAAAACTCTTTCTCAACCGTTTCTTTTGATTTGTTTTGCTGCTTGCCCATACTTTCAATAAAGCCAGCGGCGCCCTCGGAAAAAGTAGGCCCCGGCAACACTGCGTTAACGGTAACATTCGTGCCCTTGGTAAGTTCGGCAAGGCCCCGGCTTATGGCCAGCTGTGCGGTTTTGGTCATGCCGTAGTGTATCATTTCCTCGGGTATGTTTATGGCCGATTCGCTTGATATAAAAATAATCCTCCCCCAGTTATTCTTTAGCATTAGCGGTAGGTAATACCTGCTAAGCCGCACACCACTTAGTACATTTACCTCATAAAAACTAAACCAGTCTTCGTCCGGTATTTCTGTAAAGGGCTTGGGCTCAAATATGCCAACATTATTAATGAGGATGTCAACATGGGGTATTTGCTCAAGCAGGCTGTTTACTTCACCAACTTTTGAAAAATCAGCCGCAACACCAGTAACGTTTGCACCGGGAATAAGGTTTTTCAACTTCTCAACAGCCTCGCCGGCCCTATGTTTTGTTCTTCCATTTACATAAACTGTAGCACCTTCTGCCAATAATTGCTTGGCTGTGGCAAAGCCAATGCCCGAGGTTGAGCCTGTTATCAACGCCGTTTTATCTTTCAGCTTTAAATCCATGATGGTGTTTTATAATTCACGCAATGTATAAAACAAAATTGAGGGCAAATCGTTTTGCTTTAGGCCATTCATTAAAAAATGAGCAACACATTTTTCTAAAATGGTAAAGTGTATTATCCCAAATGGACATTAGCGACTTTTGGAACTTTAGCTAAGTTCGTGAAGCCTTTAAAATCCGCGAAGCTTTTCTTTGCTTTTGCATGTGTTTTCGCAGGTAAAGATGCTGCCTATTGCATACAGCATGTCACACAGGCAACTCAATAATAAATGTTGTGCCTTTATTCACCTCGCTTTCAACACTTATTTTCCCCCCAAGGGTTTCAGTTTGTGTCTTCGCCATGCACAGCCCCATACCACGGCCGTCTGCCGATGTGTCAAACCGTTTATACAAGCCAAATATTTGCTTGCCATACTTCTCCAAATCAATCCCCCTGCCATTGTCGCTAAACGTAAGCACCGCAGCCATTTCTTCCTGCCGGCTTTTTATTTCAATCAGCGGTGATCGGACGGGTTGCCTAAAATTAATGCTGTTTAAAATGAGGTTGTAAAAAATATTATACAGGTAACTTTTTAAGGTATAAATATTCATCATCCTTGTAAAATCAGTTTTTATTATTACACCTTCGCTTGCTATCCTAGCCGACAGAGCGAGTTTAATGTCTTCAACCAACTGTTGATAATATACAATTTCTTTTTGCTCGTTAATCCGCTGGCTTATCCGCAGAATTTGGTTGAGGTCGTAAACAACTTCATCTAATTTTTTTGCGCTTACTGAAAGCCCTTTTAAAAAATGTTCTTTTATGTTTTCTTCAACGCCGTCTTTATCTGTAAGCGCATCGGCAAGCCCGATAATGTTTGCAACTGGCGCGCGCAAATTATGCGAAACAATAAAGGCAAATTGTTCCAGGGCATTGTTGCGTTTTATAAGGTCGTTCGCAATTTTTTCACGTTCAAGTTCTGCGGTTTTACGCTCAGTGATATCCGAAACAGCCATTATTACCCCAAAGTTTGATTTTTGCTCGCCTGCAATGCCCAGCCACCTCGTATGGTACCATTTTGCTGCACCGTCGCTATCAAGCAAACTTGTTTCATAAGCAGTGTTTTCCCCTTTTATCGCATTAGCGAAAAAATTATTTATAGCCTGCATCCTCTTTTCTGGGAAATAGGCTGCTGCATGGCTGCCCTCCTTTAGTTCCTTGCCATACAGTGCTTTTGACAAAACATACGCATGAGAATTAAAGGATATTACTTGCTGGGATGGGTTGAATAAAACATAGCCCGTATCAGTATTGTTGAAAATGGTTCGCAGGTTTGTCTCCGATTTATGCAATGATTCCTCTGCCAGTTTCACATTTGTGATATCGTGTACAAAGCCTTTGATATATATCGGTTTCCCCAGCGCATTTCTTTCCAATGCCAGCTCTGAATAAATATGTTTTACATCATTGCCAGTTCCAATCCTGTAATTAACCTTTAGGGTATTTTGGTTGCTAGGGGAATTATATATTGTTTGCTTTAAAAACTCACGGTCGTCTGGGTGAACAGCCATTAAAAATTTATCAAAGGAAGGAACTGTTTCACCACGGCCATAGCCAAAAATACGGTAACATTCATCAGACCATTTAACAACGTTGTTAACGTTATCAACAGAGAAGCTTCCAAAATGCGCCATTTGTTCCGCTTCTTTAAGCAGCGCCTCATTTTCAATTACCCCCTCTATAAATTTTTGCCTTTCTTTTTCCAGTTTGTATTTTTCCAAGGCATTGTTTATAGCACTGGGCAGCCTTTGCAAACGATCCTTTAGAATATAATCGTCGGCGCCCTGCTTTATTATATCAACGGCAAATTCCTCCGATATGGTTGAAGTAATTAGTATGAAGGGGGTTTTGTAATTGAGCCGTTTTAAAATATCAAGCGCTTCGGGGGAACTGAAGCCAGGCAGCAAATGGTCGGACAATACAATGTCAGGCAAATGTTCTGCCAAGGCCCTGATATAGTCGTCCCTGTTATCCACCAACTGTCGTTCAAAGGCCAACCCACTTTTGCGCAGCACCCTTTCAATAAGCTCGGCATCATTGGGCGTGTCTTCCAAATGCAGTATCCGCAGGGTATGGTCCATAACCTTTAGTTTTTAAAAATGATGACCCATCGGCTACTATTGCTGACACGGTTTTTCAGTGAAGGATAAAAGAATTCTGTTTATATATAATTAACCCCTAATAAGGCGTCTCGTTTACCAGCAGCCAATACAACCCAAGGTCACTTACGGCCTTTGCAAAATTTTGAAACTCCACCGGCTTAACCACGTAACTATTAACACCCAGGTTATAGCTGTCAACAATATCCTGCTGCTCTTTTGACGAAGTCATTATCACCACCGGTATATTTTTTGTTGCCTCGCTCGATTTTATGTGTCTTAAAACCTCTATGCCGTCAACCTTTGGCATTTTTATATCAAGCAAAATAACTCTGGGTACCTGGCTGGTGTTGCGGCCTTCAAAAACCCCACGCGCATACAAAAAATCAAGCGCTTCGGCCCCGTCCTTTACGTGTACTAGATTGTTTGCAAGGTTAACCTTTCTTAATGCCCTTATAGTCAACTCCGCGTCGCTCATGTTGTCTTCGGCCAATAAAATTTCCACTTCGGTGTTTTTTTTCATGGTATTGAGTTTTTAGGTAGACTAAAATAGAAAGTTGCGCCGAGCCCGGGTGCTGCCTCTGCCCAAACCTGCCCATGGTGCTTCTCAATTATCCGCTTTACCAAGGCCAGGCCAACGCCAGTGCCCTGAAATTCCTCGTTGCTGTGCAGGCGCTGAAATACGCCAAACAGTTTATTTGAATATTGTGCATCAAAACCCACACCATTATCCTTTACAAAGTAAACAGGCTGATTGCCATTTTCAACCGCCCCTATCGTAATAACAGGTGCTGCGTTTTTTGAGGAATATTTTATCGCGTTTCCCAGCAAATTTAGCCAAACTTGTTTTATCAAGCTCATGTCACCTGCGCAGTCCGGAAGTTCCTTTAAATCCACTGTATAATTGGTGGATTCGGTGCCAGGAGTCAATTCACGCAAGCAGATCTCAACAAGCGCTTTCATGTTAATAATGTTGCCCATTATTTCCTTCCTCGCCGTGCGGGAAAAATTGAGCAGGTCATCAATTAATCGGCCCATATTGCCAGCACTGGACAGTATTTTGTTTAATATCCGGTTGCCTTCCTCGTCCAGCAGTTGCCCGTAGTCTTCCTGCAATATTCGTGCAAAACCGCTTACACCGCGAAGCGGAGCCCGGAGGTCATGCGAAACGGAGTATGAAAATGCCTCCAGTTCCCTATTGGCTATTTCAAATTGCATGGTGCGGCTTTTAACACGGTCCTCCAGATCTTCGTTCAATTGGTGTAATGCTTCCTCAGCTTTTTTTCGTTCCGTGATATCACGAAAATTTCCTACAAAAGCCTTTACGTTAATATCTCCGCAAAGGTTTGTTACCGAACCTTCCAGCCAAATATAATGCCCGTCTTTATGCTGCACCCTGTGTAGGCCAAAAATAGGTTTGCCGGGACTTTGCACCGCTTCTTCCATCCTTATAGCCACCATTGGCGTGTCATCCGGGTGTATAAAACTGGCACGGCTTCTTCCCCGTGATTCTTCAAATGAATATCCTGTCATTCTTTCAAAGGCTGGTGACTGATATACTAAATTTCCATTTTCATCGCGAAGGGATATTCCATCATAATTGTTTTCAATAATCGCCCTGAATCTCTTTTCGCTCTCCTCAATTTTTTTCATGGCCTCTACTTTAAGGGTAACCTCATTGGCAAAAAAGAAAATACCCTCAACTGCGCCTTCACTGTTTCTGTAAGCTTGGTAAAGAAAATCAACATAAATGTCGGTCATTGTGCCATCGTCATTGTTGTCAACCCTTACCAGCGTATCAGTACCCGAAAATGAATTGCCGGTGGCATAAACGTTATCAAGCAATGCGCAAAACCCTTGGCTTTCTAATTCAGGCAATATATCCCTTATGCGCTTGCCAATAATGTCTTTTCCCCCTATTAATTTTAAACAAAGCGGGTTGGCCAATACAAAAATATGTTCGGGCCCTTTTAACATACCAAAACAGGATGGGCCTTCATTAAACAATTTGGCATACCGTTGCCTTTCGGTCTCTAATTTTTCTTCTGCTTCTTTTCTTGCAGTAATGTCGGCCCTTATTGCCACATATTGGTATGGCTTGCCGTTTTCATTCAAAAAAGGCACAATGGTTGTATCAACCCAATAATACGTTCCATCTCTTGCTTTATTTTTTAGCTCGCCTTTCCAAACGTTTCCGTTAGCGATTGTTACCCATAAATTGCGGATGAATTCCTTGGGGTGATGGCCCGAGTTGATAATGCGGTGATCCTGCCCAATTAATTCCTCTTGCGAATATTTTGAAATGGCGCAAAAATTTTCGTTTACAAAATGTATAATGCCTTTCTGGTCCGTGATGGCCACAATACTGGATTTATCGAGGGCATATTTATAGTCTGTAACTTCTTTTAAACTTTCATTGAGTTTCAACTGTGTGAGCCTTTCGGCTTCAACTGATCTTTCCCTGGCTTCCTCGGCGCTTTTACGTTCGGTGATGTCGGCTCTTATCGCTACGTATTGGTAGGGTTTGCCGTTTTCATTCAAAAAAGGCACAATGGTCGTATCAACCCAATAATACGTTCCATCCTTTGCTTTATTTTTTAGCTCGCCCTTCCAAACGTTTCCGTTAGCGATTGTTACCCATAGATTGCGGATAAATTCCTTTGGGTGATGGCCTGAGTTGATAATGCGGTGGTCCTGCCCAATTAATTCCTCTTGCGAATATTTTGAAATAGCACAAAAATTGTCGTTTACATAATTTATAATGCCCTTTTGATCAGTTATCGCCACTATGGATGATTTGTCAAGTGCATATTTATAGTCAGAAACTTCTTTAAGGCTGTTGTCCAATTTTTCCTGCATCAGCGCGTCAATTTCAGCTTGAAGTTTCTGCGCTTCTCTTTCAACTTTTTTCTTTTCAGTCAAATCCCTGCAAATGCATACGTATTGTTCGGAGTTGTCAAAAATGTCATTGGTGGCAGTGGCCGTAATATATATTGGTATCAGGGCCCCGTCTTTACGCATCTGTGTAACCTCGCCCACCCAGCTTCTGTGAAGTGCAATGTGCTCCCTTATCTTGTTGCGGGTTTCTTCATCAAGCTGTGCCCTCAGTACATCAATAGTTTTTTTACCCAGCACCTCTTCGGCTTTATAGCCGTACATCATTTCCGCCGCCTTGTTCCAGGTTAGCAAATTAAAGCTGGCATCATAGGAAAAAACTGCGTCTGGTGTTTTTTCAATAAGCCGGCTGAGGTATGCTAATTTGCCTTCATTTACCTTTTTCTCGGTAATATCCCGCGTAACTTTTGCAAAGCCTTCTAAATAGCCATCATTATTGTACAATGCCGTAAAAACCACATTGGCCCAAAATAAACTGCCATCCTTGCGCACACGCAGGCTTTCGCTTTCATAACTCCCATTTACGAAAGCTTTTTCCAGATTAATTGCCGGAATATTTTGCGCAATATCTTCTTTGGTGTAAAAAACGGAAATGTGTTTCCCTATTATTTCATCGGTGGTATACCCCTTTATTTTTTCAGCCCCCTTGTTCCAGGTAACAACAAACCCTTCGGAGCCAATCATAAAAATGGCGTAGTCCTTTACGCTATCAACCAGCAAGCGAAAAACATCTTCGCCGCGCCGGATGGTATCATTGTCAGTAACAGAATCGGTAAGACTAACAGGTATGGATGGTTGAAGAATCATTAATTGAGGGGCATGCCTTTTTATTTCCACCCTAAAGGTTGCGATAAAATACAACAAATGCAATAATGGTTTTACTATTTAATGTTTTTTTATACAAGGATAAAAATTTTTTAATCGAAACTTCCTTTTTGGCCGAATAAACAAAGCAGAGAAAATTTTACTTTATAAGTTGTTTTAAATCAAATTATTACAAATTCATACTAAAGATATAACACTTAACAGGCATCAAAATGGCTAATACCGCCACGCGCAGATTGCTTTTAAACCGGGAAAGATGACTTCAATCATGCCGGGATTTGACAATTGTCATTTACGACAACCATTGTTAAATGTAACTTACAGATATTTGAAAAGTGTGCAGAATATGAATGATTTACAATTACTTATTGAGGTAGGTGCGAGAATTAGAAAACTTCGTACTGAGAAAAGGTTGTCGCAAAACGACCTTGCGATACTTTGCAATTTTGAAAAGGCCAGCATGTCCAGGATTGAAGCCGGCAAAACAAACATAACCCTTCTCACGTTGCGTAAAATC
>Ga0207091_1088_pt2 | contig 23060 bp, 23 predicted proteins | sample Alteio_BWMinHeat_47_FD_153534 | JGI IMG/M metagenome (GOLD analysis project Ga0207091, IMG submission 153534) | Enriched cells from forest soil in Barre Woods Harvard Forest LTER site, Petersham, Massachusetts, United States -... | ecosystem: Environmental > Terrestrial > Soil > Temperate forest >... | reverse complement strand
CGGTGTCACGTTGCAAACTACTATCCAACACATCGGGGCTTACTACATTTTTAATGGAGAGCAGCGCTGTTATTTTTTCCGGGTCGGTTAACGAGGCATAGTTATCCGGTAGCGCCGTGGTTTTTTCGGCAATGGCTTCAAGCGTCTTGCCATGCACGGTGCTTTCCTGCCTTATATCCAGGTTGGCAAAATGCAGCCCAAATACTTCAACCTTGCTTATCATATTCTCCACAAGGGTCTGGAACAAGCCATTATGCTGCGTTATAATAGTTTCGCGCACCTGGGTAAGGGTATCCAATATTTCTTGCTTCGTTATGTTGGCTTCGTGGCCGGGAACGAAAAGATTGTCGTACAGTTTTGTCTCCAGGCCAATAATCTTGTCTTCCACGTTCTTAAAGGTGAGCCGCCTTTTAAGCCTGCGCACATCTTGGTAATAGCACCGCAAAATGGCGCCCCGCAATTCGTGCGCCACCTTAAGGGTAATGTCTGCAGTAACAAAAGGATTGCCGTCCCGATCACCTCCGGGCCAAAAACCCATGGCAATAATGGGGTTTTTCTTCGTGTCCAATTCCGGGTATTCGCTCTTAAGGGTAGTTACTATTTTGCCCGCTGTATGGTAAAAAATATATTCAAGAAACCACACCAGGCTCACCGCCTCGTCGTACGGCGTTGGCTTTTGTTTTTTTAGAAATGGCGTGCGTCCCAATTGCTGCAAGTAGGTGTTTATTACAGCGGCATTTTCATGCTCAAGTGCTTTGGAAAGATCGTTTATAATGCCCAACACCTCGCCGGTATAAAACTGGGTGGGGTGTGCGGTAAGCACCAGCCGCACGGAAAAATCTTTCAGCTTTTCCAACAGCTCTGGCTTTTTCTGGGTTTGTGCAACTTCGCTCTGCAGGTGCTTTAACGTGCCGGTGCCATTAACGTCGTGCACTTTTGTAAAGGCGGCGTCCTCCAGCGCATCAAACAGCACCACCTGCCTTTCGCTAAACTGCACAAAGCGGAAAAGAATATCAATAAACTCCTGTTCTTTATTGTAAGAGGTGTATTGTTTCAGGAATGACTCCACTATCTCCACGGGGCTGTCGCCTTTGCGGTAGCTTTCCTCGCAATGCAACAGGAACATGGAGAGGAGCACGCCGGTTTTTTCAACCCGGTGAAAAGGCAAGGAAGTAAAAAGGCTGTTGTACAACTGGAAGCGGATGCCCACCAGGTTTCTGAATTGCTGCAATGCACTATTTGAATACGTGTCCATAAACCGTACTTAAGGAGGTTTGATTTAATATATGGCAGGCAATTATCAGGCCGCGTGAAGATAATGGAAAAATAGGTATGGGGGGAGAAGGTTTTGATTCTTTTTATTCAACACGTCACATGGCCAAACTTTTTTTAACTGTAGTGGTACCTGCAGGAAAAAATCACAATTTCGTTATCTGTAATTTGATAAACCAACCTATGCTCGTCGGTAATTCTCCTGCTCCAAACCCCTTTAAGAACGTATTTTAAAGGTTCTGGCTTACCGATGCCATCAAATGGTGTTTTTTGTATATCTTCTATTAGTTCAAATATCTTCTTCACAAGTTTTAAATCATGCCTAGTAAAATATACAATATCATTAAATGCCTGTTTGTGTATTGCAAGAATCCTGGCCATTTACAATTTCTTTTTAAGCTCGTCCACATTGTCAACCATAATAAAACTTGTTCCATTTCCGTAGTCGGCCATAGCCTGCAATAATTTCTCTTTATTGGCAGGATTGCCCAATAAATACTCCGTTTCATCCATTTCTTCCTCTATAGTAATAGCTATTTTTTTATTTCTGAAGAGTTGTTTTATAGATTGCAAAAACTCTTCATTCAATTCTTCTTCTTGCAAATGGTATGTTGTATACATGGCGTAAATGTAAATAATTTTTTACTTTGTTGCAATCAGATTCCCACGCCAATTCCCAAATCCTGAACAAAAAACTACTCTTTTTGCCGTTTGCATAATTGCAAGTAATTTCGCATCCGCATAATAAATAGGTCAGTCGGTCAAAGGTCAATAAGTCATTAACGGAATACAAAATAACGTGTTAAACTTATTGGCTAGTGACCGTTGACTTAATGACTATAAAAAACAAACTATGGCATACGATGTAATTGTATTAGGCAGCGGCCCGGGTGGTTACCCGGCGGCTATCCGTGCCTCGCAGCTTGGATTTAAAGTGGCTATCATAGAAAAAGAAAGCCTCGGCGGCATTTGCCTTAACTGGGGCTGCATACCCACAAAGGCATTGCTTAAAAGCGCACAGGTAAACGAATACCTAAAGCACGGCATGGATTATGGCATTAATGCAACCGGCGCGGCAGATTTTGAGGCGGTTATCAAGCGCAGTCGCGGCGTTGCAGATAAAATGAGCAAGGGCGTTCAGTTTTTGATGCGCAAGAACAAGATTGATGTGGTTATGGGCTACGGCAAGATAAAAGCCAAGGGCCAAATTGAAGTAACCGCGGCAGATGGCAAAAAGCAAATTGTTGAGGGTAAATATATTGTGATTGCAACAGGCGGCCGTAGCCGCGAACTGCCAAACCTTAAACAGGATGGTAAAAAAGTTATCGGTTACCGGGAAGCGATGGTGCTGCCCACCCAGCCCAAAAGCATGATAATTGTCGGCAGCGGCGCAATAGGCGTGGAGTTTGGCTATTTTTATAACAGCCTCGGCACCAAGGTTACCATTGTTGAGTTTTTGCCCCGTGTCGTGCCTGTTGAGGACGAAGACATTTCAAAAGAACTGGAAAAGCAATTTAAAAAACAGGGGATTGATATAATGACCAGTGCTTCTGTTGAAAGTGTTGACACAAGCGGTGCCGGTGTAAAAGCCCTCGTAAAAAAACAGGACGGCAGCACAATTACGTTGGAAGCTGATATTGTTTTAAGCGCTGTTGGCGTTGTGGCAAATATTGAAAACATCGGCTTGGAAGAAAACGGCATAAAAACGGAAAAGGGCAGGATTGTTACCGACAAATACATGCAAACAAATGTACCGGGCGTTTATTCCATAGGCGACTGCACACCTAATCAGGCGCTGGCACACAAAGCCACCAAAGAAGGTATTGTTGCAGCAGAAGCCATCGGTTATTTGGAGAAAAAATATGCTCACCAGCCCGAGCCGCTGGATTACGCCAACATACCCGGTTGTACATATTGCACCCCCGAAATTTCAAGCGTTGGTTATAGTGAAAAAGCTGCCAGGGATGCAGGGCTTGATATTAAAGTGGGCAAGTTCCCCTTTATTGCCAGCGGCAAAGCAAGTGCGGTTGGGGCAACAGAAGGCTTTGTAAAAATTATATATGATGCCAAATATGGTGAGTTGCTCGGCGCGCACATGATTGGCTATAACGTTACCGACCTTATTGCCGAGGTAGTGGTGGCCCGGAAGCTTGAAACCACTGGCCACGAGATACTGAATGCGGTTCACCCACACCCAACTATGAGCGAGGCGGTTAAAGAGGCCACTGCGGTTGCTTATGGAGAGGCGATAGACATATAGCAATAGTCAGGAAGACGGGAAAGTCAGGAAGACCGAAAGTCGGCGGATAGGAAAGGCGATAAAAGGCACCCATTATTCAAAGATACAGTCCGGAAGTTTGTAAAGCTTCCGGACTTTTGTTTAAAATAACCTCTGATTTACTTTGTTAAATGATTATCCTGCCCAAGTCAATAATAATTTTCAGCTTCGATTCTTTATTCCCAGGGCTAAATGTAATCTTGTCTATGGGTAATGTTAACTCAATCATCTTTCTTTTGGCAATGTCTTTGGTGTTACTGCAAAATATTTCAATGGGATACCCTTTATTATCCTTTCTAAAAACCCTGTTAAGCATGTAATTATATTCGAGGCAGAAATCGCTGCTTAAATGGGAGTAACATGTATCATTTATAACCGAGTCCTTAAGTTCCAGCAGATCAAATGCTTCTCGGTCAGTTTCCTTAATGTACCCGCATAAAAATGGTGTAGTGGGTAGCCCGATTTTTTCGATTTTTAAGGAATCGCTTAAAATACTTCCCTTGTATTTAAACCAAATTATACAGTCAGCCTGAGCAAAAATTTTCGTGACCATTAAAAAACAGATAATCGCTGCTAATATTAAATTCTTGGTCATAATTGCCTGCGGATTTTTTTGCATAATAGCATTAAAAAAGTCCTGCTAATCAAAACAGGACTTCTAAATTACTTGGTTGGTTTTTGGTACTAATAACGGTTGTATCCACCGCTGCCGCCACCTTCGCCACGGTTACGGTTGTAGCCGCCACCGCCGCCACTTCCACCGCTGCCGCCACGGTTGTAGCCGCCGCCACCGCCGCTTCCGCCACGGTTAAAGCCGCCACCGCCGCCGCCAAAGCTCTTTTTCTTGTAACCACCAGCACCGCCAGCTGCGCCACCTTCGCCTTCTTGGCGGGGTGCAGACTCGTTTACTACAATTTTGCGGCCGGTAATTTCAGTTTCGTGCAATTGGCTTATAGCCTGCTTTGCAGCAGCATCATCGCTCATTTCAACAAAACCAAAGCCCTTGCTGCGGTTGTTGTTGAACTTGTCGGTGATAATTTTGGCGGAAACAACTTCCCCGTAAGGTGAAAAAAGGTTGTACAGGTCGTCACTGGTCATACTCCAGTTGAGATTTCCAACGTAAATGTTCATTTGTTTAAAATTATGTGAGTTAAAAACCCATAGCTAACAGTAACCAAAACCCAAAAACATTTAGCTGGAAACGTTCAGGAAATATGGAACATACTGCTCAATGGACGAAACGAAGATATAATTAATTATTAATTCACGCATTAAATTTTTAGCTTCTTTTTAAGGTACACAAGTATTGTTTTTTCACTGTTTTTTGGTATATGTGAGCGCCATTTAGGTGGTTTTTTAGCTAATATAAAGGGAAAACATATTTTTCGTGCGTAATCCCTACTTTTGCGGCTCTAAAATTTACACAACAATATGGCAAATACTGCAGATATAAGCCGAGGCATGATTTTGAAACTTGAGGGGAGCCTTTATTCAGTGGTGGAATTTGGTGAAAACAAAACCGCGAGGGCTGCTGCCAAGGTTTGGGCCAAATTGAAAGGTGTTGATAATAACCGCACGATTGAAAAAACATGGAACAGCGGCGAAAACATATATCCGGTGCGCGTGGAGAAGAAAGCCTACCAGTTTTTATACAAGGACGACAGCGGTTATAATTTTATGGACAATGAAACATTTGAACAAATAGCCTTGGCCGCGGAAATGATAGATGCACCGCAGTTTTTAAAGGAAGGAGGCGAGGTATTTGTGTTCATCAACACTGAAACAGAATTGCCCATAGGTGCGGAGTTGCCTGAGAAAATTACTGTATTGATTACCTATTGTGAGCCAGGCGTAAGGGGCGACACGGCTACCCGCGCTACAAAACAGGCCACCATTGAAACCGGCGCGACGGTAAATGTTCCTTTGTTTGTGAATGATGGCGAGACTATACGCATAAACACAAAAACCGGGGATTATGTTGAGCGGGTGAAAGAATAAAACTTGTTGAGATATCGAAGGGCTGTTTCTGCTTTTTGCAGAAACAGCTTTTTTGTGCCCGCACCCAAAAACAGTCTTTTATCATAGCAATTCAACATTTTGCAAACAATATTGAAATCTGGCCGTTACTCATTTTCAAAAAAAAGCAAAAAATGCCTTTTTTTACAAAAAAAAGGCTACTTTGCCCCCCTTTTCCGGTCAAAAAAGGGTAAAAATCATTAAAAACTCCAAAATTTGAAATATGGACTTCAAGCAAATACAAGAGTTAATCAAGATTATCAACAAGAGCAATATCGGAGAGTTGAGCATAGAAGATGGCGAGTTTAAAATAACCATTAAACAAAAGGAAGAACATATTCAGCAAATAATGGCCGCCCCAATGGCCGCGCCAATGTATGCAACTGCGCCGCAGCAGTTGCCTGTTTCAAACTCAGCCCCGGCTGTTTCGGCTGCGGAGCCCGCTGCTGCGCCAAAGGCAGATAACCTGATAACTATAAAAAGCCCCATGATAGGTACTTTTTACCGCCGTTCGTCGCCAGACAAACCTTCTTTTGCCGAAGTGGGTGACGAAATTGCGCCCGGAAAGGTCTTGTGCATTATAGAAGCAATGAAGCTGTTTAACGAAATTGAAAGCGAAATAAGCGGCAAAATAGTAAAAGTACTGGTTGACGATGCCAGCCCCGTTGAGTATGACCAGCCCCTGTTTTTAGTGGAACCAGTTTAATTTGAAAATGTGGCAATTTGAAAATTTGAAAATGGTTGGGCCGTTTTCATTTTCAAGTTGCTTTTTTACTTTTTGGCTTTCATTTTCAAATTCACAAATTTTCAAATTTTCAAATTGACGCGATGTTCAAAAAAGTACTTATAGCCAACCGTGGTGAAATTGCCCTGCGTGTGATACGTACCTGCCGCGAAATGGGCATTAAAACCGTTGCGGTTTATTCCACTGCTGATAAAGACAGCCTGCATGTTCGCTTTGCGGACGAAGCCGTATGTATTGGCAGGCCTGCAAGTGCCGACTCATACCTTAATATTCCGCATATAATGGCCGCCGCCGAAATTACCAATGCCGATGCTGTCCACCCGGGCTATGGTTTTTTGGCGGAAAATGCCAAATTTTCACAAATATGTGCCGGCCATGGCATAAAGTTTATAGGCCCTACGCCTGACATGATTAACAGCATGGGCGACAAGATAACGGCCAAAGAAACAATGATAAAAGCCGGTGTGCCGGTAGTGCCGGGCAGTGGTGGCTTGCTGGAAAGCATTGAACAAGCGAAGCACCTTGCCAAGCATGAAGTGGGGTACCCTGTTATTTTAAAAGCAACGGCAGGCGGCGGGGGCAAGGGTATGCGCGTGGTATGGGAAGAAAGCGAAATGGAGCGCGCATTCAATACTGCAAAAGCCGAGGCCGGTGCATCGTTTAAGAACGACGGTATTTATATGGAGAAATTTGTGGAAGAGCCACGCCACATTGAAATACAGATTGCCGGCGACCAGTACGGCACGGTTTGCCATCTGAGCGAAAGGGATTGCTCCATCCAAAGGCGGCACCAAAAATTGGTAGAAGAATCGCCTTCCCCATTTATGACGCCCGAACTGCGCAAGAAAATGGGGGATGCCGCCATTAAAGCAGCGAGCGCCATTAATTATGAGAGCGTAGGCACCATAGAGTTTTTGGTTGACAAACACCGAAACTTCTACTTTATGGAGATGAACACCCGCATACAAGTGGAGCACTGCGTAACGGAGGAGGTGATAAATTTTGACTTGATTAAGGAGCAGATAAAAATAGCGATGGGCGAAAAAATTTCGGGTGAAAGCTATGAACCACAAAACCATGCTATTGAATGCCGCATAAATGCCGAAGACCCCTATAACGATTTCAGACCATCGCCCGGAAAAATACTTTCTCTAAACACCCCCGGCGGCCACGGCGTGCGTGTTGACAGCCATGTTTATGCAGGGTATGTTATACCGCCTTACTACGACTCAATGATAGGCAAGCTTATTACCGTGGCACGTACCCGCGACGAAGCCATAAGCACGATGTACCGCGCACTCAGTGAGTATGTGATTGAAGGCGTAAAAACAACGATCCCCTTCCATCTGCAACTTATGCAAAACGATGATTTCAGGAAAGGCAATTTTACTACCAAGTTTTTGGAAGGGTTTAAGATGCAGTAGGGATTAACTTAGTTTGCCGCGCAACAAACGCAACTTTTTTGTCAATGATACCAATCCTGATAAGTTGACAGCAAATAGTACCGAATGCAGTGCGGAGACAAGCATATTTGTCCATGAGACCCCTGCCGGGATTCAATACTAAAATGCTAGTATTCACCCACCGTTGGCAACAAAAAATGCATCAGCCCACCATAAGTCTTAATTATCTCCCTATCGTTGCCCTGAAGACCCGGGCAATCGTCCCAAATATTAACCTTGCCAGTAATACTCAGCAGCTTTGCCTATTCGCGCAAAACAATTCTTCTCACAGCCCCACAATAACCGCCTGTTCTGCTTTAGGCTTAAAGTATATAAAACCCTCGGCCGCCTTTACGCCAGCCTGCAGCCCCCTGAAGTCTTCCAAGGGTTTAAAAAAGCCATTGTAAGTACCATCCGGGTCTTGCGATTTATGGGCAAACATGGCACCAATTTTCTTATCACGCACATCGGTAATATCAACGTAATCGGTAGGGGTGAAGGCCATGGTTTCGGTGCCGGTGTTTACCTCATAAAAATACAGGTGAAACTGGCGCCCGCTTTTAACCCAGGCCGTTAACGCCAGGGTGCCGGTAACTTGGTGGTCTGGGTGGCTGTCGACAGGCCATTGTGTAAAAACAATGTCCGGTTTTTCGGCCATTATCAGCTTGGTCATTGCATCGCTCTTGTCTTTGTCGAGCACCGTGCTGCCGTCAATCTGACCCGCAAACATTGGCTTTACATTCAATATTTTGCAGGCCGTCTCAGCTTCTTTGGTGCGTATAGCGGCTGACTCTGCGTAGGTTTGGGAGGAAGTGTAAGCCTCGCCTCTCGTAAGATATATAAAAGTAACCGAATGCCCGGCGGCGCTGTATTTGGCCATGGTGCCGCCGCAGCCAAATTCAGGGTCGCCTGGGTGTGCGCCCACGCAAACAATATTTAGTTTCTTGTTGTCGGGCGTTGACGTATTGTGCAGGTGTGCCTCTTTTGCAGCGCCTAAAACGGGCGCCATAACAACGCCGCCCAAACCTAAAGTGGAAAGCTTAATAAATTCGCGCCTCTGGGATTGATTATTTTCCATGTAGGGAAGGTAGGGAATTGGGGTGAGATGGAAAGCTGTTCTTCAGGTTTCGGCTCGGTGTTGCAATCTGTGGCATTTCCCAAAAGGAAACTAATCTTTCCCAACACGGGACAAAAAGCAGACCTTTTTAGTGACATTTACGTTGAAAAATGAATTGGTACGTTAATTGATTTAATGCTTTCGGTTTTTCATAGGATATTGGATTAAAACGGGGTGGGATGTTGATTCGGGCCCCTTTTTTTATGCACATACCTGAAGGATTGTTACCTTTAAGCCATGCAAATAACTGATACAAAACCCAATTTGAAAAAGCGCCTGTTTTGGGATTATGATTATGAACATATTGATTGGCAAAACAAGGCCGCTGGAATAGTCGAACGCGTAATTGAGAGGGGCACCCGGGATGAGTGGGATGAGTTGGTTAGTTACTATAGCAAAGCGACGGTACTTGATATTTTGAAAAATCATATCAGATTTCTGCCGGATGAAATTATTTCGGATGCCTGCGACTATTTTAAATTAAAACCAGATGATTTGCTATGTTACACAAGGAAACAGTCGCGGAAGGCACACTGGATTTAATAAAGCGGATGTTGGCTGATAAGTTTTTTAGAGATTTCAATCTGGTTGGCGGCACCGCGCTTGCATTACAGGGCACAGAGTTTCGGAAGACATAGATCTCTTTAGTCAAAAAAAAGTGCAATTCCTTAAAGCGCTAATCGCTTGATTAATTATGAACAATGCATTAAATATCAAAAATTGGTCTGACGGTGGGAATAATTACGTGCTTAAGGGTAATCCCAAAAATAAATGGGTTGGTTTTCAAGAAACAGTGTTAATCGAACTTGAAGAAAGATTTAAAGATAAATTCAATATCGTTATTTGGACAAATCCTAACAAAGAAGAGGATTATTATTGCATTCCTTACAGTCAAGTCAAACACTTATTTACAGACGAACATAAAACTAAGGGAAAATATAAAAACAGGTGGACTGCTATAATATTGGAACACAATTTTTTGATGCATAGCAACTCCCGACTTGCTGTCGACATTAGTCACTACTATTCATCAAAAATCTTATCTATACCTTTAATAGATATTGATGAAGACTATTATATTGAAAATGCAAAAGCAGAAATTGCCATTCGCATAGGCCAATCCAAATTCAGAAAGGGTGTTTTAGAAAACTTTGAATTCAAATGCGCCTTGAGTAATATAAATGAAAGTTGTTTACTTAGGGCAAGCCACATCATACCTTGGTCTGATAAAAAAGAATTCAGAGCAGACATAGCAAATGGAATTTGTTTATACATTGAATATGATGCTCTTTTTGATGAAGGCTTAATTTCATTGACAGACAACCTTGAAATCATAGCAGTTACTGACACAGCTAAACTGTCAAATGAATTAAAGGGAAAACTTGAGGGGATAAGGGGGAAAAGACTAAATCGCCCTAAAAACAAACAGATTAAAAAGGAATACCTTGACTATCATCGAAGAGAAATATTTAAAGGGTGACTTCACCGACCCCATCCCCCCGTTTACCGCCGCAGCCCCATTCTATCACCTATTGTCTGTTTTGTTCCGCCCAAGCGGCTATTAGTTTTGCGGTATCATTTATAAAAGAATATTTTTAACGCAAACTTTTTCACATGAATGGCACTAATGGTTCTATCCTTACCGTGGACAAGGTAAATGTTTACTATGGCAGTTTCCAGGCAGTGAATAATGTGAGCTTTGATGTGAAGGAAGGGGAGATTTTCGGCCTGCTTGGGCCAAACGGGGCAGGCAAAACCAGCACACTAAGCGCGGTGGAGGGGCTGCTAAAACCGCATTCGGGCTCTATAACCGTGGCCGGGTACAATGCAAGGGAAAAGCCGCTGCATGCACGGGCTGCCCTCGGTGTGCAACTTCAGAGTACAAGATTTCAGCCTGAACTAACCGTTGCCGAGATTTTGAAACTGTACGCCGGTATTTACGGTGTGACACTGCATACCGAAAAGCTTAGGGCTATTTTGGCAGATATCAAGCTTGAGGATGCCGAAACAAAAAGGTTTGGCCAGCTTTCCGGCGGGCAGCAGCAAAGGGTTTCATTGGTTATCGCCACCATCCACAATCCCAGGCTGGTGCTGCTGGACGAGCCCACTTCCGGGCTCGACCCCCAGAGTCGCCGCCAGCTTTGGGAGCGCATGGAAGCCATCCGCGAAAAGGGTTATGCCGTGTTGATTACCACCCACAGCATGGAAGAAGCCGAGGCTGTTTGCGACCGCGTAGGCATTATTGACCATGGCCGGGTTATTACTATTGACACCCCGCAAGGGCTTATTGACAAACACCGTGACGACCCCGAGGTGATTGCTGTTTCCCGAAGGGGCAAAATAACGCTGGAAGATGTATTTATCGCGCTCACCGGGCGCGCCATCCGTTCATAATGAAACAATACAAAAAATGGAAATCAATATACCAAAAACATCCGAAGTATTTTCTTCATTGCTGCGCGCTGATTTTACCACGCAATGGCGCAATCGCCGTTCAGTTATATTAGTGCTGCTCGTTCCTGTAATCATCCTCCTTTCATGGAAGGGGTTGATTCCAAGGTTTGGCGGGGCATTTGTAATTTCATCCTGTATTACAGTGGGGCTGGTGGCCACAGGCCTCATGGGCTACTCCAATACCATTGCACGGGACAGGGATAAAGGCATTTTTCAACGGCTGCGCGTGGCACCCGTGCCCAGCTGGGCAATTATGGCAAGCCGCCTTGCCGTTCAGTTGGCAATGATTATGCTGATGACCATGTCCGTATTCATTGGCGGCTATTACTTTGACAATATTACAATTGCACCGGCAGGGTATATTTCCACCTTTTTGATTGCCATTGTTGGCGGCGCTGTTTACTTGGCACTAGGCCAGGTGATTGTGGGCCTTATAATGAATCCGGAAACGGTTAATTCCACATCCCGGCTGGTATACTTTTCGTTTATCATGGTTGGCATGTTTGGGGAATTTGGCGCCCTTACCGACGTTTTAAACAAAGTGGTGCATTGGTCGCCATATGGCACTGTAATAACAATGCTTTCCGCAAGCCTTAGGCCCGGTGGCTGGAACAATGAAGCATCAATGGCGCTTTTGGCAAGCGTTGCCTACACAGTAATTTTCGCAACGATAGGGATAAAGAAGTTTAAGTGGAATAGCAGGTAATTTAACAGTCAATAAGTCAGCAGGTCAATAAGTCATTAAATGTCTGGTTATTCACTTGCCACAAACCTGTAGCCTATGCCTGATTCTGTTACAATAAATTCAGGCTTGTCTGGGTTCTTTTCAATCTTTTTTCTCAACTGGGCGATAAACACCCTTAGGTATTGCAGCTGGCTGGTATAATCAGGACCCCACACCTCATGTAATATAAGCTGGTGGGTTAGCACCTTGCCCTCATTTTTGGCAAACAATGCCAGCAACGAGTATTGCGTGGCTGTAAGCTTGAGGTTTTCGTTGTGCACCTTAACGCTTCTGGCCGCAAGGTCAATCGCAAATGTTTTGTATTGTATAACCGGCGCGTTATTTAAAGTGGCAGCACCACGAAGGGCTGTCCTTATCCGTGCCATCAGTTCACCCGAATGAAAAGGCTTTGCCATATAATCGTTGGCGCCGTTGTCAAGCGATTTTATAATATCATCCTCGCTGCTTTGCGCCGAAAGTATGATGATTGGCTTAACAAACCATTCCCGCAATTTTATCAATACCGAATGTCCATTTTCATCAGGCAGGTTAAGATCAAGAATTATCATATCAGGTTGCTGGCTGGCGGCAATCACATAACCCTCTTTCGCCGTGGCTGCGGTAAGTACTTTATAGCCATTTGACTGCAGGGTTATGCCCAGCAATTTTCTAATCTGTATTTCATTGTCTACTACTAATATGTTGCCTTTAATCATTTTCTATGTTGAGATTAAAACCGCTTTTCCCTTGTTGTTCAGATTAACAACAACAAATATTGAAATAAAATATCTTCACTCATCCCACGTAAGTCAATCTCTATCAAGCATCCAAACTCATGAGGATATTAATTTTTTATTTTATATTATTAAAACTAAAATATAGTGTTTGCTTTGACGTTAAAACAGATTCTCATGTATATAATGTAAAAATAACTTATAATTATGATAATATCTCAATTTTTTTGAGAGTATCACTCCCAGATTAATGTATAATAAATAAATTATATATAAATTTACTCCAATCGGACAGTTAGAAAGCACGATGCCCCCAATAGGGGGCGTCGTGCTTTTGGAGGTAGTAGTTTATTAATTTTTTACACCATTACTTTCTTCCACTTGCCCTTTATAAATAGCAGGGTGCTTACAATGCATACCAGCGTTTCGGTAACTACTATCGCAATAAAAACGCCCTGCGGGCCAAGTTTCCAATAACTTGTAAGCAGGTATGCAAACGGTATTTGAAAAGCCCAGAAACAAACAAGGTTTATTACGGTAGGCGTTTTGGTATCACCAGCTCCGTTAAAAGCATTCATCATTACCATGCCGAGGCCATAAAAAATATACCCGAGGCTTACTGTGCGTAGAGCCTCGATGGCATATTTCTGCGCGCCGGCATCCTTGTTCATAAATTCAACCAAGGGGGTTGAACCAAAGTAAAAGAAAATCGACACCAGCAGCATGAAAACTACATTGTATCTCGCAGCCTTCCAGGCACTTTTTTCCGCACGGCCAGGTTCCCCAGCGCCAAGGTTCTGGCCAACCAATGTGGCTACGGCATTGCTCATGCCCCAGGCAGGAAGCAGAAAAAATAATATCAAACGGATGGCTACTTGGTAGCCTGCATAAATGGCCGGGTCTTTAAAATGGGCCATTATGCTGGCAAGAAATATCCAGCTTGCCGAACCGATAAGAAATTGAAGCGTGCCACCCCAGGCCAGATCGAAAATAGACTTCATAAGCCCCCAATCGGGTATAAAATGCTTTAAATGGATGCGCAAAGTACCCTTTTTGCCTGCAAGCCGGTAAACTTGGTATAATACTCCAATACACCTGCCCGTGGTTGTGGCAATGGCAGCGCCTTCAATGCCAAGCCTTGGAAAAGGTCCCCAGCCGTTTATAAGCACGGGGCATAGTATGATGTTGAACGTGTTGGCTATCCACAGGCTCTGCATTGCCAAGGATGCATCCCCCGCGCCACGGAAGATGCCGTTGATTAAAAATAGCAGCATAATAAACAGGCTGCTGCTAAAAATAATGCGCGTGAAAACGGTGCCCTCGGCAATAACAGTAGGCGTAGCACCCATTACACGTAAAATTGTTGGGGCGAAAATGGCGCCTGCAATGCTTACAAGAACAGTGACCATCAAAGCAAATACAATGGATTGAGCCGCTGATTTTGATGCACCCTCGGTATTTTTTTCACCAACCCTTCTGGCAACCAAGGCTGTGGCACCCATGCTTAAGCCCATGCCTATAGAATAAACAATAGTCAAAACAGATTCTGTAAGGCCGACGGCTGTAACAGCCTCGTTGTTTATGCGGCCAACAAAAAAAATGTCAACCACGCCGAAAACAGATTCCAGCATCATCTCCAGTATCATGGGTATGGCCAAAAGAAGCACGGCAGTACGTATACTGCCTTTTGTATAATCCTGTTCGCCGGTGGTAACGGCCTGTTTTATGAATGCGAATATTTTTCTTGCACCCTTATATTGAGTGTAATCAGTCATTTGTATGATTTGAATAGATGAAACTAACATAGCAGGCACATAGTGCTGCAAATAAAAAACTGGCTGGATGCGGGCCTGAGCAAATTAGTCTAAGCCCTGCTTAGCTGTGCATATTCAGTAGATTTGGTATGGAATTCTGATATAAGGCGGATGTAACCTTTCAGACTTTCACTGTAAAAATACAATTATTGGTTGAATTGCAAAATGAATAAAATTAAACAATTATAACCTGCTGTTGAAACCCAGTTATAACGGTAGTAACAAGCAATGTTGACATCTCTCAATTAAATCTAAGTGTGACTTCTTTGTTGATTATCCTGCTTTTAAACCAAAATGTTCACAGCTATCGATGGTGGTACCTAGGGTTTGCCTGTTATTTAGGCTGCATGAAAAATATTACAAAAAGTATTAAAGGCGGCTCTACATGCTCACCAGTTCCCCATTTAAAAACAGCTTCCAATCCTCAAGCATCTTGCCCTTCAGCACACGCGGAAATTTATGCTGGCCGCCAATTTTGCCTTTTGCTTTCATAAACTCCATAAACTGTTCTTCGCTAAGTACATCTAACAACACTTCTTTTAGCGCGCTGCCTCGTTCAACTAAATAATCATCATTCAGTTCTTTCAGCTTCTCGTCTATGGCAATGCGCAGGGTTTCTGTGTTCACATGGTCGTTGCAGGCAACATACCAGTGGTGGGCAAAAAAGTTGCCGTATGGTTCGCCGGCCACGGTAAACTCGGGTATGGAAATGTTCAGTTCTTCGCTCGCCAACTGCACAGCCTTGGTCATGTTGTCAACGCTAAGGTGCTCGCCAACAAGGCTCAAAAAGTGCTTGGTTCGCCCGGTGATGATTATCTCGCAGCGCTCCTTGTCGGTAAAACGAACGGTGTCGCCAATTAAGTAGCGCCATGCCCCGGCGGATGTGCTTAAAAGGATGGCATAATCAACCCCTTCCTCTACTTCATGAATCATATACGCCTCATGGTTTTGTACCAAGTCGCCGTTTCCGTCAAAATTTTTGTGGTTAAATGGCACAAATTCAAAAAATATATGCTCATTGGTCACCAGGCGCATCCCTTTTGAATTTTGCCTGCTTTGGTAGGCCATAAAACCCTCGCTGGCCAGATAAGTTTCAATGTATGTAAGTGGCTTGCCCAAAAGCTTTTCAAAGCCTTTTTTGTATGGCTCAAAGCTTACCCCGCCATGTACGTAAAAAGCCAGGTTGGGCCATAGTTCGTGAATATTCTCCAGTTTGTAACGGTCAATAATCTTTTCCATCACCAGTTGTATCCAAGCGGGCACCCCCACCACAAAACCAATATCCCATTCAGGGGCTTTCTCCACTATCTCTTCAAGCTTTGTCTCCCAGTCTTTAACTTTTGCTATTTTTTTGCCCGGCTTATAAAATGGCTGAAACCAAAAAGGCACCTTTTTGGCCGTGATGCCGCTAAGGTCACCCGCATAATAGCCTCCTCCCTTTTGCAGGGCGGTGCTGCCGCCAATCATTAGCCAGCCCTTGCCGATGGATTTTACCTGTATATCCTGGTAAGTGCGCAGGCTTAGCAGTTGCTTTATCATCACCACGCGGTTGCCGGTAAGAAGGTCGTTGGTAATGGGTATATATTTGCTTGCGGCCTCGCTGGTACCGCTGCTTAGGGCATAATATTTTATTTTGCCTGGCCAGCACACATCGGGTATGCCTTCAAGCGTACGGTGCCACCACTGCTTATAAATGCTGCTGTAGTTGTAAGATGGTACAACCTCTTGAAATTTTCTCGCGGGGTTGCGGCACATCAATATTTCATCAAAACGGAATTCCTGTCCAAATTCGGTAAAACGCGCCTTACGAAGCAGTTTTTTAAGCACCTGCAGTTGTTGTCTGCGGGCATTATTCTGCGGCAACCGTAAAGCTTTTGCAACACTTTTGGGTAATTTTATATCAAATAATGCCATTTATAGCAATATTTAGTTGTTTGCAAAACTAACACTAATTAGCTGTAAAGCCATTTTTCGTTGAACATAAAGCTACAAATTAAATGGTTCCGTCCAAATTTTAGTATTAACAATTTGTATCCCCCGCCCGTATTTGGTATTTGCGGTACATTTGTTGGTTAGCTTTCGAAGCACAATAGTGTTAGTTCACATTAAATAATTAATTTATGCAAATAAAGCATCTGGGCACACAGGGTTTAACCGCATCCCAATTGGGTTTGGGTTGTATGGGCATGAGCGAATTTTATGGCCCTGGCGATGACGAGGAATCCATCAAAACCATCCACCGCGCGTTTGAACTGGGCATCACTTTTTTGGACACGGCCGATATGTACGGCCCTTATAAAAATGAAATACTGGTAGGCAAAGCCCTGAAGGGCTATAGGGATAAAATTACACTGGCTACAAAATTTGGCATCATTCGCGACCCGTCTAATCCCGCAAAAAGAGGCATTAACGGCAGGCCCGAGTATGTGAAGGCATCTTGTGAGGGGAGTTTGAAAAGATTGGACACCGACGTGATTGACCTGTATTACCTGCACAGGCGCGACCCAGATACCCCCATCGAAGAAACCGTTGGGGCCATGGCTGAGTTGGTTGAGGAAGGAAAAATAAAAGCTATCGGTCTTTCAGAAGTTTCGGCCGAAACATTGATGAAGGCCCATTCCATCCACCCAATCACCGCGCTGCAAACAGAATATTCGCTATGGAGCAGGGAACCTGAAGACGAATTGCTTGAGACCTGTAGGCAATTGGGTATTGCATTCGTGGCCTACAGCCCTTTGGGCAGGGGGTTTTTAACCGGGCAAATAAAAAAGTTTGAGGATTTTGCCCCGGACGATTACCGCAGGTTCTCACCCCGTTTCCAAGGCGAAAATTTTGACAAAAATCTGCAATTGGTCGAAAAGCTTGAGGCACTTGCAGCGCGCAAAAACTGCACGCCGTCCCAACTGGCGTTGGCATGGGTAATGGCACAAGGCGGCCATATCTTCCCGATTCCTGGCACAAAACGCATAAAATACCTGGAAGAGAATGTAGGAGCAACAAACGTGCAGTTAACTGAAGATGAACTGGATGAAATAGATGCCATTGCACCGGTTGGCGCGGCTGCGGGCACGCGATACCCTGAAACAATGATGGCTTCGGTGAACAAGTAAGTCTTTTTGCAAGGCATATTTTCACGCCAGCCAGGCTGTATAAGGGGCCGCAAGGGCTTTAGTGCAATTATTCGCAGTAATTCAGGTGTATTTGCCTGACATTTATCAACTTTTTAACCGGGTCAAAACGCTAATTTTGCGCATGCTTAAACAAACTTTATTAAAAGCCACGGAAGCGGCGGCAGCTATTTTAAAAGAAAACTTCAACCGGCCTTTTACCATCAGCAACAAAGAGGGTATAAACAACCTGGTTACAGAAATAGACCATGCGAGCGAAAAAGCTATTATAGAAATTATCAAGAATGATTATCCCGACCATTATATCCTGAGTGAAGAAGCCGGGGAGATTATACAGGACTCGGTATACAAATGGATTATCGACCCAATTGACGGCACCATTAACTATGCGAACAGCATACCCATGTGCTGTGTGAGCATCGGCGTGGAAGTTGATGGTAAAATGGAAATTGGCGCGGTCTACAACCCATTTATCAACGAGTTGTTTTTTGCCCAGCGCGGCTTTGGAGCAACCCTCAACGACCAGATAATACAAGTGAGCGCCAAAACCCAAGTTGCCACAAGCTGCCTCGCCACGGGCTTCCCTTACACTTATTTAGACATGCCTAACGGCCCTCTTGAAGTCTTCGGAAGGCTGATAAAAAGTGGCGTGCCGGTGCGGCGCTTGGGCAGCGCTGCCATTGACCTTTGTTATGTGGCTGCCGGCAGGTTCGACGGCTTTTACGAACATAAACTGCAGGCCTGGGACAGCGCCGCCGGGTTTTTGATTGTTGAAGAAGCAGGTGGAAAAGTTACTGATCTTAGTGGCGATTATTACAATCCCTATAAACCGGGTATTGTTGCAACGAATGGCAAAATTCATGAAGAGCTTTTGAGGTGGATACATGATGAAATCTAAGGATTGCAGATTGGCGATTGCGGATTGCAGATTGAGTGCGAAGACTGGTTTTATTGCAGATTGGCGATTGTAGATCAAGTAATACGCATAATGTGATTCAGAAAATTTTTTATATGATTGATCAATATCTACAATCTGAAATCGCCAATCTTCAATAAATTGCCGGTTAAATGAAAAGCGGCTTCAATGGATAAAGATATTTTCAAAGCAAGAACAAAAGCTTTTGCAATTAATACTGCAAGGTTTTGTAAAAGTCTGGCTTATGATTCCGTAATAAAATCCTACATTGACCAAGTTGTCCGTTCTTCTGCCTCAGTTGGTGCAAATTACAGGGCTGCATGCCGGGCAAAATCTAAACCGGATTTTATTAATAAAATGCGAATTGTAGAAGAAGAGGCCGATGAATCGTTGTATTTTTTTTAATTGTTGTCGGAATTTTATGAAGAGAGGAAGAACGAGTTAAGAACACTTTATAGAGAAGGCAATGAAATACTATCAATGACTGTCAGATCAATAAATACAGCAAGTGCAAGTCTTAAAAAATGATACACTTACAAATTTGCGATTGCGGATTGCAGATTGAACAGGAATTGCGATTTTATCGCAAATTATAGATTGCGGATCAATCCGCAATCTATAATCACCAATCTGCAATAATCAAGATGCTAAATGCAGAAGCTGCCAACGCAAATCTGCAATCTGCAATCGCCAATCTGCAATAAAAAACATGATAATGAACGAAACAAGAACTGAAATATCGTCTCTCGGTGAGTTTGGATTGATTGATCATCTCACCAGAAACTTTGAAATACGAAACGCCTCAACCATAGTAAGCGTGGGCGATGATGCGGCTGTTATTGACCATTTTGGCAAACAGACAGTTATTACAACTGACCTGCTGATTGAAGGCATACATTTTGACTTGATGTACACACCGCTAAAGCACCTGGGTTATAAGACAGTTATTGTTAACATCAGTGATGTGTATGCGATGAATGCACAGCCAACACAAATTACCATAAGCATAGCGATGAGCAACAGGTTTAGCGTTGAGTCGCTGGACGAATTTTATGAAGGTGTGTTTGCTGCCTGTGAAAAATATAATGTTGACTTGGTGGGCGGCGACACTTCGGCATCTCAAAAAGGTTTTGTGATATCCTGCACCGCCATTGGCGAAGTAGCACCAAACAAATTTGTAAAACGAAGCACCGCAAATACAGGCGACCTGGTTTGTGTAAGTGGAGACCTTGGCGGGGCTTTTCTTGGCCTTACTTTGCTGGAAAGGGAAAAACAAATATACTTAGAAAACCCGCAGGTACAACCTGACCTGGAGAATGAAGATTATATTGTGGGAAGGTTACTTAAACCAGAGGCCAGAAGGGAGATTATTGAGTTTTTTGAAAAAAACGAAATAATGCCCACAGCGATGATGGACGTAAGTGATGGCATAAGCAGTGAAATATTGCATATATGCAGGCAAAGTAATTTAGGTTGCCGCCTTTACGAAGAAAAACTACCTATTGCCGAACAAACCAGGCAGGCAGCTTTTAAGTTCGGGCTTGACCCTACAGTGTGCGCCCTTAACGGCGGAGAAGACTATGAGCTTATATTTACTGTTAAACAGGAAGATTATGACAAGATAGTCCTCAGCGAGGAAATAAGCGTTATTGGTTATATGGCACCTATTGAAGAAGGCACAAAATTTTTAACCAAAGGTGGCAATACTTTTGATATTACAGCCCAAGGGTGGAACGCTTTTAAATAAACAAAAAGCAGAATAACAGGCCAACCTGAAAAACACCATGAAGTTGCAGCAAGAAATGAAAATAAATAAGCCGCAAAAAAATATATTCTGCATTTTATTGCTTTATAGTATACCTATTTTTTTATTTTCCTGTACAGCATCAAGGCCTGATTATAACCCCACTGAAAAAATTGCCCCTAATAAACTGAAAGAAGATGCTGTGGTACTTAGAAAAATACTGGAAGCCAACCACCCCAGCCTGTATTGGTACACGCCCAAAGACAGTATGAATCAATTTTTTGACGAAACCATCGACGGCCTTACCGACTCCTTAACTGATTTACAGTTCAGGAACAAAATTGCACGGTTAGTAGCAAAAATACGTTGCGGGCACACAGCGGTTCGTTCCTCAAAAGAGTATGTTCATTACTACACCATACACAAAGCACCCCAGTTTCCGTTGGGTATTAAAACATGGGGAGACAGTTTTGTGGTTGTCGGCAACTCCATAAGAGGCGACACCATGTTCAAGCGCGGTACGATACTTACCTCCATCAACGGCCTGCCCAACAGGGTTGTTCTTGATTCAATGTTTAAAATAATCAGCACAGACGGATATTCAGACAATTTTAAATACCAATTGATAAGTATTTATTTCCCGTTGTTTTACAATCTCACATTCGGTTTAAAAGACAGCAATGTTATAACATACATTGATGCCTCTGGTATTGAAAGAACAGGTTCCATCCGCAATTTTAAACCGGGGCCGGATACTTCAAAACTAAGAATTGCAGGCAATGTGCCTTTCCCAAAACCAACACGCAAACAAATAAAGGCGGCTCATAGGCTTAACAACACTGTGCTTACTTTCGACAGCAGCCGAACCGCTTACATGAGGTTAACCACTTTTTCGGGCTCGAGCCTGCGCAAACTGTTCAGGGAAAGCTTTTCAGAAATGCAGCAAAAGCATATTTCGAACCTGGTAATTGATCTTCGTGAAAATGGCGGAGGAAGAATTGGCGTAAGCGCCAACCTAACCCGGTACATTATAAATAAGCCTTTTACCATGGCTGATACAGTGGCAGCAGTTACACGCAATTTTAACCATTACGGCATGTACCTGCATCCCTCGTTCGTATATAAAACTCTGATGTTTTTTACATCAAAAAAGAAAAGCGATGGCCGGTATCATTTTAGTTACCTTGAACATCATCTTTATCAGCCCCAAAAAAAATTGCACTTTAACGGGAATGTTTACGTAATACAGGGCGGTCTCACTTTTTCGGCCGCGGCTATGTTTGTTTCACATATTAAAGGGCAACAAAATGTAACGGTTGCGGGCGAAGAAAGTGGTGGCGGCAACTATGGCAATTCGTCTGTACACTTGCCTGACATTATTTTGCCTAATAGCCATATTGAAATAACGATGCCGGTTTACCGTATTGTAAACAATGCATCATTTATCAAGAATGGAAGGGGAATTATTCCAGATGTATTTATCCCACCATCCGCAGACGCAATTAAAAGGGGGATTGACATCAAGATGCAAAAAGTGAAAGAGCTGATAGCGGCGAGAAATAATGGAAAGCCTATTTGACAATTGGTAAGGCAGAAAGCAACTGTTAAAAATCCTTTACATGCGTTCACTGCATTTTTGCAATTGGGCAAAATCAATAACTTACCGGCCTAACTAAGTTTAAATGACATATTTATGAAACAATTCATCTTATTCTCATCATTATTTTTTCTTTGTTCGCTTAGCAGCAAGGCTACAGATGAATATGCAAATGGTTATATCATCACAAAAAATAACGACACTGTACTCTGTAAAATAATCATTCCAAAAGATTTCGGGCATTTTAACGAGCCCTCGCTGTTTTTAAGAGTTACCGTTTTGGACAGTGCGGGCAACAAAGTAAAGTATACACCCGGCAATATAAACGGATACGCATTCTTTTATCAGTCTAAAAAATATGTTTATGTATCCAAAGAGGTTGATGATGACGGAAAAATGATGTTTGTATGGCCCCGCAACCTGGGTAAAAAAATAAATGAGTATTATTGGTACAGTTATAATTCAACCGATTTGGCAAAAGGCTCTACTGGCTCTTTGGCAGAGGTGTATGTGCTGGAAGACCCTGAAACCAAAGGAACAACCTCTATTACAAGAGGCGGTGCCTGGACTAACAATTTTAAAGACCAACTTAGGAAATTTTTTGAGAATGACAAGCCCTTGTTAACACTGGTAAACAAGGATGTTAAGGATTTTCACGACATACCTGCGTTTGTGCAAGATGCTAATAACCAATGAATAAAAAAGTGGCAAGGGCTTTGATGCGTAAGAAAAGAATTATCTACCGATAGATGTTAAACAGTATTTTCCCTGCAAAAAAAATACCAACTTTGTGCGACCACTCTAAAAAATGAACCATGAATAAAAAACTATTTCTGTTTATTTTCATTTGCGCCCCGTATGCTCAATTGAATGCACAAGCACCGAAAATTGATACTGTATCAGTTTTTTTATTGGACAGGATGAGCGCCATGATAGGCCAGTTGAGTTCCTGCAGTGTAACCATAAAATCAAATTACGATATAAACAGCCGGGAGCTTGGCTTGGTAAAACATTCTGATGAGCATCAATTATACCTGCATGGCCCCAATAAATTGCTTGTTAGATCCGAGGGCGATATT
>Ga0207091_1086_pt1 | contig 23316 bp, 17 predicted proteins | sample Alteio_BWMinHeat_47_FD_153534 | JGI IMG/M metagenome (GOLD analysis project Ga0207091, IMG submission 153534) | Enriched cells from forest soil in Barre Woods Harvard Forest LTER site, Petersham, Massachusetts, United States -... | ecosystem: Environmental > Terrestrial > Soil > Temperate forest >... | reverse complement strand
GCCAAGGACCATCTTGGCAACACGAGAGCCGTGCTGACCGACCAGCCTGAAAGGGACGCATATCCTGATGCCTCATTGGAGGATGCAACCATAGCCACGGAGAGCCTGTATTATACAGGCGAGGACAGCGGCAGGGTGAACAAGAACACCGTGAGCGGCTACCCTACCGACACTTATACAAGCCCCAACGACTATATACAAGACTTGAACGGAAACGGCCCGATTGTTGGCACGGGCATTTTGCTGAAAGTGATGTCCGGGGACTCGATTATTGTGAGGGCCAACAGTTGGTACAACAACATTTCCACGCCGGGTTCCCCCATAAGCCCGGTGACTGATATTGTGAACGCGTTGATCACAAGCCTGCCGCCCGCATCGGGTAGCAAGCTTGTGCAGTCCGAACTAACCAATACGGCCTTAAGCCCCGATGTTACCAGTTTTTTAACTTCGAGAAATGCCGGTGGCAACACTTCCATACCAAATGCATGGTTAAATGTCGTAGTTTTGGACGAACAGTTGAAGCCGGTTATTACCAGTGACGGGAATAATAGCTATTTTCAGCAGGTTGGGGCGAGCGATGTGTTTAACACGTTTACGGCAAACAGGCTGGTTACCACGAGCGGTTATGTGTATATTTACGTCAGCAACGAAACACCAGGTATAGACGTGTTCTTTGATAATTTGCAGGTTACGCATGTGAGAGGGCCTTTGATTGAGACCGATAATTATTATCCTTTCGGCTTGGTACAGGCGGGCATATCCTCAAGCGCCGCGGGCAGCTTGGAAAATAAATTAAAGTATAACGGGAAGGAGTTGCAGCACAAGGAGTTTAGCGACGGCAGCGGGTTGGAATGCACTGATTACGGGGTGAGGATGTATGACCAACAGATTGGGAGATGGGATAAAACAGATGGCAAAGCAGAATTATATTTTGCAACCTCACCTTATGTATATGCATTAAATCAACCCACTAATGCAATAGACCCGGATGGGAATGTCGTAATTTTCATACAAGGAAATCATTTTGGACAAACAGAGCATGATTATTGGACTGCTAAGAATTATTATACAACTTTAGTTCCTTCTGGAACACGTGTTCCAGAAGGATACCACTTTCTAAGTGGGAAAAACGGCTCTGGTCCTTTGTTGTATGGTAAAAACCGGTATTTCGATAATGAGGTAATGACTGAGTTAGGTGATCAAAACAAACCAATATATTATGATGGTTCCTTAGGAGGCTGGCATCCCTTAATAGATTTGTTGCCTACGGGTTATGCAAGCGCTTCACTAAGACAAGAGGCTGGAAAGGAGAGAGCTAAAGAAGATGCAGTGGATATCATTGCTAATCTTCAAAGAGATAAAAATAACAATATAGTTGAGACAATTAAGATTATTACTCATAGTATGGGTGGAGCATATGGTAAGGGTTTTGTGGCGGGATTGAAAGAATATATTGCAACCTTGCCTACTGACCAGCAAAAGCAGATTAAGATAGAACAAGTAGTAGATTTTGATCCTTATGAGGGTAGCCAACTGACTGCCGATGGTGAAACGCCTACTTTTCAGGATATTCATTACGGAATTTTAGCGAATCAAAAAGAGAACGGAAACGTTCAACAACTTCAAAGTACAGCCGGTAGTGACGCGCATTCTATATTTTCTTTTTTTTCTGATATCAATCAGCTACAGTCAGGCACATATAAGTGGAACCCAAGATCCCAAACATGGGATTTGCAATTTCATAATAACGCCAAAAAATAATTTAAGTATGATGAAAACATTAGTGTTGTTTCTTTTTGTTTTGGCTTCTTGTAATGGCATTAGTCAAAAAAAAGGAACTCCTCATGATTATAGGAATAATGTAATTGTTAGCGCTGCCGTTTACTCAAAAGACAGTTTGGAAATACTCTCTGAGTTGTATGCAAAAATGAAAAACCACGAAGCTTCGTTCACAAATCCAGAATTTTTTGACTCAACCAAATTGTTGATTGACTCAATAATGTATGACTCATCATTAGATAAGATCGCGGTTTTTGTTGTGGCTGAAAACCCCACATTTAGAAATCCGCACTCGGACTCCAAGCTTCCGTACTACTACAATGCTTATTGTTATTTAGGGAAAAGAGAAAATATTGATGGCAATAATTTTGAATTGGAATGTTTATGTAGATTTTCTGAAATAAATTTTAATGACAGTAAAACTGCTGCCAAAGCATTAAGTGAAGATCTTTTTACAGAATTAGCAACAGTATTAGATGAAAAAAAGAAACCCGTTTTCGAATATAATCTTGACGATAAAAGATTCTGGACAAGCTTGACAGGATGGAGGAGAATTTTCGAATAGATTAGTTTTCCCGTGCACATTCCATGGGGGTTACGCGGTAAAGTGTTCGAATTTTCGAACGGTTTACATGGGGTAAAAAATATGCAAAAAAACCATTTTGCCGTTTTAAATTCATGGCATGAGAAAATTGTGTTGGCGACCGGGCATACGTATCCCTTTCAGTTTTGACATTTTTTGTCAGCAATGTGAAAGAACTTTTGGGGCTAAAGTTTTAGCAGGTGTTGTCGCAAGCAACATTTCTGTTTATTTCTGTCCGCTTTTTCTTTGCATCGGCTATTGCTTGCCTAAACCTGTGCTTGTCTGGCATGATGCCTTCAATCACTTCGTTTGGTGTGTAACAGGATAATAAAAATTGCGGGCGGTTGTTATATTCGTTTATAATAGCGGGCAATATGTTTTCAAGGGCTTGGGTGTCGGCAATGTTTTGTACAAACAAGCATTGGTATTTCAGTATTTTATTAGCGGCTTCCACCATGCTGTTACTTTGTATAATGTCAACTTGCGCAATAAGTTTTTCCACAGCATGCCCGGCTTGGAAAGCATTGCGGTTAACTCACCTTTGTTTTCAGAGCCACCATCCGTTACCAGGGTTCCTTCCTTATCCAACAGATTATATTTTGTCAGCACTTCGGTTAATGTGTCGTGGGCCTGCTGGCTGTTGTATTGCAGGGATGCCTTGCATGCGAGTATTGCCCTGCTAAAATTATCACGCACAACATATAGGTAATGCTTTACATTGTTCATCGTTTTATAAATGGTTGTGTCCAAATGCAATACCTGCAATGATTTGGCTGCAAGCAAGGGTGTATAATTTACTGGTTTGCGCATGCGCTTGCGAGTAATGTTCAACAAGCGACAGTATTTGTAAAAGGTGGTGCGGCCGCAATGCAATTTATTATCCCGCATCATCTGGCAATAAATATTGAGGAGCGGCCAATGCTCATATTCTTTTCTGTTGCATTCATCTTTTATAGCCTGCTGTTCCTTAATGCTTATCTGTTGCGGGTGCCGTTTGCGGCAGAGCAACAGCAAGGAATTGTCACAAAGTTTTGCATTGTTCCATGCCTGCCATTGCTTTTTGGTAAAAGGTATCAAACGCCATAGCTTTTCATTTACTTTAAGGTTGTCCATATAGCAAGCAATCGTTTTATATGGTTCCTTATGGATAAAATATGTATCTGTTGTATTGTAAAATTTTTTAGCAAATCCTGGTACATAAGAATTACATACAGCAATACACGCAGGCACTGCAACAGGCGTTTATTTTGGATGAGCGATTGAATGTAGTGTGGGTTTTGATGGTCGTAAACAGTGTAATCGCAAGGATACCAATAGTATGGTGGTTTCAACCCCTTCCAATAAAAGCGTGTGGAGCGCGGTATTTGTTTTAATATGGTTTTAGGCAAGGCGCCTGCAACATATTGCAGCTTAAGCCCTGTGGGATAATGGCGGTATCGAGTTGAAAGCATCGGGTTAGGTTTGACAAGGCAAAGATATAGGGCCAGCATCTGCTTTTAGCAAATTGGTGCTTTTGAATTTATGTGGCTTCGCTACAAATCTTATGATTGTTCTCGCCATTGCATTCCGAAACCAAGCCAGGTAAAAAGGACTCATTCCGGCACCGTTGGCAAAGTCTCCGCCAAGCCAGTGCAGTACAAAGCATTAGGTTAATGTCTCTTTGAAAGAATGCTTAGAACTGCACTGCCCTTCGGGTACTCTGGTAGCTTGTCATATCCTTTTCGCTTCCGTTGCCTTCATTCGGACAGCTTCCCTTGTCCTGCCTCTGCACTTCATTCCGCGTTGTCATGGCTTCGCGTATTGCGTTCCCTGCTGGCTTTGCTACTCACGCCCCTGCACTGCGTATTGCTGGCGTAACACAAGGCTTTTCGCAATACTACACTGCAAGGGTCGTGTGCTCTTTAAGCAGTCCACTTAAACCGCTGCAGGCATGAACGCGTTCATGTCAGTACCGTGCAGTCCAACCGCTGTCTATGTTTGTGCTCGCCTGCGCGGCGATTTGCTGCGCTTCAGGCGCTCCCGGTATCGCCTGGCTTATACCTTCGGTATGCTTTGCTTCAGATACCGTACGCGCCTTTCGCTGTGTGTCCATCGTATTACATACTCTTTTGGCCACCCCAGCAAATCGCACTCGCGCGCAAGTACAGTCGTACCTCCTTCCCTTGCTTGAACGGCGAGCAGCTTCAGTACCCAAAGCTTTGGGTACGGCTGAGCTTCTTTTGGCCGCAGGCACTTTTACCTGAAAAAAATAAATTACTCTTTTTTTAACAACTAATACTTGTTTTTACAAATAATAGTTGTAGCTTAGCGTTTCAATTTCAGTATATATGAATACAATCATTCAGGGTCTTAAAACTAGAACGGTTAGGCTTATGAGGGTATCTATGTATTTTTGCAACTTAAAGATTACACAATCTGCTAAAGGGAATTTTGAAAGGGTAATTGCAGAAGGAAGAACATTAGTTGGTGAATTAAATTCTTTAGAATGGGCAAATGATTTTTACAAAAGTAAGATTGAAAACTTTATGATTGCATGTGAACAGGCCATTTACACTGTTGGCTTAGAAGATCCTCATGAGTATTGTGAAATTATCGAAATTTTAGATGATTTCAGAGATGAAAGGCTTTTATTAATGCATTACATTAATAAAAAAACCAACGATAATAACTAATACAAATGGATATCTGTTTGTTAACTCTTTATCGTATGCCTTTTATTAATTTGGAAACTACGTTTACATTCGGTCAGTAAGTGAATTATCCCCTCCAAAACCGGGAGGGGATTTTATTTATATAAAACAAAGAACAAATGAACACAACAAACATTCCGAAAAAAGTTAAAACTTCTGTTCCTAATATTCGCTGCATAAAGCGAAATTATTTTGGACAGACACTTAAGGAATTACGAACCGAAAAAGGTCTTACCCAAGAACAATGTGCTAATTTAATTGGCGCAACCCAGGCGTTATGGTCGGCTTATGAAGTCGGCAAAACTCGCCCCGATTTAGATATGATTATTGAAATTGCAAAGGTCTTGCAAATTAATCCTTTTACGTTGCTGGGCAAGTCTTTGGACAAATCAAAATTCTTTGACCCTGTTTACGAACTATCATTCGATGATTATGAAGACATTTCAAATAATGTCATCGAGAAGTATCGCAAACAAAAATTGACTCAAAAAATTAAAGCTCTATGATGGGCTTATTAATTTTTTGTTAGAAAGCCAACTTCATATTAAAAGTTGGCTTTTTTATAAAAAAGCCCCGCCTTTTTAGTGCGGGACTTACAATTTAGTATATATTATCATCATTCATCCCTTATGGTATCCGATATACAATAAAATACAATAGCAGAACTCTTAATGCAATATCTCATTTGTTTTGTCAAAGATTTGGTATGCTGATACTTTTTTTTGATTAACTCTCTTCAGCATAAATAATTATATATTTTCATCTAAACAAGTAATTTCCTCCTACTTTCTATCCGTTTTCTTTACAGGAAGATAATACCATTCAAACCTCAAAATCCTTGAGAAACTTTCGTTATTTCAGATTTTTTGTTTTCAAATACGATTACAACAGCCGTCCTTCAGCAGCTATACTCCTTCCAAAAAATATGGCAACATGGAAAAGGCGACCTCAAGAACAGACTGGCTCGTATCGTTTTACCGGCACATTGTATATGACTTCGGCAGTTAGGGACACGATACCCGGAGATGAATTGTTTACGATTATCATTGATTTAGCCACATCGGTTTTGTTGCACGACGGTCTTGATTACCTGCAAATTTACGACAGCAGCATGGGCCTCACCTTGTACATTATCGACCAACTTAGTGTAAGTATGAAGAAGGAACCCCCACCCGAGGACAATTTTGCAACCATTCTCTTTAACTGGGAATATTAACTGGTTTCAGCCTTGCTTATTATGGCAGGGCTTTTTTATTTTCCGTATTGTAAGGCGATTTATTTGCATTCGTTCCCCTTGTCGCGAAGCTATTGTCCTGTTCCGACCTCCGAAATTCTGCGCCTGCACTCCGTTTCGGCTGGCCTCCTGTTTTCAAAAAAAATCTCCACACGCTTTTTGATATGCCGCTGTGCTTGTTGCGGTAGTATTTTTTATTGAAAAAATATCTCCGGTCTCCACTGGCCTAATTGCTGGTCGCTATGGGTAAATGAATGAGGCGAAGCCGAATGATTTTATACTCATAACACCGTAATTATTTAATCATTATAAAAACAAACAGTATGGTACAGATTATCGGAAGACTGACACGGGACGCGGAAGTAAAGCAATTGGCAAGCGAGGCAACAGTGGTGAATTTCACTATTGCAGTAAATGACTGGTACAAGCCGAAGAATGGCGAAGGAAAGGAATTGGTTGAGTTTATCCAGTGCAGCTATTGGATGAATGCCGCAATCGCAAAGTCCCTCAAAAAGGGCGCGGTGGTTGAAGCAGGTGGAAGGCTGTATGCCACCGGGTACATGCGCGGGAACGAAGCCGTTGGGCAAATCAACCTGAACGCACAGCATGTGAAAGTGCATGTGTTTGCCAAGAATGAAGAAACCGCAGCGGCAGTACAGGCCGTGCAGTTGGAATTGCAGGCACAAGAGCAGCCACAGGAAACGAAAAACGGAAAAGGAAAGAACAGGCAGAGGCCAACCAAGCCTGGGCAGAAACCGGCACCAGTTGTACCAGCGACAGAAGTGCCAACGGATGATTTGCCGTTTTAAATGTCACTTGAAGTATGGAAGTGCAGCACTACTGTACTTCCTGCTTTTCCAGAGGCTGTAAAGCTGCGATACTGCATTGCAGCATCGCAGCTTGATGGTAATACAGTGAATACAATGCTTGGCGCAAATACCTATTTCTAACCATTTTGCCCCCCTTATTTCCCTTCCCGCTTTTTCATATGCTTGGTACAAACATTCTTTCAATTAAAAATGTGTACTATGCAAGAAAATCAACGTCTCGACATTTATGACAGTATCAACGGTCAAATCATAACCCTTTTAGAAGCCGGTACTATCCCGTGGCGCAGGCCATGGAAAACGCTCGGGCCACCAATGAATTTGCTAACCCGCAGGCATTATACGGGGGTAAACTTCATGCTACTTTCCAACCTCCCCTATGAAGAACCGTACTACCTCACGTTTAACCAAGTGAAGTGCGCCGGTGGGTTTATCGAAAAAGGAGAGAAAGGTCAGTTGATTGTATTTCGGGTGGAGGTAGACCGGAAAGCAAACAGCACCTCGGAAAAGAAAAAGTATGCAACCCGGTATTATTATGTCTACAATGTGGCACAATGCCGCAACATCCCGCCTGGGCTTATACCGCCCCCGCCCACCGGTAACCGCGCTAACAACCCGATTCCCTGCTGTGAAATGCTGGTTGAGGAATATGAGGGTGGCCCGGTGGCAATCTTTCATGATGAATTGCGTGCCTTTTATGAGCCAACAAAGGATTATATCAATATGCCACCGCTTGAATTGTTTGAATCAAGTGAAGCATATTATCTGGCGCTCTTTCATGAATGTGTCCATTCGACCGGGCACACGTCCCGCCTGAACAGGCCGGAGGTTATGGACGGTAACTCGTATGGAAGCAAACCGTATTCGGTTGAAGAACTGGTTGGTGAAATCGGTGCATGTTATCTTGCCTCCTTCTGCAACCTGCCAATCAGTAAACTTGAAAATAATGTAGCGTACATTCAAAACTGGCTTGACCGGTTGCGCAATGACAAAAAGTTTATTATTCAAGCGAGTTTTCGGGCGCAACGTGCGGTTGACCACATTTTAGGGGTTGACCGGAGCGGGACTTTCTTTGAGGCGTTGCCAGGGGAAGTTATATAACCACAAATGGAAAGCGGAGTGCATACTTCGCTTTTTTTATTTCTGTTTTTCTAATAATGTGAGTAATCGTTCATTCACCTTCACCACTGTTTCCATAAGGGTAAGCATGGTTTGCGTTTGCTGTTCATTGTATGTTTGAAACGTACTATGGTGTTGTATCGCTATTGGTGAATTGGTGATGTTTTGCAAAATATTGCTTGGTGAAGTCGTGAGGATTTGCAACACGTCAACTTCCAAAACATCCGCCACTTTCTGCACAAAATCAATAGTGATCGCAGTTTCCCCGCGCTCATATTTTGTATACGTTGCTTCTTTCATGCCCAGCCGCTCCGCTATGTCAAACGCCTTAAAATCTTTAAGCTTTCTGAATTTCGCTATGTTTTGGCCGATGGTGAGATTATCCATAATAACAAGTTGTTAGAGACTACTTTAGAGAGCGGTAAAACTACTGAAAAAACTCATTTTCCGGCAGACAAATTCATAATCTTGTTCCCGCAAGGAAGAGACGCTCTAAATTCCCCGTACTCTCCATTTTTAGACTAGTTGCGGTGTAACCCGTTTTCAAACCAACTAATTTAAAACCAACACATACCACTATATGAAGTACATTTTATGTATTGCAATTTGTATTGCCATCGCTTGCGTTTTCTCTACCTGTGCCACCACCCACCCCGCTGCAGTTATCACAAAGCAGACGTACACGTTCGGGTACAAGACAACAAACACCGCAAAACCGGGTTCATCAACGGTGCTGCTGGGGTTAATTCGGCCCTCGTATGCAAACAACTTTTCTTTTTCGAACTTCGAACTCTTCGACAACTTCAGAAAGTACATGGGCGATGATATCCAGCAGTTGCTCAACGACAAGGGGTTTAACTTGCTCAACAAGAGCTATGCCTCCTATGATGAGATAACGTACACGGAGAAGAAAGACGTGCAGATTGCTTTGGACATCAAGATTATTCCAACATTCACCGCACCAGACGGCGGCTGGACGGAATACAGACCATTCAGTTGGAACGGGGTGCAGGCTATAAAGTATGGGTATTCGGGCACCGTTTCGCTCTCCGGCCACATTGTCATCAAAGGAATTGAACCTATGACCAACCAGCAGATATTCACCAAGAGCCTTGACATCCCAGTGGTACAGGATATTCCTATAAAGACATCACACCAATTGGATTACGCACGTGTGAACGCAGAATTTTTTAGCGAGCCAACCGTGTACAACGCTCTCGGCGCGGCATTGCAGCAATCATATACCAACATCATGCACCAGATTGACGTGTACCTTGACCCGCAGGAACTTGCCAGTTACCTGCCCGAGGTGAAGGAATTGAAGGGAAAGAAGAGTTTTTAAACCACTAATCAGTTATCTAAATAATACGATATGAAAAAGAAAGTATTGGCAATCAGTGTTTCAGTGTTGCTTTTTTCCGCATGTTCCAAAAACAGCCATGCACCGTCACTTATGTCTGCGGCAATTTTGGGAAAATGGGATTTTGTGAGCGAAACGTGGTGGGACAAAGCGGGTAACACCTACACGGACAAAGCCAGCCCAGGGGAATATATGCAGTGTAATGCCAACGGCACGGTTGACGTTTGCTGGTGGCTTGTGGGAAACAAACATATGCTTTTTAATGAACCCTATTCTCTTGTCGGTACAAAATTCAACGAACCGGATTTTTCTGATAATTCCACGGTCGCCGTTTCGGATTATTCCCTTATTATCACCAGCGCGGATACGTCCGCTTCGGGCGGCGGAGGCTTTCGGTGGACGTACAAAAGATGAGCGTTTCAAAATAAGTCGCATATGGCTTCCACGGAGAAAGGCACTCGTTTGAGTGTCTTTTTCTTTTGCTATCAAAACCCTATTACCGCATCCAACGCCGCATCGGCATCTTTATAGATAAAGTTAGCCTGATATCCTATTGTCGTTGTCACCGAAGAATGTCGGTACAGCTTCTGGAGCATTTGTATCGGTATCTTATCCCCTGATATGTTGCCAAAAGTATGGCGGGCGATGTGCATGCTTATTTTCTTATCCAAGCCAAGCATATCAGAGATTTCTTTTAGCCCTTTATTTATGCGCTTTAACTTTTGATTGATGCGCTTTTCCACTTCGTACTCGTTATCTAAGTCGTCCACAGATTCCAAATCAGGAAACACAAGATTGTGCCTAACAGTATCTCTCTTGTACTGTCCTATAATTGATAGTGCTTTCTGAGGCACTTTCAGTGACCCGCTTTTGTCATTCTTGCCCATTGCATAATGCAAGCGGTCATTTTGAAAATCAGACCATTTCAGACGCAACACATCAGATACGCGCATTCCGGCGAAGTAGAAAGAAAACAGAAAGACATTGCGGGCGTGGTGCGCAAGTGACCCAGCGGGCAACTCCAACGCTTCCATTTCTTGCACCTTTTCAGGAGTCAGCCCTACCTTTATGGAATCAGGAAATTTGATAACAATTTTCCCTTTGCCAAACGGATAATATTTCCGATCAACTATTTGAGACGCAATGGCTTGGTTAAAAATAGTTCTGATAACGACAAGGTGGTTGACGATAGTACGTTCAGAAATATTGCGTGTTTCTTTCAAATACGCTTGAAAACGCCGCAAGAGCGTAGGAGTGATTTCTGCGAATGTTGTATCGCCGCCCTCAAAAAATTCTCTCAATCGTTCAATCCTTGGTTTGTCGGCAGAATGGCGGTTAAAATCACCCTTCTTTTCAAGGGTAGTCAAATAAATGTGCGCCTGCTTGAAAAATGATGCATGCTTTTCTGCCACAATCCCGGTTTTGATGGCTCGGGAGGAACCATCATTTTTTTGGGTTTCCAATTCCAGCAATTTCCCGTTGGCTTCCGCGAACTTGGTACTCAAAAGATTATTGAGCCTGGCAGAATTGGGATGATTCTTCTTTACCCGCTGGTGTACTGCATCCCATTGGTTTGCGTCGATGCTGTGACCGATAAAGGTATACGAGGAAGTGCGATCTTTCGTGACACGGATTGCCAAAGGAAATGAGCCGTCTTTATTTGCCTTGTTGCGCAGTACGATTTTTAAGGATGCCATAACCGGAAATTGTATAAATTGTTATTTGATTTGCATCTTAAAGATACGAAATAGGTACAACATAGGTACAACATTTTGCGGTTTTTCTTGATTTAATTTGAAATGATATGAATATTATAGTATTGTAAATCAGCTATTTAAATACATATGAAACCATATTAGACCAATTTATACAGGACTTAAAATCCTGTGACCCGCAACGGTCGTACGGGTTCAACTCCCGTCTGGGGCACTTGGAGGCCTCCCGATAATATTGGGAGGTTTTTTTATGCCATATTTTGTATACATACTATTTTCTGAAAAGCTTGACCGTTTTTATACGGGCACGACTGACGATGCCGAGCGCCGTTTGGCTGAACATAATTCAGCCCATTATGCAAACACATTTACCACTAAGGGCATTCCATGGGAGACGTTTTTGTGTATTGAATGTAAGACGAGCAAAGCTGCTTATGCTCTCGAGAAGTATATCAAGCAAATGAAATCATCTGCATTTATCGTAAGGCTTAAAGAAAATCCTAACTTATTAGCGGATGTAATAAGCAAAATAGAAAAAACCTTATGATGCCACAAGCTGTCCGGTGGCGGCCCCGAGGATTCGGGGTGGTAGAAAGCACCCCGAGTTTCGGGGCCGAGACTTCGGGGTTAAAATCCTGTCCCCGATGCTTCGGGGCCGCAACGGTCGTACGGGTTCAACCCCGAAGCATCGGGGCCGTCTGGGGCACTGTAAATTAAGCAGTTATGAAGTTTACCTTTGTAGCTGCTTTTTCATTTGATACATCATTTGATACATGTTTTTTTAAGGCGATTTCCAGTCTTAAAATTTCTTTGAATGCCAGTTTGCGTTCTGGATGGACTTGCTAAATATCCGGCGCCGAACTTCTGGCTTCATCTTAATATTGCAACCCATCCGCCCAAAACAGGCATGTTAGCGGTTAGGTGTATTACGTAATAATAGGTGGCAACCGGCAGGGGCTTGCCGTTGTAGGTACCGTCCCATGGCCGGGCATAGCCGGTGCTGTGGAACACTGGTTGCCCCCAGCGGTTGAATATTGCCACATCGGCATCGGTGTAGGCGGCCAATGCCTCAATTTGCCATACGTCGTTGATCCCGTCGCCGTTTGGCGAAAACACATTTGGTATAACCACCTTGTCATAAACCTTTACAAAAACACTGTCCGAAGCGCTGCCGCAAACATTGACTGATGCCGTATTTAGCGTATAGGTGATATCAGATGGTGGGTGTACAACAGGTGTCAGGCTAAGGGGATTGTCCATATATAGGCTTGGCGACCAGTAAAAGGATACCCCCGTGTCGCTTATGCTACCGTCTAAAACTACTGACTGTCCCTGGATGATGGTTTTGTCTGGCCCGGCATTTACCACGGCCGGATGATCTACCACAACCTCCAACGTGTCAGTTTTATTACACCCACTATCTGTTACGGTAAGTATATATTGTGTGGTTTGTTCGGCCGATAATAAGGGGTTGGAAATGTCTGTTGCCGAAAGTCCTGCCGATGGCTGCCAAAGAAAACTACCATTGCCGCTTCCATTTAATTCAATGTGTGCGCCTTCACAAACAGTTGTATCGTTGCCGGCACTTGCCAGGGCATCGTGGATTACCACGTCGGATAAGGTAATGCCCGCGCAAACCTTTTCAGTTGTGTCGGTCACAACATACTCACCAGCATTGGCAATGGTTACGTTTGCAATATTTACAGTTGCGCCTGCGGCTGTAAACCCGGCGGGCCCGAGCCATTTGTATACATTGCCCCCGATCGCCTGCAGAACCAGATTACCGCCTGCGCACAACGGGCCATTGTTTGATGCCTGTAATGTGTTAAACACCGTAATAGTTACACTGCCAATGGCTGTGCAACCATTTTGTGCAATGGTTAATACATAGGTTGTTGTTACTGCGGGAGAGGCAAGAGGATTAGGGATATTGGGAGAAGAAAGCCCCGTGGCTGGCTGCCAGTTGTAAGTTCCGTTGCCGCTGCCGTTTAGTTGCACAGATTCGCCTACACACACTGACGTATCTTTTCCGGCATCCGCAGCGGGGTTGGGCACAGCGACAATTAAAGAGTCGCCGTTAAAACATAGTTTATCGGAGGTATCCTTCACATAATATTCCCCTGCGTTTACAAATGATGCCTGTATAATTTTTGCAGTGTCGCCTGTTGCTGTAAAGCCACCGGGCCCAGTCCAACTATAAAATTTTCCATTACGGGCAGCGAGAATTATTTTGTTGCCAACACAAACAGGACTGTTACTGTAAATACCTAATTTTTTTATAACATTTACAGTTACCATGGCAGTGTCAAAACACCCAGCCTCCCCCACAATAACAATGTAATTTGTGTTATCGTCGGGCGCAGCCAATGGATTGGAGATATTTGAAGAAGACAGGCTGGAAGATGGCGACCATGTATATGTTTGCCCCCCGCTCGCGGTTAACTGTGCCGTGCTGCCCTGGCAGATGGTTGTATCTTTGTTTACATGGACTGCGACGGTGTTGACTGTTACAATCGCTGAGTCTTTGGCCGAGCAACCCTGTGGCGAGATGGCCGTAACATAGTATTTGCCCGCATTGCTTGCTGACGCATTGGCAATTACCAGCGAATCTTTTGAAGAAGTAAAATTACCGGGCCCAGCCCAACTATACAATGCGCCCCCAGTTGCCGAAATTACCACGTTGTTGCCCGCACATTGCGGGCTGTTATTGGTGATAACAAGCCGGGGCACCAAGCCGAGCACAACTGTATCAACATTTGAAACCACGCGACAGCCCGGCGAACCAATGTTTTGCGCCTCCGCAATAGTGAGCCTGTACAGATAAGAGCCGGGTGCAAGAGTATTATTAAATACAAGATTTAATGTCTGGTTTGTTTCATTGGCAATATCTTGCCATGTTTTGCCCGTGTCAATGCTCTGTTGCCATTGATAGGCCGGATTATCATATCCAGCGGAGATTGAACTGTTTAAAAGCACGTTTTGGCCTGCATCACCCACGCACGACTTAATACGGGTGCTACCGTTTCCCGCAATGCTTATATTGACCATCGGCCCGCACGAGCGGAAAGTTATATCGTCCATGGCGAGGTCATTTCCACAGCCGCCTGGTGCATTGTTAACCATTCGGATGACTACTTCCGAAAGATTGGGCTGCGTGGTAAAGTAAAAGCCGTAATGGTTCCATTGGGCACTGTCGGTGGGCGCTATATCGCCGGTGCTGTACGACTGAATAACGCTGCCATTCAATTTTTCGATGCTGAATGTAATATTGGGCATGATGCCGGTGGCACCGCACACGCTTGTGTTGGGTTTTAACAGGTTTATAATCCAAGCGGCAAATTGGTAAGTGGTGCTGCCGCATAAATTGCGCACGGTATCAAGATAAAAAATGCCGGGCTGGAACGAGGCGTTGATGAGCATGTAATACCCGTTTGCGTCACCGGTGTGGTCTTGTGTCAACGTATGCCAAGTATTTGCATAACAGCCGCCACTGCTATTTGCCACTGTATAACTTCCGTCTTGAGGGCAGCCGTTTGAAGTATACGTGTAATTGGTGGTGGCCGCGGCCAACGGGCCGCCGGGATTGGGGCCAGAGCCAAATGTAATATTCACAACCGGGTCGCCGAGGCTGCCGGTGCATAACTGCGCACCACACCAACCGCTTAACATGATGCATGTAAGCATTAATGCCAGTTTGCCGGTAATATATCTGCGCCGCCCGTTTGCCGTCATGCCATGTAGTGGTTGATTTTTTTATTTAATCAATATTGTTCTACAGCGTTGCTTTTATTCTTTCGCCAACACTGTTTCAAAAAAGCAAGGCCATTGTAGATACAAAGCCCTGTTATGTACTGCAAAAGACTACATGAGAAAATTACAGCCATGATCAAATTAACCTAATGCCAAAAAACGTTTCAACTACATCTGTTTTGACGTGTAGAGTTGCTATTAAAAAACTAAACTTATTTCATCAACCCACCGCATAATCACTTGACTACTTGCTTAATATCTTAAACTCCGTGCGCCTGTTTTGTTGCCTGCCTGTAGGGCTGTCCGTGCCGTCAGCATTGGTGTTTGGTGCAACCGGTGCAGATTCTCCATAACCTTTTGCAACAAGCCGTTCCTCAGCAATGCCCTTGCCCATCAAATATTTTACCACTGCTGCAGCCCTTGCTTGCGAAAGCTTTATGTTGTGTTCAACGGATGCCTTGCTGTCGGTATAACCGCCTATCTCAATATGTATCGAAGGGTATTGGTTTAACAGAAGAATAAGTGTATCCAGCGATGGGTATGACGAAGGAAGGGGGTCGGATTTGTCCACGTCAAAATAAACATTCTTCAATACGATGCTCCGCCCTATTTCAAGCGAGCTGCCGGGTGAACTTTTACCTGTTTCGGGCATGCTGTCGGTCGTAGTAATCGTCTTTGAAACACACATGCCACGGTTGTTAGATACATAAACATTTTCTTCGTCGGCTGGCACGGAAAACTGCAAAGAATCCGGCGTATAACCGGCTAATGAAGCTGTAAGCTTGAGTGGCTTATAGTCTTCAGTCGTTAGCGTATAACTGCCGTCGTTGCCAACTGTTTTAACCGCGATAACCTGCCCGGTTGCTGAATCGGCAATACTAACGGCGGAGCCCACTGCAGGTGTTGTGCTGCCGCAGTAAACAACCTGCCCGGTTATTTTTTTCAGGGGGATTTGCCTGCGTACGCTAAAAAGGTCAAGACAGCATGCCGATGCACGGTCGCTGCTTATGATGGCATCGGCCAAAATGTCTTTGGTGCTGCCTTTTGCCGCAAAATAAATATCGTCCTTTACCGAGTTTACCGGGTAGCCAAAGTTTACAGGCTCGGCCCAATGGCCAATATTCCCTTTTGAATAAAACAGGTCAAAACCACCCATCCCGGTCTTGCCATTGGTGGCGAACACGAGCGCACCCAGTGGTGCATAATAATATGGTGCCTGCTCATCATCAACTGAATTTATAATGCTTCCGCAATTAACGGTGCTCATAACCTTGCCTGAGTCATCCAGCGTGGCGCACCATATATCAAAGCCGCCAAGGCCGCCTGCCCTGTTGCTTGCGTAGAAAAGATGTTTGCCGTCGGGCATTACAAATGGCTGCTGTGCGCTACTGCCCGGCACATTTATCATGCTGTCCAACGCAACTGGTGAACTCCAACCGTTAGTGGACTTGCTACTTGTATAAATAGCCGAAGTCTTCTTTCCTTCTTTTATCGCCCAACGGGTTAAAAAAATGGTTTTACCGCCAGGCATGGCGCTTATAACTCCTTGGTGCGCATCCTGCAACTGTGGTATGTCCATTTTGGTAACTTGGCCTACAGAGTCATCCTTATATACAGCTTGGTAAATACGATTAACGTGCTTACTCCCGACAGTTGGCGTAATTGTACGGGTTGAGGTAAACAACAGCGTGTCGTTGCCAACCCATACCGGGGCATAGTTTGCACCGCTGTCATTCAGCCGCACAGATTTGCTCACGGCATATAAGGAAATGTCTTTTTTTAACTGTTGCTGTATAAAATCAAGGTCGAGCAATTCCCTTTTTGCATCTGTTGCAAAGCCATCATCCTGCTTGTACATTTCAAGAAAACTATTGAAGGATTTTCCGGCCTCGTCATACTTGCCCAGGGCTCTTTCAGTCGTGCCATAGTAATAGTATACCAACGGGTATTTTTCCTTGCCAAACAGAAGTGCCTGTTGATAGTAAGGCTCTGCCTTTGCAGGGTAGTGCAATAAGCGGTAACTTTCAGCAAGGCGCAGCGTCGCCTCTTCTTTTGAACTCAGCTTAGTGCTCGGTTTTTTAGCCATTCTTTGCGCAGTATAAGGTGTAAACTCCTGCATAGTGCGTTTCTTTCCGTCCTGGCCGAGAAACTTTTCGTAATACACCGCAGCCGAGTAATAATCGCCCTTGTTATAATATCTGTCTGCCGCGGCCAGATAGTCCACCGCAAACTGCGCTTTCGCAAAAAAAAGGCATCCCGCGGCGCATATTGTCAATATTGTTCTCTTCATTCCTGGTGGCTTTTTGTTAATCAAAAAAATCAAGTAAATTTTTTCTGATAGTTATTGGTTTTTAAAACGGGACACGCTAAGTCTTCTACCTTCATGTCAACTACGAAATGTCAATTTCATTGATTTCTTGATTTTGAGATTTTTATTTGCGTGCATTTTTCCAATAAAATCCCAATATCCCTAAATCTCAAAATCGTCAATCCATGCGTGATACGACACTACAAGCGCGGGCAAATAAATTCCGCATCCGGTGTTCTTGCCGATTTCTGCCCTGTGTAGGATAGCGTTAATTCAAAGCTGTTGGTGCCCTTTACTATTTTGCCAAGGTCTGATGCGTTGATGTCATAACTCATTCCTAATACAAAATTGTTGTAGTTAAACCCCACATAAGGCGTGATGGCATCGTTTAGCCTACAGTTGGCACCCAACAGAAAATCGGTGCCGGGCAGCGCTTTCATTTGCATATACGCGCCTATCATTCTTTCCTGCGCTGTGCCCTGCTTCAGGTACAGTGCATTTGGCGTAAGGCTTATTACCTCGCTCAGCACCAGCCGCACACCTGCATGAAAAGTGTAACGCATGGGCAGCGTGGCCGTTCCGTCTTCGCTAAACTGGTCAGTCGGCCGGTTGATGTGCGACACGGCAAAGCCGCCATATACGTTGGCTTTTTTGCCGGGCGTTGCATCATAGTACAACAGGCCCGCACCAGCATCGAAGGACGTTGCGGATGTGCGTGCCAATATATCCGACGTTTGGGTGCCAGGGTTATAGCCCGTCACAGGATTCCATTGGTCGCCAAAGCTCAGCTTCGACACGTCAAACCTCCGTTGGATAAAACCAAATTGCAGGGCCGCATTTAGCCGCTGGTAGCCTTTTGCATCAAAACGCACACCCGAGAATACCATGCTTGCATAGCCGGTAGTGTAGTGGTAGCCTCCGTCGCCTGCCGATTGGTCAAGCAGGCTTATGCCCACGCTTACAGGCCTGTTTGTATTTATCTCCAGCGAGGCACCCGTGGTGGAATAGGGGCTGCTGATATCGCCCCACTGAGTACGGTATGCCACCGATGCCCTGTAATCGCCGTCAAACACACCGGTCAGTGCCGGGTTTAGCCATGACGGGTACACGTAGTATTGTGTAAAATGCGGGTCAACCTGCGCTTCCGCATACACCGACGCAACCGTGGCAATAAGCGCCATAATAATTTTTGCAATATGTTTCATAGCTTTTGTTTAAAAGGTTACTCATGCAAGTGTAATGTCAACCATAAAATGTTGCTTCTGCAATTGCTGATTTCTTGATTTCGTTATTTTGGGATTTTTATCTCACATACATTTTTCAATAAAATCCCATCCCGCCGCGGCGGGACTAAATCCCAAAATCGTCAATCAATGCGTGACATGACATTAGTGTTTACCGTATAAGGTTTACCGCGCCTTTCTTTATTGTTGCCCTTCCGTCATCCATTGTAACTTGGCACACATACATATACACGCCCGTGGGTTGTGGCTTGCCATTTTGTGTGCCGTCCCATCCGTCGGACAAACTGGTCGTCTCAAACAATTTTTCGCCCCACTGGTTAAACACCATAAACCTTATCTGTTTTATACCATTGCCGTAAACCCTCAGCATATCGTTGCGCCCGTCGCCATTGGGCGTAAACGCATTGGGTATAAAAAGCTGCTTAAAGCAATCCACAATGGTTATTGTATCTTTTGCATCATCAGCGCATCCGTCGTCTGTGCCCGCCGTCAACTGCACATTGTATATGCCTGCGCTTCCAAATGAAACAACCGGGTTTTGTTGCGACGAGGATGTGCCGTTGCCAAAATCCCATGCCCATTCGTCAACCAAGTGGTAATTTATTGTGGTGTCCGTTGCCACAAACTCAATGGGCTCTTCAATGCAGGCCAGTTGCTTGCTCGCGCTGAACGCGGTAAACTTTGGCGGGCATTCTTTAAACTCAAAGCAGCCAATATCGGGGTGGGTGGTGCTTCTCAATGTGTCAACTATGTCTGTCAAAACTCCGAGAGGTGTTCCCAGGTTGTCAAAGTGGTAATTTGTTGGCCTGTAATTGCCCGTTGCTGCATTGGCAAACATGGCATCAATGTTTACTGAATTGCTGTCCTGTCCGGTTTGGGCTACCCAGTCTGAAAGTAGTGGAACATAGGTGCCGCTTAAAATTCCAACCGCATTATTGGCATTGTTGCCCGTGTAATAGTTGTTATAATTAAAAGTATAGGTTTGGTTTGCAGTTTGGTTTACAAAAAACATACATGCTGCCTGGCTTTGCCCGTTGCCGTCTATATTAACAAGGTTGTTTTCAATGGTGGAATGCCCACCTTCGCCACTGCGGTTCAGAACATAGCTCATAATACCATTAATCGTGGTTGAGCCTTTTTTGGCAGTGTTATGTATGGCCACGGTGTTATGTTCAATAAACACATCGCCTTGGCAGTAATTGATGATGCCATAAGAATAATTGCTGGGGGTTGCGGCAGTGGAGTCGTAGCCTAAATTGTACACCAGGTTGTTTACAACGTACACTTTGCTCCCTGGTATGTTATTCAAATCATCGACTATAATGCCCGAGCCCCCAAACCACTGCATATCGTGCACCCTGTTTTTTTCTATGGTTACATTGTTTGCCTCCAATACCTCAATGCCCGTAAGCCCCTGTGTAATGCTGTACACATCGTTGCCCTGTATCAGCACACTGTCGCTGTAAGCCCCGTTAATAGCGTTGTAGTTATGCAATGACATGCCGTACTCAAAAAATTTGCGTATGGTATTATTGACAAAGCTGTCGGAGTAGAAGTTGCCATCGAGCCCAATGCCGGCGTAGCCGCCTGTGATTGTGTTGTGATCAAACATGGTGTGGTTGACAGAGACTGAGTCGGTCCGGGTGTTGCCAATCATCGCTATGCCTGTGTAGGCGTATTCAAAGGTTGCCCCGCCAGGGTCGTCGGCCACGATTGTGTCTATAATAATATTGCATGCGTGTATGGTATTGTAGCCTGGGTTGTTAAACATCTGCACCCCGATGCCCCAGTAGTTTTGCGACTGGCCCGTGGGCGGTGTCGCATCTATAACAAGGCTGTCCAAAGCCACGTGCTGCGTGCCGTTAAATTCAACCACCGCCTTGTGCGCCACATTGGTTGAATTGAAATGGATGGTTGCCCCGTTGCCATTGAAAGTAATGGTGTTTAATGCTGACGAGCCGTCTATGTACCGCATGTTAAGCTGCTCGTTGTAAGGGCCGCTGCCCGGTTTTACATTAAATATCACCGCGCTGTCAATACCGCACCTCAAAGCTTCGTTTGCGTCACTAAAGCTTAAAAAAGTGCGGGCAGTTCCGGGTGCCGCGCCCGCGTCAATGGTGTACAGGCCGCGCACTGGCACACAAGTTTTAAATTCATACGCGCCAATATCCGGGGTAAGAAGACTGCGGGTTATATTCAGTATGTCTGTGGTGATCCCAGCAATCGCAGTACCGCGGTCGTCAAGATCCATTGAGGCTGGTTTGTAATCACCAATGGTAGTGTCTTCAAACAAAGGATTGATGGATACGGAGTGCGCTTCCAAGCCAGTTGCCTGCTGCCAGGCGGCCAAAGTGGTGCTGTTTGCCGGTGCCCAATACCCGATGGCATTGTTTGCATTGCCTGCGATAAAATAGTTGTTGTAATCGAGTACAAAGCCGGGCTGAATGGGCGCGGACAGATTAACAGCGTGGCTGCTGCCGCTGCCATTTACGTTGATGGAAACAAGGTTGTTTTCAATTGCCGTACTGGCGGTGCTTGAACCGGCAACAAATATCCCGTCAACAGCGGTGCCTGCGGCCGAAGATGCTTCAACAGCGGCCACTGTGTTAAACGCGATAAGCATATTGTTGTAATTGCCGCTCACAATGCAGGCAGTTCCTTGCAGGCCGTTGATGTTGTATAGCAGGTTGTTAGTTATGGAAGACTGGCTGCTCTGCATCTCATTGATGGCAAACACGCTGATGCCGGACATGTACGAGGCGGACTGTATGTTATGCACCCTATTTTTTGATATAACAAGGTTGCTGCAACCGAGTACGTTTATGCCGCCCGGCGAGTTTCCATTCATCCTGTTTGGGCTTGAGATGGAGTTATTGCTGATGACCAGTGAATCTTCGCTGTTGCCTGCGTACTGAACCAATACACCCACATTCCTGAACTGTTGTATAGTGTTGTTGATGATTTGGTTTCCCGTGGCACCAGACTGTGCTTGGATACCCGCATAACCGCCTGAAATACTGTTGCCGTTAAATGTGTTATAGCTGTCTGTGCCATCCAGCACAATACCCGCGTAACTGGCTGGCAAGTTGTCGTTGGTGGTGAGGGAGTCCGTTATAATTCGGCAAGCGTGCACGGTATTATTGTTTGCCTGGTTTTGCATCACAATGCCAAAACCATAATGCGTGGCCGTGTCTGCCGCCAAGGGCGAAGCATCAATCACCAAGCTGTCCAGTGTAACGTAGCTCGTGCCCTGCAATGTTATCACACCTGTGCCCGGACTCACCGCGCTAAATTTTATGGTATTTCCGTTGCCTTTAAATGTAATGGTATTGGCGGCTGATGTGCCTATGATGCTGTCAAGCAGCATCGCTTCATTATAAGGGCCGCTGCCTGCTTTTGCGTTGAATACCACAGGCCCTGCAATGCCCGCGCAATGCAATGCGGCGGCCGCATCGGTAAATGATTTAAAATTACCACTGCCCGTTGCGGTGGCGCTGTTAATAGTGTAAATTCCCTTCATGGGTGAAGGGAGGTTTATTGCTACTGTGTTTGAAAAAGAAGAATCTCCGCTGATGGTACAGGTAATCACGGCACGGTACCAAGTTTTCGTGCTTTCGGTGTCCGTGAACGCTGTATCCGCCGCGCCCGCTATGGCAGACCAGCCGGATATACCGTTGGATGAAGATTGCCATTGGTAGGCAAACCCTTGTACATTGGCAGGCAAGCCGCCGGCGCTTAATGTAAACTGCGATCCATGGCAAATGCTGCTGTTATCTGTAACCGCTTTTGCAGAAGGGGGCGTGCCTGAGCAAGCCACAACCTCTTGCACGCTAACATTATCAAGGCCTATATCGGTGTTGCCATCATCCTGAATTCCGATAAACCGAATGATTGTTGTGGCGGACGAGGCCGAAAAAACCACGCTTTTATTCCGCCAGCCGGTTGTGTTATAGGCACCGTACAATCGTTTAAAAGTACTGCCACCATCGGAAGAGATGAGCACTTCAAGACTGTCAGTTCCATCGGTGTTGATATAGTCAAAAGAAAGTTTTTTGGTTGCGAGCTTTGTATTGCAATTCACGTACAAATCCAGCGTACCTGGCGATGTTGCGTATGTGCTATGGAAGCGCGCGGAATGTTGGCTGCCTTGCGACCCGCCCGGCGTATAGGCGCCATAACCCGGCTCAGGCCACTTCGCAGAGCTGTCATCATCTTCCCTCCGCCACGAATTGCTGCCAGTGGCAGGCAAATTATTCCAAGCAAGGCCTGTTGTGGGCTGCGGCAACTGCCCATCCACGCAAATATGTATCCAGTTCCCCTCAAAACCTTCGGTAAAAGGTAGTTGTACATAACTGGCGATTAATGGCAGCGTTATTTCCACCGGGGCCGTGTATGATGTAAGTCTTGAGTTTGTACAGGTTACGGCCACCCTAAAATAAACGTCCGTTAAATTATCGGGTGCCGTGTAGGCATATGTTGTTCCGGTGCCACCAGCAACACTGCTCCATGTAATTCCGTCCGTGGAAGATTGCCATTGAATAGCTATGCCAGTGGCGGAAGATTCGCCACCCAACGAAAGCGTTATCGGTGTGCCCGGGCATACCTGGGTGCCAGATGCTGTAATAGAACCGGCCACAGGCATTTCGTTGCAATCCTGCGCATACAGCACTGCGTGCGATACGCATGCCCCCCATCACTAAAAGTAAC
>Ga0207091_1085_pt1 | contig 23322 bp, 22 predicted proteins | sample Alteio_BWMinHeat_47_FD_153534 | JGI IMG/M metagenome (GOLD analysis project Ga0207091, IMG submission 153534) | Enriched cells from forest soil in Barre Woods Harvard Forest LTER site, Petersham, Massachusetts, United States -... | ecosystem: Environmental > Terrestrial > Soil > Temperate forest >... | reverse complement strand
GATTAATGAATTTCCACTCGATCGATTGAATACTATGTCTAATGTTTCAAAAAATACATTATTAAAACAAATTCAATATTTAGCGGATGTGATGGATAAAAGCATTAAAAGTCTTAAAAGTAGTCAAGAATATACGAAAGATGAAATACAAGTATTGATCGTTCGATTTCACACACTTTTAAAAATATATTTCACGTTAATGAAAAAATGTATGATTGCAATTCCAGATGATTATTATGAACACTGGTGTCGTTTGATACAAAAAGATGATAGATATAATTATAAATATCCTATGATTGATATCATTGAACGTATTTTTAATGAAAACAGCTATTCTACCAATCCTCGGCAATTGCAACCCTCTGGAAAATTATGTGTTGCATCGGTCAAAGTAGGAGGCGCTGCCTCTTTACAAAGACAAATGGTCAATCATATGAATGACATTACATCAGAAGATTTATTTAGTTTATTTCATCAAAATATATTAGCAAGCACGACAATATTAGATCAACATTCTGGATTACGAATCAATGAATTACCTGATACATTGATATTCATTATCAATTCTTTAGATACATTTGAACGTTTAGGCATTACACATCAACATCCGCATATTATTCTTGAATACAATATTCCTTTAAGAAATCATAGTGGGAAAATTATCGTAGAATATAATACAAGAGATGAGTCATTGGTCATTCATCAAAAATATTTCGGATATAACTGGGCAAATCGCATGGGTGTTTTATCCACTCTGATTGACTTTGAAACGTATCTTTTAAAAGCAGAGTCTATCAAAAAAGCATCTTATAATCAAAATAGTTTTTCCTTGGAATTTTCGATTAAAATTCAAAAAAGTCAAATTTCATCGATTCAATCATTTTTGAGAAAAACTTTAGGTAATTATTCTGATTTTTTAAATAATTCTGCTATAGGTGCGCTTTACACAGAGTTTCGTAAGGTTTTTAAAGGTATCAATGATCGATATTTTTATAATCATCCTAAATTAAGTTTCATCAGTGATGCGTGTGAAAATTTATTACGAGATCGCACATTTGATTTATCCGAAATCATGAAAAAAATAAACACGCAATTCATCGAATATGCAAAATCAGGCGATGTAGAAGGATTAAAAGCAATCAAACAAATTTTAACAAAAGAGGATTTTAAAAAAATACTCGAAACGCAAGATCAGAACGGAGATACAGCATTAATATCGGCAGCTTATAAGGGATATCAAGACATCGTTGATTGGATATTACAATTAGATACAGATGGACAAATACAAAATATCAAAAATAAAAGTGGTTTAACATATAAAGGCGGGCTGCATATTTGTGCATTGGTAAGACAAAAATCTTATAAAAAATTAGGTTTATATTATAAGGAGCATATAGTAGAAAAAGACAAAAATTCATTTTTAAAGGTACTGTCTGAACAATTATTTGAATGTGCAGAATCAGGTAAATTAGAAAGTATAATAGAAATATTAGATTTATCTATTTTTGAAGATTTTTCAAAGCTCCATGATTCACTTGGCAATACATTATTAAATGTTGCCGCAGAAGGAGGTCATTTTAATATTGTCAATTACCTATTGGAAAAGAATCAAAATGGGATATTGGATTATTATCCTCTTGCAAGAGGTTACATAAATGCTTTCAATAATAATAAATATGAAAAAATAAAAACCTTTTTTGAAGAGAAAAATCGTATTCCAGAAGATTTAAAAATAAAAATCTTTAAAGATTCTATCGGTTTAGCCGGTACACATTTTCATCAACTTGCCAAACAAGGTAAATTGGATGATATGAAAAAAATACAACAATCTTTTCCATCAGAATTATTTAAAAATATTTATGCATATACAAATACAAAAAATGATACCGCATTAACATGGGCTGCATTTCGTAGTCAGTTTGATGTGGTAGAATACTTGCTAACACTAGATACAGATCATTCATTACGAGCGATCAAAGACGAAAGTTACTATGACTATCTAGATTATGTTAATCAACACATTGCATATCAGGCAAGGCAGAAAAATTATCCAAAAATGAAGTTGTTACTAGAAAAGTTTGAAAATGCATCTTTGGGCTATTTAGTCAAAAGTAATCCACCAGAATCAGCTGAAACAATATTATCTGATCAGTTTATCGAATATCTTAATAAAGCCGATATATTATCCATGAAAGGAATGATTGAAAACTTGCCAAAATCTTTTATTTCTAAATTATTGATTGATCATAAAAAACAACTGAATTCTCATTTTATGGATGCACTTAAAAATCAAAAAATTAAAGTGTTGGATCAGTTTTTTTCAATATTTCAAGGTAATGCGATTAAAAATATACTAGGAAATGCGATCATTACTGCAGCAGTGGCAGCAGATCTCACAATACTCCGAAAATTAAAAAAATGTATCCCAGATGCTTTATTTAAAGAAATCCTCAACTTTCAAGATAAGGAAGGACAAACGGCTTTAATGGCGGCTTCAGTTCATCATAATACCTCATGTCTGCGATGGTTATTATCAGAGAAGGCCAATCGATCCTTGAAAAATAATAAAAATCAGAGTGCCTATATGATTGCAAAAAACATGAGAAATACAAATGCTGAACGTATTTTCATTAACGCTTCATCTCGTAAATTTCTTTATAAGTTTGTACGAAAAAATACATACACAGATGAAGATATTAATCTAATGGGTTTAAAGGCGAAAATATCTATTTAACGTTGATCTATAAAATATGTTCCGGATGCCGTTTTTTCTGAAGTATCCGCTTCAAATTTAACAGGGCTATTCGGATCAGTATTGTCGCAGGTGGTGGCGCTACCTGGATCGAGATGGATTATGCCATCACCACAATTATAGACATCGATACCACCGACATTATTTCCTTTATCCACATGAATCCTTATAAAAAGCTGATTTCCGGTAGGATTATCTATGACAAGAAACGGGTCTTCGGGTTTTAACGTCCATCTTTCCTGATCCGTCGTTACGAGGGGTGGCGCTTCATCCGCTCGAGTGAGCCCATTCCCCAACAATATAATGATTCCCAATAAAAAGATGAAGTTACGCATATTCATCTCCTTTTTATCCATATATATCATTATAACCTTATTCGTCATTCCAAAGCGTACACCTGAAAAATCAAGACGTTAGCGTTTTATTCTACGTGCTAAAATAATAGATAGAGGGATAATATATGAAAATTCATACTCTCAGTATTCTCGCGCTATTATTAAGTAGCCAAATTTACGCTTACGAAATGAGTGGCGTATTGAAAGATGAAAGTGATGGCACATTTTCTGTGACGATTGTAAGTCAGGATGGTGAATTGGAATTTTATGGAAATGCCTATAAACAAGCTGATGGAACGCTGACTATCACGGTCAATGGGCAAAGTAATGAAACCTATATCGGTATTGCAAATCAGACCTCTACAGGGGATTATCAGATGATATTGCGAAATAATACATCCGGTAATCTTGCGTATGGTAATTTAGAAGTGGAAGAATAAAAATTTGACTTATCTCTTCTAAAATGATATATTTTATAAGTTAAAATTAATTTATTGTGATATTTATGAATCTACATACATCACAGTGTTTCCTCAATAAATCCTATTTTCTAGGTTTTTACGCATTTTTTCGTTTTTATTTTGGCTCTTAAGCCAAAAATACTCTCCTATCACATCGTAACAATCCAGTTTCAAAAATCAGAAAACAATTTACTGTGAGTATTTATTATGAATTTAATCGTTAAAAAGACACCCCGATTAATGGGAAAAATTACAATACCCGGCTCAAAATCACAAAGTATCCGGGCGTTATTTTTTGCATTACTTTCCAAAGGTGAAACAAGCATTTCAAATTTTTTACTATCAGACGACACAAAAGACGCCATGCGCGTATGTGAAAATTTAGGTGCCAAATGTATTGAAAAGCAGGATAAAATCATTATTCAAAGTCATGGATTACCTTTGCGTCCAACGGTTGATGCCATTCATACCGGTAATTCCGGCATTACCACGCATTTTGTGTTACCCCTTTTGGGTTTGCGAGAAAATACACAAAAACCTCTCCTATTAGATTGTGGTGAACAAATGCGACAACGACCTATTCATGCATTGGTAAAAACATTAAGAATATTAGGCTTAGACATTCAGTATTTGAATCAAGAGGGTGTGCTTCCCATACAATTAAAGGGTGATTTATTAGGTGGAAAAGCTGAAGTCGATGGCAGCACGTCACAATATTTATCTGCATTATTAATTGCATTACCACTCGTGAAAAATGCGAGTACGATCACAGTGAAGCATTTATGCGAACGTCCCTATGTAGACATGACACTCTCTTGGTTAGATAAAAATGCGATGACTTATAAACATATACAAGAAGGTGATATTGATTCCTATCATATCGAAGGCAATCAACAGTATAAAAATTTTCGCACAACCATACCAGGCGATTTTTCATCTGCCTCTTATTTTATCGCAGCAGGTGCACTTTTAGATGGAGAAATTGAAATTGCAGGGTTAGATATGAAAGAAAAACAAGGCGATAAAGTGTTGGTTCCCCTTTTACAAGAAATGGGGGCAGATATCACTATTTCAGAATCTCGTCTCATTATTCGAGGCGGAAAAAAATTAAAAGGGATAACCATTGATGCGAAAGAAATACCAGATTTGTTACCCACCCTCGCTGTGATTGGCACTAAAACAGAAAATAAAATGGAAATAAAAAATGTTCCGCACGCTCGCATTAAAGAAACCGATCGTATTCACTCCATGACGGAAGGATTAAAACGTTTAGGTGCACGAGTAGATGAACATCCCGATGGCATGACGATTTATCCAAGTACACTCCATGGTACGACAGTCAAAGGATATGGTGATCATCGAACCGTGATGGCATTAGGCGTTGCAGGCATGCTAGCAGAGGGCGTGACAATCATTGAAGATTACCAATCGATACAAAAAACTTTTCCGGAATATATCACATGCATGCAGCGCTTAAAGAGTCAAATGGAGATACAATCATGAAAGATGAAAAACATATTATTTTGATTGGTTTTAAAAATACGGGAAAATCCACCGTAGGACGCATGCTTGCACATGATATTCAAAAAAACTTTATCGATTTAGATGAGCGCATCGAAGCGATATATACGGAAAAAACACAAGAAAAATTATCTTGTCGTCAAATCATGTATAAACAGGGTGAATCCTATTTTCGTGCACTAGAAAGTGAAGCGCTGAACGACGCGATTCAATCAGAATCTGCTGTGATTTCCTTAGGCGGAGGTGCGCCTTTAAGAGGTGAAAATCAAACTTTAATTAAGCCTTACCTTATCCTCCACGTGACTGCACCGCGTGGTATAGTATTTGAAAGGATTATGATAAATGGACGACCTGCATTTTTTTCGCCCGATGAAAGTCCATTTGAATTTTTTACACGCATTTGGGAGGAGCGTGAAAAGGTATATAAAGAATTGGCAGATATGATGGTGAATAATAATGGTACACTTTCACAAACCGTGGAACTCGCAAAAGAAGCGTTGGATGCATTCAAAGTGAGGAAAATAAAAACATGAAAAAAATTCTTTTAATGCACGGTGCGAATTTAAATATCCTTGGAAAACGTGATCCTAAACATTATGGAAATGTGACACTTTTCGATATCGAAAAAATCACAAAAGAGGAAGCCAAAAAATTCGAATATGACGTGATAACATATCAATCCAATTGTGAAGGAAAATTAATTGATACGTTACAAGCAGAAACGCCGCATTGTAAAGGGATTATTATCAATCCAGGTGCATTCACACATTATAGTTATGCTTTGTATGATGCTTTGTTAGATACACAATTACCGATTGTTGAAGTGCATCTTTCTGCCATTCATAGCCGAGAAAAATGGCGTTCGCACTCAGTGACAGCACCTGCGGCGATCCAAGTGATTTGGGGGAAAAAAGAAATCGGATATAAAGATGCGGTAAGAGTTCTTGTGGAGTACATACAAAAATGTTAATAACGAATCAAACAAAATTAAATATGGTGATTGGGTATCCTTTAACGCATACCAAAAGTCCTTTATTGCATAATACCGTGTATGAAGCATTAAACATAAATGCGGTTTTGTTAGCATTTCCACATGAGAGTGTAGCATCATTGATTTCTTCCATTAAAACATTATCCGTTGGGTTGACAGCGGTGACGATGCCATTTAAGGAAGCCGTATTACCTTATTTGGATGTGCGTAATCCTGAGGTTGACGCATTAAAAGCGGTGAATACGCTGATCCAAACCGAAGGTCACTTAAAAGGATTTAATACGGATGTCGATGGAATTGAATTTGCATTACGCGACGTAGCTATCAAATCAAAAAATGTTTTACTGATGGGTGCGGGAGGCGCTGCAAGAGCTGCCGCATATCTTTTACAGAAAAAGAAAGCAAATATCTTTTGGTTCAATCGCACTGTAGAACGTGCGAAAAAATTGTCAAAAGAATTTGGGGGCGAGATTTTGGATCAAAAAGAAATCGAAACAAAAACATTTGATATTATTATCCATACAACGCCGTTAGGTATGTATCCAGATCAAGATAAAACACCTTTACCCGATTATCCTTTTCAAAAAAATCAAGTCGTTTTTGATATGGTATATAATCCACTACATACGAAATTATTAATAGATGCAAAAAGTAAAGGTGCAAAAATTATTTCTGGTTTAGAAATGTTTATCGGTCAAGGATTACGTCAAATTGAGTTATGGACAGAGCAAACTTTTATGAACGACAATTTATTAAAAAAAATAAAAACCGTGCTTACGAGGTAAATATTATGAATTACATGCTCATCAAAAAATTACCGCCCATTGAAGAAATTATTCAAATGTTTCCTTTATCGGAAGCAGGTTACAAAAAAATCATGCAAGATCGAAAAGAGATCAGTCAGATTTTAGAAGGTAAAGATCATCGATTGTTGATAGTGGTCGGTCCTTGTTCTGCATGGCCTAAAGAAGCAGTTTTACAATATGCCAAAAAATTAGCGACATTAAATGAAGAAGTGAAACATGTCTTAAAACTGGTTATGCGTGTCTATATTCAAAAACCACGTACGACAAAAGGTTGGACGGGTCCAGTAAATCAACCGGATCCTTTTGGATTTCCTGATATTGAAACAGGCATCAAGTATACGCGAGATATGATGGTAAAAGTGGTGGAAATGGGTCTTCCGATTGCAGATGAAGCATTATTCACGCATAATTTTAAGGGATTTTTAGAATTGCTCTCTTATGTTGCTATCGGTGCACGAAGTGCCGAAGACCAAGAACATCGCATTTTTGCCTCTTCTATCGATTGTCCTGTCGGCATGAAAAATCCGACACATGGATCACTTGCGGTCAGCGTGAATAGTATTGTCGCCGCACAATCAGCGCATGTGGCAGTCTTTGATGGTTATGAAGTGCAAACCTACGGGAATCCACATGCACATTTAGTATTGCGAGGAGGTAATCTTGCGCCTAATTATTCTAACGCACATTTAGATGAAGTAAAAATGCATATGAAGAAACACAATATTAAAAATCCCGCAATGATGATTGATGCGAGTCACGATAATTGTTTGGTGAATGGTAAAAAAGACCATCGACGACAAGGAAAAATTATTTTTGACGTTTTAGATAACTTAGAATCAGATGCAGCCTTAAAAAAATTAGTGAAAGGGTTCATGATAGAAAGTTTTATGAAAGAAGGTAATCAAATCGTTGATCAAGCGTTACCACATAATATTGATTTGGATGGTTTATCTATCACAGATCCCTGCTTAAGCTGGGAGCAGACAAAAGAATTACTGATCTCATTGGCAAAAAAAATGGAAAAAATGAGAGAGCGTACATTATGAAAAAACTGCTTAAAGTAAAAATTCCAGCCAAGGCAATATCTTCATATCCTATCTTTATTGATTCGGGATTGATGAAAAATATTCGTCTATGGTTACCCAAACATTCAGAAAATATGGTTATCATTACGGATACGCAGGTACAAAAACTTTTTGCAAAAAAATTGCAAGAGACATTAAAAAAATATACAAAAAAAATCACATTACTGGCATTTAAATCTGGTGAGTCATCAAAAAATTATAAGACAATACAAACATTAACGGAGAAAATCTTACAAAGACGTTTTGGTCGTGATACGGTATTATTAGCAGTGGGCGGTGGTGTTGTCGGAGACTTAGCCGGATTTATTGCGGCAACGTATATGCGTGGTATCCCTTATATTCAGATGCCAACGACATTGTTATCTATGGTCGATAGTAGCATCGGTGGAAAAACAGGGATAAATACGCCGCAAGGTAAAAATTTAATAGGCGCTTTTTGGCAGCCTTCCGTTGTTGTAACGGACATCGATTGTTTGAAAACATTACCAAAAATACATTTAATTAATGGTTTGATTGAAGCATTAAAAATGTTTTTAACGAATGATAAAAAAAGTTTTTATTATGCAGAAAAAAATATCGATGATATTTTATCACTTCAAAAAAACATTTTAATAAATACTATCTCACGCGCACTTCGCATCAAAGCAAGCATTGTGACTTTAGATGAAAAAGAAAAAAATGCACGTATGATTTTAAATTTTGGTCATACCATCGGCCATGCGATTGAAAATATCACACAGTATAAAATGCTACATGGATATGCTGTTGCGTTAGGTATAATGGTTGAAGCTAAAATCTCTGAAATTTTGGGTATTTTAAGCAATGAAAATTATGAAATCATTTATCGGATTTTTACCAAGTTCAATATTTCAGGCAAAAAATTAAAAACTTTAAATATTGATAAACTTATTCTCGCCACAAAATCAGATAAAAAAAATCGTACCGGCAAAGTACGTTATGTGTTATTAAAAAATATTGGAGATATATATAAAAAAGATAAGCAATACGTGCATTCAGTATCAGATCGTATTGTAAAAAAAGCAATTCTGACAGTGAGAAATTCCTTCCCCACGCGAAGCTAAGGGGAAGGAATGTTGATAACAGTACGGAGCGTAACATAACTATGACAGGCAACACATTTGGTCAACTATTTAAAATCACAACGTGTGGTGAATCCCACGGCGGTGCGATTGCGGTCATTATCGACGGATGTCCGCCTGGGTTAGAGATAACAGAAGAAGAAATTCAGCGAGAACTCGATCGTCGTAAACCGGGTCAAAGCCACATTACAACACCACGTGCTGAAAAAGATCGTATCCATATTTTGTCAGGCATTTTTGAAGGAAAAACGACGGGCACACCCATTTTATTATTAACCTATAATGAAGATATGCGCCCAGAAGATTATGCGGAGATGAAAGATTTATATCGGCCATCACACGCAGATTATACGTATTTTATGAAATATGGGAGGCGTGATTATCGCGGAAGTGGAAGAGCAAGTGCTCGAGAAACACTTGCACGCGTGGCAGCGGGCGCCATTGCCAAAAAATATTTAAAGTTAAAATTAAATATTGAAATATTAAGTTATGTTGAACAAGTGGGACATATTCGTACGGATATCGATTTTAGAAAAGTGACAGCCGATGCTATTGAGAAAAATATTATTCGTTGTCCTGACGATTCTGTTGCAACTTCTATGATTCAATTGATTGAAGAAGTAAAAAATGTCGGTGATTCTGTGGGCGGCATTATTCGTGGTGTGATTTGTCATGTACCGCCCGGTTTAGGAGAGCCGGTATTTGATAAATTACCGGCTGATTTGGCAAAAGCCATGTTAAGCATTAATGCTGTCAAAGGTTTTGATATTGGATTAGGATTTCAGTCCGTGACTTTACGTGGGAGTGAACATAATGATCCTTTCCGTGTGGATCATGGCAAAGTGAAAATTGATAAAAATGATGCAGGTGGTACATTGGGCGGTATTTCAACCGGTGAAGATATTTATTTTAGAGTGGCATTTAAGCCAGTTTCGACCATTGCAATTTCTCAGCAAACAATCACACGAGATCTTGAGCTTGTCACACTCGATGCAAAGGGGAGACACGATCCTTGTGTATTACCTCGCGCAGTTCCGATTGTCGATGCGATGGCAGCATTAGTGATCATGGATCATTATTTAAGATATATTGCGCAATATGAAAAGGTGAGTGTAAAATGAAAAAAGTGATTTTAGGTTTATCTGGTGAACGAGGTTCTTTTTCAGAAGAAGCTGCATTACTTTATATTGAAAAATCCGGTATCGATGCGACATTGGATTATTTAATTGATATGGAAGGTGTATTGTCTGCGCTTCATTTGGGAGATATTGATATCGGTGTTTTCCCTGTGGTTAATAAACGCGGTGGTTTAGTGACGATGGCTTTTGATGCGATGGGAAAATATTTATTTACGCCTATCGATCATTTTTGGATGGATGTACGTCAATATCTTTTGGTAAAAAAAGGTGTGCAACCTAATGAAATTCAACAAATTGTTTCACATCCACAAGCCATTTTACAATGTCAACGTTTTTTACAGAATGATTATAAAGATATTAAAATTATTGAATGGGAAGATACCGCAAAAGCTGCGAAAGATTTAGCGCTGGGGACATTGGATTATAAGAGTGCGATTATTGCACCTTTACGTTCAGCAGAGATGTATCAATTAGAAGTGCTTTCTGAAAATATTCAAGACGAAAATCCAAATTTGACAGCATTCATTGTAGCGAAGAGGTACATATGAAATTTGGTATTATCGGTTTTGGGCGCTTTGGAAAATTGTGGTCCAATGCATTGTTACCTTACGGCGAAGTGCTTATTTATGATAAACAAAATATCTTAAATGATGAAATGAATAAATTCCAAGTGGCGACATTAGAAAAAATCGTAAAAGTCGATATTTTATTTTTAATGGTACCCATTTCTGAATTTGAAAATTGTTGCCATGCGATAAAAGATTTAATCGATAAAAACACGCTGGTCGTTGATTGTTGTTCTGTAAAAGTTCATACGGCGTCTGTGATGAAGCGTGTTTTTCAGGAAGGGCAAGCCACTCTCCCTACGCATCCTTTATTTGGTCCCGACTCTGTTAAACGTCAAGGTTTGAAAGGCCAAAAAATGGTGATTTGCGAAAATAAAAATATGAATCAAAATGAAATACAATTTAAACATATTTTACATCAAATGGGTTTAAAATTATTAATCACAACGGCGAGCGAACATGATAAACAAATGGCGCATTCACAAAGTTTGGTGCATTTTATTGGACGCGGGCTCAAAGCATTGAATTTGCATCATCAAGAACTTGCAACACCTGATTTTGAAGCGTTAATCAATATCAATCATATGGTGGTTCATGATACTTGGCAGTTATTTTTGGATATGCATCGTTATAATCCTTATGCAAAAAGTATTCGTGAAAAATTTATTGACCAATTATCATTGTTAGATGACGAAATTAACGTGGAGAAGGAGAAAATAAATGCAAACGATTAGACATTTACGGTTACAAATCGATAAAATTGATAAAAACATTATTAAAAATTTAGCAAAACGAGACAAAATAGTCATTAGCATTGGTAAATTAAAAAATAAATCATCAAAAAAAATCCTTGATACGGATCGTGAACATTATTTGATGCATTTATACGAAAAATTAAGTGAAGATTTTTCACTTAAACCATCTTATGTAAAGCGATTGTTTAAGATTATTATTACGCATTCGAGGAAACTGCAACGTTATTAAACTAAATTTGTCATGCCGAGCATGCTTTAAGGCTTCCATCCAGCAGAGCCTTTCTGGATGGAAGCCTTAAAGCACGCTGGCATGACAGAGCAATAAAAGGAATCTGTCAATGAAAAATGGATATGCTCAATGTAAGTTTTTTATTTTTAACACGTTAAATAATGTAAAAAATCAAATGTATGGTATGCCGTATGTTATCAGTACATTTCATTATTTTAAAAGAATGATACAAAGTGACATTTGGTCTAAAATGCCAAAAATTATTGATAGTGGTTTGATGCAGAGTGCTGGTTTCTCATATCTCTGGGAAATTGGTTTCGCTCGCGTACCCGGCATGTCTGCATGGAATGAATTGAAATATATGATAATGGGTACGGTTTTTTTAGTTTCAGCTTATTATAAGTATGAAGAAACAAAAAACGATTTGAATGATCAAGCAGAAATAGTTATTCAAAAAGCAAATGAGGTGGTACAGGTTTCAGAAGAGATTTTTTTTAAAGATGCAGAATTATTAAAACAAGGGGGATATGCGTTTGATGATGCGCATGCGATTACGATTCATGCGCCTTATACTTCAGATGAAAATTCACATCTAGAAATTCGATTGGATGCCAAGAAAGAAATGCGCTCCTATGCGAATACCGTATTCGAATTGATAATAAAAGCATTAAGTACCACGTCATTTCCTCCTTTTTATATCATTTTGTCAAATTTCATGGTTATATTATCTTATTATGATAATGAACGATATTCATCAACACAAATCGAAAAAAGAAATTTATTACGTGATAAAATGTTAGCAATAAAAAACCACGTAGATGTTTTGCAAAAAAAATTCGGTACAAAGGAAGAATTGAATCAATTACTTCACTTGGCTGAAATTGCGACTCATCAAGCCATTACCATCGAACCATTGGATGATGGTGATGAATGGGAAGATTCAAGTATTGTCCGATTTTTTGAGTGGCCCCCCATGCAATGGATGTCTTCCTTATTGCAAGGGTGTGCCATGGCATCGGGTATCTCTACGTTGATGCAGCTATTTTTAAAAACTTCTCTTCCATTTCATTTTATTTCTTTAGCCTATGCTTTTAAACGTGCGCATGATTTTTATCAAAAAGAAACATCTCTTATCCATTTTCGACATGAACTTACCCAATTTTATTCTGAATTAATAGATATTCAAAATATAAAACTTTTACCAGCCAAAGCGCTCATGTCGGCTCAAGCGACGTTTTTAGCATTGGAAGATACGAATGATTGTCAAATAAAGATATATGATCCCAAATCTTCAGAGGTTACTATTGATATCTCGGATGATTTTGATGAACTTTTAGAGACGGCCGAATCTTCCATTCCATCTGTAAAAGAACGTGGTACAATACTTTTTTTTAGAAAAGCGGCATCTTCTAAGAATGAAATGAGAACGGCAAGTTTAAAAGGAGATAATTGTGCTGATAGAATGTTTAGGTGAATTTTGGGGAACCCTTTTTTTAATTATTCTTGGTGATGGTGTCGTTGCGGGTGTTTTGTTGAAACAATCAAAAGCCTATCATGCAGGATGGATTGCAATCACAACGGGGTGGTGTATTGCGGTAGTCATTGGAATATTCGTTGCACAATCTGCGGGTTCTCCCAATGCAGATATTAATCCCGCAGTTTCTTTTGCTAAATATTGGCTAAATTTATATTCTTTTAACAAAATGCTATCTTTTATGGTTGCACAAATCGCTGGTGCGTTTGTAGGCGCTATCATTGTATGGCTTGCGTATTTACCACACTTTCAAGAAACGGAAGAAGCATTACTCAAACTTATGGTTTTTTGTACAGTACCCGCCATAAGAAAGTTCCGTTATAATTTTTTATGTGAAGTGATTGCAACGGCCGTGTTAATCATGGGGGTTGCCGCTATTTTTGGTAAAGCAACCCCCCAAGGGCCTGTCAGTGGTCTTGGTGCATTTCTCGTCGGATTATTAGTGTGGGGTGTCGGTTTGTCATTAGGTGGTCCCACAGGATATGCAATTAATCCAGCACGTGATTTTGGTTCTCGCTTGGCACATGCGTTCCTTCCCATTCCGGGTAAAGGGCCATCTGATTGGTCTTACGCTTGGATTCCTGTGATTGCGCCATTAGTTGGCGGATTTATTGCAGCAATATGTTGGCGTGGTATTTTTCTTTGATGAAACCGTTACCCCGTTCTTTTTATAATCGTGATACGATGGTAGTTGCCAAAGCGTTGTTGGGAAAGTACCTTGTACACGTTGTCAAAGGGATAAGATATATTGGTAAAATCGTTGAAACAGAAGCCTATCTTGGACCGCATGATCTTGCAGCGCATTCTTCAAAGGGTTTAACGAAACGTACTCAAGTGATGTTTGGCGAACCGGGGCATGCGTATGTGTATATGATTTATGGGATGTATTATTGCATGAATATCGTGACTGAACCAGCAGGTCATGGATCTGCGGTATTATTACGTGCTTTAGAACCCATTCAAAATGTGCGTGAACGGACCAATGGGCCCGGTTTATTGTGTAAAGCGATGCATATTGATAAACAGCTTCATGGCCATGATCTTTTAAGCCAGGATCTTTACGTAATGGCGGGAGAGCAATCCGAATCGATGGTGATTGTTAAGAAACCACGTATTGGTGTAGATTATGCAAGACATTGGGCGAAAAGACATTTACGGTTTTATGTGAAAGGGAATGCTTATGTTTCGAAACGTTAAAGATAGCCTCTGTCATGCCAGCTTAAAGCATGCTGGCATGACAGGGGAAAAAAGGTAATATGAAATCAGACTTATTTTATTCTTTAGGATTTGGCATACATAAATATCGTTGGTTTATTATTCTCCTTTGGTTTTTATTGATCATTGCATCATTACCTTTTACACCCTATGTTATCACCCCTTTTAAAAATATTGGTTTTATCGATCGCGCATCAGAAAGTGCACGCGCAAATGATACTTTAAATAAACGCTTTGGATTCAGCTATAATCAGTTTATTGTCATCTATCACAGTGATTTGATAAAGGCGACTGAACCCAAATTCATCAATGAAATGAAACAATCTTTGTCCGGTTTTAAACATTTTCCTGTCAAAAATCAAATCATATATCCTGATATTCATAATAAACAAATTTCAGAAGATAAACATACCGCTTATGCAATTATTTATTTTGAAGGACCAGAGGAAGCGAGTCAGCAGTTATTACATGATTTTAAAATGACACTCAAAGAACCTTTTGATTTGGATATGCGTATTGGTGGTGAGCCTGTGTTCTTAGATGATACTCAGAGGCAAACACAAGTCGATCTTTTTAAGGCGGAATATATTGCAACACCGGTTGCCATTATTACGATGTTAATTGTTTTTGGCACCGTTGTTGCGGCCAGTATTCCAATTATTCTGGGTGGTGTTTCTGCATTTTTGATTTTAATGACGTTGTACTTTTTAGGACATATATTTTCGTTATCCGTTTTTACTTTAAATATTGCATTGTTATTGGGAATTTGTTTAAGTCTAGATTATGCACTTCTCATTGTGAGTCGATTTCGAGACGAATTAAAAAATAGAGGAACGATAGAAGAAGCCATTGCAGTCACGCTTTCAACGGCAGGAAAGGCTGTTTTTTTTAGCGGTCTTGCAGTATTTATTAGTTTAAGTGCTTTGTTATTTTTTCATATTGATGTACTTTTTTCTGTTGGCATGGGAGGATTGGCTTCCGTTTCAGTATCGGTACTCACCGCTATTATTCTTTTACCTGCCATTCTTGCGATTTTGAACCATAAAATTAATCGGCTAAGACTTCCCTTTAGCAAAACAGGACCATCATCGGATAACCCGCATTATGGATGGGTCATTAATAAAGTCGTGAAACGTCCTGTCATTTATTTTTGTATGATTCTTTTTATACTTTTCGCGTTGGGTTATCCATTTTTCAAGGTGGAATTAGGCATATCTGATTTTCGAATTTTGCCAAAGACTTTAGATAGTCGGGAAGTTTATGACCTTTTTGAATCAGAGTTTGGGGAGAGTCGTATGTCTCCCATTTTAGCGGTTGTACAATCACGCAATGAAAATATTCTCACGTCTAGAAATATTGATGCATTATACAATTTCGCAACACAATTGATAAAAAATCCATACGTTTCAGATGTGAGCAGTATTGTAAGTACGAATCCTCGCCTTACAAAACAACAATATAATCAAATGTATGCCATGCCAAAATCACAATTGCCCGAAGGCGTGCAAAAACTTTTAAAAATGACAACAACGGGTGATTTAACGGTCATGACGATTGTGAGTAAAACCAATAGTAATTCTCCCGAAACGCGTGACTTGATTAAAGCGTTACGAGACACGAAGCTTAAAAATCATTTAACCCTAGAGGTGACAGGTGCTTCCGCGAATACCATTGATGTACTCGGAAGCATTGGCAAAACCTTTATTTATGCATTTTTATGGATTGTGATATTTACTTATATTATTTTATTACTATTTTTGCGTTCTGTTATTTTACCATTAAAAGCGATTTTAACGACCATATTGAGCTTATTTGCGAGTTATGGTGTACTCGTATTAATTATTCAACAAGGTTTTTTGCACGGATTATTTAACTTTGAACCGCAAGGATTGTTAGATATTAGTTTGTTAATCATCATTTTTTGTGCCTTATTCGGTATTTCGATGGATTATGAAGTGTTTTTATTAACGCGAATCAAAGAATATTATGAACAATCCCATCAAACTATCGAAAGTATTGTTTTTGGCATTAATCGTAGCTGGAAAATTATTACGAGCGCTGCCATTATTGTGATTTTGATTTGTTTTTCGTTTATGTCTGCGGATGTTCTCATTGTAAAAGCGTTTGGGTTGGGTATTGCGGTTGCCGTTTTTGTCGATGCCTTTATCATTCGTACCCTTCTTGTTCCTGCGGTCATGACGATTTTAGGAAAATGGAATTGGTATCTACCAAAGTGGTTAGATAAAATTTTACCTAATATTTCATTTGACCCCGAGGAGCGATAAACTCTCTCATTCTCGCTTTCGGACATTCCCCACCATAAACCGATACACAAAATTGGATTCTTCATTTTCAAGTTTGTGCTCCAGTTGTGTATCCCTTTCAAAATGTTCTAAAAGCTCATCCGGTGTTATGTGATTACTCATTAATTTTCGTACACAAAAGCGTGCAGAGGGTTTAGCCGTTTTATAAATTCCAATCAATAATTGATTAAAATTTTGTTGTGACATATAAGATGCGATATCAGACATAGAAAAAGCATCAAATTGAGCGGGTTCAGTATGATTCAAAAAATCGATAATATTACTGGTTTGAAATTGTAATTTATGCAAATTGACGCGAATTTTTTGATATCCCTCAAATGTTAAATAAGGTAAATAGGCGTTTTTTTGTATTTTACCTGTTAAAACTAATTGTATAAGCGCACTTTTTTTTGCGAGATGATTATTTAAATAATTTAACATTCTCTGATAAATATAGTGTCCTGGATGAATGGAATCATCAATATATGAAATAATACCAGGGTCATTTAAAATAAATTTCATCATATTAGGATTAAGAATAAATTCAAAAAACTTTCTAAAAGCCTTCGTATCCCAAGCGGTTCCAACATAATCCTGTTGTAATGCAATATCATCAAAAGAGAGTAATGTTTTGATTTTCTGAAATCGTACTATTTTAAATAGTTTGGAAGCAACTTTCGTTAATCGTTCGACACGTCCTTGATAGAGGATGCCTTTTTTGATCATTTTTTTATGTCGTTCCCAATGATTTCTCGCATTTGTCGATAAATGGGGTTTTAATTGTTGGAAAGTGTTTTCACGATGCCGACTCTCCGTACATCCCAAAAAAGCAAGATAGGCTTCATAATCCAATAAAGCAATCGCTGCCATCTTAAGTTCTAATAGGTAGGTTTGTATGGCATTCATGTCGATTGAGAAGACCTTGGCACAATCTGTCAATAAAAGATGTAAGGGTCTATCGCCGCTTGCGGTCACACAAATAATATAATCATTGGGCTTAATACATAATGCTTGTTCTTCAACGTTCCAATCTTCGTTTCCGAGACTATAATTTAATCTGTTATAAAAATCCATTTTAAACCTTCAAAGTAGTGTTTGAGATAAATAATTTGGTAAAAAGCACCAAATTATTTATCTCAAAATCAAAAACTATCCGTCTGTTTATAAAATAATGATACATCATTTCTAGTATTTTGTTTATAATATTTTTAGATATTAAAAGGGAAATTTAGAAAAATTTGAGGTTAAAATTTCAGATAAGTCTTTTGGTTGCTTTTTACCAAAAGACTTATTTGAAAGCTTATATAAGGATTTAGAATGGTCAAAGATATGGATGGTTTCTATTTTGAAGCAGGATTCCCCGGTCTTCTCACCTCTAAACATGCGCCATTACATGAAGATGAATTTCTGCATATAGTCGCGAAAAATCGAGATGCCCTCATGCAAAACCTGTTACAGTGCGGCGCCTTGCTTTTTCGAGGGTTCCCTGTTCAATCTGCCCATGATTTTTCCCGGTTTATTCAAACATTAAAATGGGGTGAATTTGTTAATTATATTGGTGGTGATAGTCCACGTGATAAAGTGGAACACGGAGTCTATACGTCAACAGAAGCACCACCCTCTGTACATATTCCTTTACATCAAGAATTATCTTTTATCAAAAACTTTCCTCGGCATATTTATTTTTTTTGTGAGATACCACCAGATGCGCATGGCGAAACGATTATTGCAGATGCAAGACGTGTTTATCATGCATTTTCAAAGGACTTTCGTGAGCGTTTTCAACAAAAAGGATTGACATATATTTCACGTTATTATTGTCGAAGTAAAGTCATGGCGCTTTTGAATCGATGGCAGCGTTCACATAAATCATGGATTGAAGTTTTTGAAACGGAAGATAAAAACGAAGTTGAAAAAAAATGTGTAACGAATGATTTTGCATGGCAATGGTTGAAGCGTAATTGGATTGAAATAAAACAAACAAGGCCAGCATTGCATATTCATCCTGTCACCCATGAATCAGTTTGGTTTAATCAAGCACATCTTTATGATTTTAATCCAAGATTACTGGGTTTCAAACGTTACATAGGCGCACAAATTTTTTATCGTAAAAAAACACGGTTGCATGATATTTTATTTGGAGATCAAAGCTTTGTCCCGCGCGAAGATATTTACCATATTCTCGATGTTTTAAATGAAAATACGGTTGCTTTTCCTTGGATGCGAGGAGATGTACTTGTGTTGGATAATATTCTTGCCATGCATGGACGTGCGATTTTTCGGGGGAAGAGGCGAATTTTGACTGCGCTTACTGCTTAAGCAAAGCTACTGTCATTCCCGCTTTCGCGGGAATGACAGAGACTGTTAATCCACTCGTTTCCAATGCACCGTACGGCCTAATAAAGGTAATTTCATATAAGCACGAAAATACATTTGTTTAGCATCTTCAGATAACGTAATTTTGCATTGATATATTTTACCAGAATCCGTATCTAAAACGGTGCCATTTCGCCATTCATTATTTTGGAATTTTAAACCTTCAATAATTGTCATTCCGATATAGGGTTTATTTTTTTTATCTCCAGGGCATTTTACACATTTATCATCTCGAGGATCTAATATTTTTATGACGTCTGCTTGGTATGAATCACCGATAGGGTAAAATCGAACGATTGAACGTGGTTTATCATTAAGATCATAGGTTTTCCATAACCCTGTCAGATCTTCTGGATTAACGGCATAAAGCTTTGTTAACCCTATCATCCCTAATAAGAAACAAAGTAAATATTTCATCACATCATCCTTGTATATTGTTGCAAGCAATAAACCCTGTTGATAGAATACCTGTCTCTTTACTAAAATATACCAGGATGGATAAAATGAAAAGGATTTTAGCGCTCTCTGCGTTATTTTTGAGTGTTTCTTGTTTTTCTTCTACGTTTCCCACTTACTGTGATCCAGCGCCACCTGTGACGGATAGTAAATTTTGTGCTGCATTTAAAGCAAGTGCGCAATGCCATTGTCAAGCAGATGGTAAATTACCCGAGGGTATGTGTTTGGATATGAATGTGGTTTATAGTCGTATGATTGGAAAATTTCATACACAACAGGAAGCCTGTGATTGGCAGAAGATGCATGGTGTACCTGTCACGACTGAGTCTCAAGAATGTATGGATGATTGGGACTGTTATCGTTTAGGCGGTGATCATCATGGTCTTTGCAGCGGTACAGGGAATAAATGTCCGTAATTTTTATATTTTATTGATTAAATAAGCATGAATAATAAAAAAATTATTATCTTGTGTTTAAGTTTTTTTACCTATTCAATGACATGTGAAGCTGAAGATATTTTTAAAAATCCTTTGTATGCCGGCGCAACATTCGCTTATGGTACAACGACTTGGGGATTTTTAGTGCCTGTGGCAGGTAATGCAGCTATTAATACGTCTGTTCCTGACGAAGTACACGAAGGTGGTGAAAGCTGGGGTCTTCTCGCAGGATATGAATTTCTGCCCACATTTGCCATGGAGTTAGCGTATGATCATTATCCCCGTGCAAAAGTCATGTACGTGGATGATAGTTTTTTTGAATTTTATCACGATGGCAGAACTGCATTTTATACGAATACAGAAACATTCTCTTTACTTGGTAAATTTATGGTATTAATCCCAAAGAATGAAAATTTTCGTGCCTTTGCGTCGGGAGGGGCTGCGGTTGTACATCGATATGATTTTGTTTATGATAAATATCAATTAACCGCAAAATTTGCAATCGGTGGAAATTTTGGATTAAATGAAAATCTAATGATGGAATTTGGAATTGATTATACGGCAGGCAATGCAGTTTCAGAAGATTGCCCAGAAAATCATTTTATTCCATTTTTATATTCTGTTTTCACAAGATTAGTATTTCGTATATAAGGATATACATGGATATTGAAGCGATCAATAAAAAAATACGTTTCATTGAACGGATTCATGTTGATTTTGCTTTAGATGAAAAAAATATTCCAAACGATCCTTTTGAGTTATTTCTCATTTGGTTTAATCAAGTATTACATTCCACGTTGTATGATCCTACCGCGATGGTTGTAGCAACAGTCACAGAAGAGAATTTACCTGATACTCGTATGGTATTACTAAAAGAATTATTATGGAATCAATTCATATTTTATACGAATTATCAAAGTAAAAAAGCACTGGAACTTGAAAAATATCCTGTAGCCGCTATCAATTTTTATTGGTCTAACATGGTGCGTCAGGTCAGAATCCGTGGATCTGTGACGAAGCTATCACATGAAAAAAATGAAGATTATTTTAAAACGCGGCCGAGAAATGCACAACTCAGTGCAACCGCATCCCATCAAAGTCACATTATTCCTTCACGAGAAGCGCTTGAAAAAGTAATCAAAAATCTCAAGCAAAAATTTTCGAATCATGAAATTCCTTGTCCTACGTATTGGGGTGGCTATGCGATTGAAGCATTTGAATACGAATTTTTTCAAGGAAGAGAATGGCGTACGCATGATAGAATTCTTTATACTTTAGAAAACGAAGTATGGAAATCAGTTCGATTGTCGCCTTAAGGTGAAAATCGATACGACTAATAATCCTATCCACAAACCTAAAAATACCATGCTCACCACATTCGCCCACTTTAACCCTAAAAATTTTATTTTAATGAGATTCATTTTTCCCGGTTCAGGTTTGACGCTCGCAAATAATAAATCATCGTTCAATACACTGATATAAGAAGTAGGTTTTCCGTTTAAAGTAATGTCTATTAATTTAGGGTAATAAAGAATGGGTAATTCAATCAAATTTATATTTTGAGGCACATTCATTTTGCATATCGTGGTTGTTTTATTTTGTTTGCAAAAAGATTTCATTTGATCAGGTTTTAATGTGTCCTCACGATTTAAGAATCCAGTTAACAAAATATTATCCACATGGATTTTGAGATCCGATTGGGTTTTAAGAGAAGTTAACTTGAATTGAAATTCATACTTGTCCGATTTTTTAAGTTTATGAATGGTTGGCATTAATGGAATTTCCCAATGATATTTTCCTTGTTTTAATTTAAATGTTGTAATGGTTGTTCCATTCATCAAAGCAGATAATTGTTGATCTTTAGAAAGAGGATCGTCAATAGATCCATCAACAATCACATAAGGTTGATAGGAATTTTTTAACATCGATTCTGGAATAGTGTAATTTAGATTGGTTGTTAATATGTTGTTAAACATTAATAAATAAATTTTTATCGTATCTAATTTATTTACGAATTGTGTATTTTTATTAAAATTGAGGAGATAAGCATTTTCATTGTAGACAAGAGAGGGTTTTTCAACAAGTTTTGGTAAATCATTAAATGAATTTTCAAGTGTTGGGAACCAATTGCTGGTTGCAACCCCAATCAACAATATACCGATGATAATATGACGACGATCAATTTTGTTTTGAAAAACCCAACAAATTGACCATGCAAATAATAAAGCACCGATCCAAATCACCTGACTTAAAAGCCGCCAACTATATTGACCTAATAATAAGAGATGAGGTAACCATTGCCAAAAATTGATAGGTGACCAAGTGAGTAAAAAAACAAGTATAAATACCACTAAAAAGTAAGGTAACAAATAATCGCCGCGTTTATTTTGAATAGAAAATTTATTTATCACAGCATATAATGAAGCACCTGCCGCCATAAGAATAGTCCATCCAATGGCGGGATGATTATAAATAAGCTCCGCCCTAAACGCTGAACCACCTTGATAAACTAATTGTGAAAATACCGGTTTAAAATTCATAAACGTACTTGGGTTTGACATGGTTACATTGATCAGTAAATATTTCCCCAAATAACTGACAGGTGCAAGATACCAAGCTGCAAGTAAGAAAGCAAAAAAATAACCTGTCCCCACACGAAGGAGGTTTTTGATATGCTTTTTATTTTTAAATGTGATCAGTAATAAAAAAATATTGATAAAAACAAATGTATAAAGAAATGTAATCAGATGTGCTGTAATGAGAAAATACCATGCCATACTCATCTGCAGTAATGTGATATTTTTGGAAGGATGAAAGTAACGTTGTATTGTATAAAATACTACGACAGGGAGAAGTCCGAGCGCAAATGCTTCACTCAAATCACCAAAACCATTAATCACAATAATATAATAAGGCGATGAGAGATACACTAAGCTTCCGAGGAGTGCTGCCGGTTTTGAATGAACAAACCAATAGATCAGTCGGTTCATATAGATGCCGCCAATGATTAATGCAATCCACATTGTGAATTTACAGGCGAGAAGTGGATTTGCAGGTGTGATCCATTGATAGAGGAGTCCCGCTAAAGTATAAGTGGAGGGTGAATAAAATTGAAAAATTGGATAACGAAAACCTTGATTTTCAAAAGGTGAAACGCGTATGGGAAATTGTCCTTCTATTAAAGCCATTTTTGCTTGAATAACGCTTACGATATGATTGGTATAATCTGCGACATTGGGTATGTAATTCTCAACACCAATG
>Ga0207091_1084_pt1 | contig 23439 bp, 19 predicted proteins | sample Alteio_BWMinHeat_47_FD_153534 | JGI IMG/M metagenome (GOLD analysis project Ga0207091, IMG submission 153534) | Enriched cells from forest soil in Barre Woods Harvard Forest LTER site, Petersham, Massachusetts, United States -... | ecosystem: Environmental > Terrestrial > Soil > Temperate forest >... | reverse complement strand
CAGGTGAATTGTATTTCGCCTTCGAGGACTTTGGCCAAAAAGACAAAGCCGAAGTGATGAAATTCGACGGAACCAACTGGGTGCCCGTTTGCAGCCAGCCGGCATCTTCAGGTGCTGCCTATTCTGAATCGCTGGCATTCAATACCGCTGGTCTGCCATGCCTGGCGTATATCGATTCGCTGCACGGTGAAAAAGTTACGGTGGTGCAATTCAACGGAACTTCCTGGACGTCTATTGGATTACCCGGTTTTTCGCAAGGCCCTGCCTACTCTACTTCACTGGCCTTCGATCCCTCCGGCCATCCCTGGGTCGCTTTTAGCGACAGCATCATGGGGGGAGGCAAAGTAACGGTCATGAAATACACGGGTACCACTTGGGTGTATGTTGGCGCACAGGGCTTTTCTTTAGGCCAGGCACTGCATCTCTCCATGGCCATTGATAATGCCGGGCAGGCATATGTCGCTTATTACGACGCTACCCAGGCCGGTACGCTGATGAAATACAATGGCTCTGCCTGGATACAACAGGGAATCGCATTTCCAGCAGATGCCTTCACTTCGCTCGGCTTCTGCCTGGATAAAAATGGGACACCCTACGTCTCCTTCAGCGACCTCGGAAAAAACGATGCCCTGACTGTAATGAAATTCACAGGCAACGCCTGGTCGAATGTTGGCCCTGCTGCTTTTTCCATGTTCAGGTCGGGCGACAATGCGATTGCAGTAGATGCCAACGGAACCCCCTGGATTACTTATTCGGATGCCAGTTACAGCTATAAGCCTTACGCAATGAAGTTCGACGGAATTGCCTGGCAAACAGAAGGGCCGATCGGATTATCGCCAGGTACCAACAGCGCTCCCTCACTCGCCATCGACGGCAACAACACTCCCTATGTGGCTTTTAGCGATTGCCGGCATCAGAACAAAGGACATGTAATGAAATATCAGAACTCGATCTGGACAGATGTGGGTCTCCCTGCCTTCACCCCCGGCGGAGCCTGGATGCCGGACCTGAAAATTGACCGGAACAATACACCGTACATAGCCTTTCCCGATTCGGCATCGGGAGACAAGGTTTCTGTGATGGAATTTACAGGCACTGCCTGGATGAATGCCGGAGCTGCCGGCTTTAGCCCGCGTGTGAATACCCGTCCGCGACTGGCTCTGGGCCATGCCGGCAATCCATACGTGGCTTTTGCAACCCTACCCGACAATGCACTTTCTGTAATGAGTTTCACCGCAAACAATTGGGCGTATGTGGGCTCAGCAGGTTTTGCATTCCTTTATCAGTACGGCGTTCAGAGCCTTGCTATCGATTCTGCCGGAGTGCCTTACGTCGCTTTTCAGGACAGTACCCGGCCATATCCTGTACGTGTAATGAAATTCAATGGAATCAACTGGACTTCGGTAGGAGGAAACGTATCCGATTCAAGCTGACGATATCCTGCAATTGCACTCAGTCCTTCAGGCATACCCTATGTTTCATTTATGGATACAGGCGGAAAAGCTACAGTTAAAACATTTGATGGATTGAATTGGAACAGTGTAGGTCCCCGCTGTTTTTCATCCGCCCCTGCCTCCTATCTGACCCTCTCCGTCGATCAAAACGGGAACCCATTTGTAGCCTATTCAGATACATATAACAGAGTTGCTTCGGTCCTTGCGTTTAACGGCGCGGCCTGGGTGCCAGTCGGAACGAATATCAGTCCTGCCCGCTTCGATGCGCCAAGCCTGGCCTTTGATATCACAGGAACACCTTATGTTGCTTACAATAACACCGAAACCTTTGTTCGCCAGTACGGGTGTCTTTACGCAGGGGTGAATGAAACCTCACAGCCAGCTCATGGACTGAATATATACCCCAATCCTTCGGAAGGAGAATTTGAAGTGGAAACAACACCGGCATTCCCGGACACAGAACATGCGGAACTATTGGTGTATACAGTCACCGGAAAGCTGATCATGCAATTGAAAACCACCGGACCAAAAACAAGACTGAGTCTCTCTGATCAGCCGGACGGGCTTTATTTCGTTTGCCTGAAGACCCAACATGGACTTGCATCGTTTTCGAAGGTGATCAAAAGCAGATAGCAGATACATGAGGGAGAGAAGGATTTAGACGAGCACCTGTATTCAACCCAACAAGGGTTCCTGATTTTTGAATACTTTTACCCCGATGCTTTTCAACTCCCTGCAGTTTCTGATCTTCTTCGGATTTGTGACCTGTGCCTATTTTGCACTGCCGCACAGGGCCCGCTGGCTCCTGCTCCTGCTTAGCAGTTGTTATTTCTATATGGCCTTTGTGCCGGAATACATTCTCATTCTTTTTTTCACGATACTCATTGACTTCAGCGCAGGCCATCTGATTGCGCGCAGCAGCGGCAAAAAACGCAAAATGTGGCTGATCATCAGCATCATCAGCAATGTGGGCATTCTCGCCTTTTTCAAATACTTCAATTTTCTCAATACCAGCCTCACCGGCCTGCTTGGGTTGCTCCATGCCGGTAACCCCATCCCTGCCCTGCAGATCATCCTGCCTATCGGGCTTTCCTTTCATACCTTTCAGGCAATGAGCTATACCATTGAAGTGTATCGCGGAAATCAGCAGCCGGAAAAACATTTCGGCATCTATGCACTCTATGTCATGTTTTATCCGCAACTGGTGGCCGGCCCCATCGAGCGTCCACAAAATCTGTTGCCTCAGTTTCGCGAAAAGCATACCTATGATTCCATGCGCATCCGCAGCGGCCTGATGAAAATGGCCTGGGGCTTTTTTAAAAAAGTGGTGATTGCCGATCGTCTGGCTGCTGTGGTGGATGAATGTTATGGCAATGTGGCGCATCACAACGGCCTGACCATGTGGGTGGCCGTGTTCTTTTATGCGTTTCAGATCTATTGCGACTTTTCAGGCTATTCCGACATCGCCCTTGGAGCCGCCCGGATCATGGGCTTCCACCTGATGACAAATTTCAATGCCCCTTACCTCTCCAGATCACTGAACGAATTCTGGAAGAGATGGCACATTTCGCTTTCGAGCTGGTTCAAGGACTATCTCTACATCCCTCTGGGAGGAAGCCGTGGAAACTGGCTGAAACATGTCCGCAATCTGCTGATTATTTTCTGCATCAGCGGCCTTTGGCATGGAGCCAACTGGACGTTTGTCATCTGGGGATTGTTTCATGCAGTCTATCTGCTGGCCGAAATGCTGAGCGGAAAACTATTTCCACGACTCAAACTCCCTTCTCCGATCCGTGTATCCATTACTTTTCTGGCCGTAAGCTTGCTTTGGATCTTCTTCCGTGCACATACGGTAGTCCAGGCCTTTGAGGTATTTGCCAAACTGAGTGAGATCTCGCTTGCGCAATCCGTTTCACTGGCCATGCAAACGAAAGAATTGATTTTCTGCGTTCTGCTTATTGCCGGCTTGATGCTGAAAGAAAGATTCCTGAAAAACATTGCTCTTGAAAACCGCTGGGTATTTTACAGTGTCTTCGGCGGATTGGTTTTGTGTTGCTATCTGTTTGGAATTTACGATCAAAAACAATTTATCTATTTTCAATTTTAGCATGAAACGAATTGTCTTTTCTGTGTTCGCATTCATTTTCCTGGCTTTGTTGATTATCAGCAACAACAAAGAGTGGATGCTGCGCATTTCCGATTACCGTTTCGCCAGCCATTCGGAATGCCTGGATCCGCACAAACACGGCGACCTGTACAGCATGTGTTATATGCAAAAATACAAAGAGCCCATCGCAGAACCGGCATTCAGAAAATACAATTCGGCAAGAAGGAACACCGATCTCTACATCATGCACGACAGCTATCTGCAAAACAGGCTGAGCTCAACCAATTTCAAGGGGATAGACAGCTTGCAGCAAATTGATTACAGAGGCGGACCCTCAACGATCCGTCTGGACTCAGGAAAAACATCGGTACTGATTATTGAAACCGCTCAACGCTATGCCCGGTGGCGTTTGCAGAACCCGTTTTATTACATCAACCAGCTGCACATTGCGGGCAAAGAAAAGAGCGGTACCGAAACGGCTCCACCGACGGCCAGTGACGCTGATACATCCTCCTGGCTGAACGATCTGAAAGGGATCGTTTACAATCCGAACATCAACAGCAATCTCGAATACAATTTGTTTGACTATTCCCTGTTTTCTCCGCTACGCGGATGGAAATCCAGTTTGACGAATTTCCTGTTTGGTAAACCGGACAACCGACTGGTTATCTCCACCGACAAACAGTATCTGATGCTGAAAGAAACGGTTGACACCGCGCAAAATACCGGGATTTATAATCACCTTGCGGAATCTGAACTGGATAGCCTTACTGCACACATGCAACAAATCAGACTGCATTTTATTCAGGCAGGTTTTAAAGAAGTCTGGTTTTCGGTGATACCCAATACGGTGACTGTTGTCGACAGTACCTACCTCCCACAGCATCCTGGCAATGGCCTCATGTACAAACTAAAAAACAAAACCGGCAATCTGCATATCCCTTATATTGATGTATACTCCCTTTTTATAAAACAAGCCGATAAGATGTATAAGCACGGCGACAGTCACTGGAGTCCTGCCGGCAAACAGATTTGGATAGATGAGGTAAATGCCCGGATTTTCTGAACAAGGACAAACTACATCAACAGGAACAATAACAACAACAACAACAGCATTTTTACCATGGAGACATGGAGAACATGGAGGGCCATGGAGAAAAATACAATTCAAAATTTATTTCACTACAATTCAAGAGTTTAAGACTTCACCCAAGATTTTTTCCAATATTATTTTAATTTAATCGTTATCTTGTCAACTCAGGAGTAAATATACCTTCAGCCTGTTTGAACGAACGACAGCGATCCAAAGCTGAGTGCTGAAAAACAAAGCCCGCTTTTATTGATTTCCGATTATTTCAATACCTTAGGCCCGGTTATCCACGACTCAGAATAGAACTTACTGTTAGACTTTAACCTCGAAACAATCCGGGAGAGAAAGAATATGCCACTGAATCTGATGAAACGAATGACCGGCGGGAAAGAAAATATTCATTTGCAGAGCGAATCTGCCCGAATCAGGACCATCAATATCTTTTGTGCGGTCACAGCGATTCTTGCAACACCCTATGTGTTTTTTCTGCTTTATCTGCGCGACTATCTGTCAACCGGCGTCATGGCTGTCATCATCTGCCTTTTTCTCTCCTGTATCCTGCTCAACAAAAACGGACGCACAGGCATTGCCCGGCTGCTTATCCTGGCGGATACCAATTTTGCCGTTTTGTATTTCAGTTCGCTCTTCGGGTTTGAATCCGGAATACATCTCTATCTCTTCACCTCCCCGCTCATCGTTTACCTGCTTTACAATTTCAGGCAAACAGCGAATATTACACTGGCCTTTTCCACCTATCTGTTCACATTTATCGCCGTTTTCCTTTTGGATAAAACACATCACTTTTACCATCCTCTGCCGGCATCCGCAATGCTCTCGGTTCTCTATGGTGTCAACTTTTGCTTTGCCTTGCTGCTTGCATTTCTGCTGATTGTTTATTTTGCAACCAACAATGCAGCCTATAACCAGATTCTTGAAAAACAAAATGATTTCCTTCAAACACACGAAGAGGCATTGATGAAACAAATCAGCGAACGCATCACAGCCGAAGAAAAACTTCAGAAATCGTTGCACGAAAAAAATATTCTGCTCTCAGAAGTTCATCACCGGGTCAAAAACAACCTGGCCTTAATCTCCGGCTTATTGGAGCTGCAAAGCATGTATACCGAAGATGTGCAGGTACAGGCGCTCTTTTCTGAAAGCCGTACCAGGATCAAATCTTTGGCTGCGCTGCATGAATCACTGTACCAGACCGAAAATATTTCGTCAATCCGCTTTGACCTGTATTTCGAACGGATCTTTGCCGAAGTCAGCAAAACATATCCGGCCATTGCAGGACAAATAGAGCTCCGCACATCCATCGAACCCATCGAACTGGATATGTCGCAGGCCATTCCCTCCGGACTGCTGGTCAACGAAATTATATCAAACGCGTACAAATATGCTTTTATTGGCAGAGATCGGGGACAGATTCTGGTCACCGCTTCGAAAGAGAAAGGATCAATCAAACTCCTGGTCAAAGATGACGGATGCGGTTTACCACCCGAGACTGAAACATCAAAAAAGACTTTTGGCATGACCCTCATCAATGCTTTTGTGCAACAACTCAACGGCCATCTGGAAACCAGCAATGACAAAGGTGCCTGCTTTCGGATCACTTTTCCTCATAAACGAATGAATTCCCATGCTGAATAAGAAAAAAGTTCTGGTTGTGGAGGATGATATCATACTGGCTATGATAGACAAACTGTATCTCCAAAAAATTGGTTGCGAGGTCGTTGGAATGGTTACCAATGCAACAGATGCCGTCAAAGCTGTACACGAACAGTCGCCCGACCTGATTCTAATGGATATCCGTATCGATGGCGACAGGGATGGCATCATGGCCATGGAAGAAATCCGGCTTTTTTCGCAGGTGCCTGTCATCTATTTTTCCGGAAATTCGGAAGTTCACATGCGGCAGCGGGCGCTGGAAACGGGCATGCTTGGCTTCCTCGTCAAGCCCCTAGACCTGGATGCGCTTAAAATTCTGGTTGATCTGATTCCATCCAAAAACCAGAACTGATATGGCCTTTTATGATTTGTCTGGCTCTGAACGCGAAAAGCTCGTGGAAACAATCCGCCAATCTTTGCTTGCAGAACTCGAAACCGGGAAACTAAAAAAAACCATTTCCTATTTTTCAGATGAGGATACTTATATACGAAAATCAGCTTATCTGTCGATTGGCAGGCTTTATTTAAGTCATACGAACCTGCAGTCGAAGATTCTTGCCCTCCTCCAGCTGTTGATGACGGAAGCAGATTTCAAAATCCGGCAAACAGCAATCAATGCGGCAGGCGAAATCGGGAAACTGGATTTTCCGGTGATCGGACACCTTTTTGATCTGGGCCTTTTTGATGCCCATCATTCGGTGAGAAATGCGGTCATCGGCTCCATGAAAAAAATGGGAGAGAAAAACCCCACACCGATACTGACCTGGGCTAAGAAATACCTGCACCATGCCGACAAGGAAATCCGCAGAGAAATCTGTCACGGTATCGAACTCAGGGGCAGAACCCATCCGCAGGACATTTTACCCCTTTTAAAGGAACTGCAGTTTGACAAAACCGCCAGAGTCAAAAACACGCTGGTACATGTACTGGGGCAAATCGCTTACAAGAAAGGCTGCCTGGCTACCGTGATCGAACATCTGAAATCATGGGATAACAAGGAAGTGGTTGTTCAGGCCCTGGATGAAATCATCGACGTGCATGACCGCTACAAGAATTTTTCCATTCTCAGTCAGCAACAAGCGATTGACTATATCGGCAAGCACTTTGACCGGCGCAATGGCTGATTGAAAACTTCCCGTCCCCAATTTTCTCAAAGAACAACCGTTCGCATACGATCAGCCCTCCGGGGTTTTCATTCCTTGTGCAAATCAATGGGCCCGCACAACGAAAACCGATAAGATTCAGGGCATATCACAAGCAATTCCATCCAGTTGAACAACAACCCGGTTCATTTCAACGAAAAAACACCGGCGAACGCGTCAAAGAAAACTACCTTGGACAGGTAATGCGATTAAAATCTGTTATGGTATTTCATAAATGATATGCAAAAAACAAACATGCACATGAAAAGCAACAATATAGTCTCCAGCTTTTTGTTTTTTATTTTACTGGCTATCGAGCTGGTTTTTTTGCGGGCAGCGTATGATTTCGCGAATCCTGCTGTCGCTGCGGTACTTGTGGCCTCTGCTTTTCTGATTGCCTTGCTGATTGCCTCTGCAATCCGGATTGCTGATCAGTGGGAACGTGCCGTTGTCTTGCGGTTGGGCCGGTTCAGATCCCTGAAGGGTCCCGGGCTGTTCTTCATTATTCCGGTTGTGGACACGATTCCTTATTGGATTGATATCCGGGTCATCGCTACCTCCTTCAAAGCTGAAAAAACACTGACCAAAGATACCGTGCCGGTGGATGTGGATGCAGTTTTGTTCTGGCGGGTGATGGACCCCAAAAAGGCTGCTTTGGAAGTGGCCGATTACATCAGCGCCATCAGCTGGGCTTCACAAACGGCCTTGCGCGATGTGATCGGAAAAACAATGCTTTCGGATATGCTTGAAGGACGTGATAAAATCAGCGGCATCCTTCAGCAAATCATTGATCAGCGCACCGAACCCTGGGGGGTTGTTGTAAATTCGGTAGAACTCAAGGATGTGCTGATACCTCCCGGACTCGAAAATGCCATGTCGATGCAGGCACAGGCCGAACGGGAAAGACAGGCCAGAGTCATTCTGGGAGATTCAGAACGACAAGTTGCAGAAAAATTCGGAGAAGCCGCATTGACCTATACGAACAATCCTGTCGCCCTGCATTTGCGGGCGATGAATATGCTTTATGAAGGTTTAAAACAAAATGCGACCATTGTGCTGGTTCCCAGCTCGGCTTTGGATACGATGCAATTGGGCGGCTTATCGGGTATAACGGCAATGGCCATGGGTCAGGAACAAAATGGCAATATGACCAGTTCAGGAAAATCAGGCAAGTAAAAATGTCAGACAGCCTCTTCTTTTTGAATTGAAATACCTCACAGAGAAAAAATGAATTTGAACCCTGCGTCCTATCAAAAGGAAGAAAACCTTTTTTCAAGAAGTGAACGGTGCCCAAACTTCTGCTTTCGGGTTCCGTGAGTACGAAAAAAAGCCCCCCGATCTCTCAGAGGGCTTTCCCACAAACACGTTAACACGAATAATTACTTGCTCAGCAATTCCTTGACAAGGGTAGAAATCATTTTGCCTTCTGCTTTACCAGCCAGCTGCTTGTTCGCCAATCCCATCACCTTGCCCATATCTCCGGGGCCCGTAACGCCGGCTGCTGAAATAATCTTGACCAGCTCGGCGCGCAGTTCCTCTTCGCTCATTTGTTTGGGCAGATACCCTTCGATGACCGAAGCCTGAAACGTTTCCACTTCAGCCAGATCGGTGCGGTTCTGGGTCTTATAGATGTCGGCGGTTTCCTTTCGCTGTTTCACCATCTTCTGCATGGCCTTTGCTTCCGTTTCGGGGCTCAGACCTTCAGGTGATGTCTTCAACAACAAAATGGCTGCTTTGATTGCCCGCAGAGCCTCCAGACGGGCCTGGTCTCTGGCCAGCATAGCTGTTTTGATATCGGCATTGATTTGTTCTTCCAGTGTCATGCTATTGCTTTTATAATGTATACCCTATTGTTTCTGAACTTCACCACAAAATTAACAGAAACGGGCTAATATCAGTGGTAAATTGGCTTTTGCAATTGGCAAATTATTTAATTATTCCTTCTTTTTTTGCCAACCGGCAATTGCCATAGCCCACTTTTTCTTTTCAATCTACGTTGTCGTGCAGGAATGAATTGTTTGGTTTGATATCCACCTTTTTATCTTCATTCGGGCTGAGTGTATATTTGGACACCTGCGATTCAGACGAATGTGGGGTGTTGTCCAACGATATTTTTCGGCGAACAAATGCAGGTTCCTGTTCGAGTTCGGTCAGGCCATTTGGCGTTTTCAATTTCAGGCTGAGTTCTTTCAGGCGAAGAATCCGTTCATAAGCTTTGCGCTTCTGTTCTTCTTCATCCACCTTTTTTATCGCTTCCTGTTTTTTGGCTTCCACCTCTTCGGCATTGGGGGTTTCAAATACCGGCTCTTCTCTTCTTTTCAGAGTAGGCTCACTGATTTCTTCCTGAACAGGAGGAACAGAAGTCATTTCGAATTCAATTTCCTTGGTTCCTTCATCAGCCGAAAGTTCAAACGCTTTCTCTGCTTCTGTTGTTTCTTCTTTCTGTTCTGCTTTGAAATCAGTAAACGTTTCCATCACAGGAGATTCCACTTCTTCATTCAGGATCTCTGCAGGCAATTCCATTTCGCATTCCTCTTCCTCGGCATTCAGGTCGATCAGTTCAGACGTGGGAATCTCCCAGATCAGTTCAGATGAGGTATCGGCATGCATCTCGATGAATGTTTCAGCAGAATCTTCCGCTTCTTCATCGCTATCCATCAGGGCATTGTGCTGAACTTTGGATTCGAACAGGTCAGGAGTTTCGTCCAGCACCGTTTCAATCTTCGGCTCAAACTCCATGGTTACCTGCTCCTCAGTGGCTTGTTTGCTGATGAGGAAAGGCTCAAGCGGATTGGACTCTTTCGGTTCAGAAACTGAAACTGATTTTTCTTCAGCAACAGGACTTACTGCAATTGCTTCCGGCTTTTCGTCTTCCAGTTTCAGAACAACTTTTTCTGGTTTCCGTGCAGAAAGATCGAACGGAATATTGGAACTGGTATTGAATCCGGTGGCAATGACGGTTACATTCACCTTGTCGCCCAGTGTTTCATCCACACCATATCCTTTGATCAATTCAGCTGTCTGGCCGGCTTCATCCTGGATATAATCGGTTATTTCACCGAGTTCATCCATGGTAATCTCGTCCGATCCGGAGGTGATGTTCAGAAGCACATAGCGGGCTCCGGTAATGTTGTTGTCATTCAACAAAGGAGAATTGAGTGCTTCCTGTACAGCTTTCAGTGCACGGCCTTCGCCCGAAGCCGAAGCCGAGCCCATGATGGCCACACCACTGTCGCGCAGCACAGTACGTACATCCGCAAAGTCGACGTTGATTTGTTGTGTAAGACTGATGATCTCGGCAATACTTTTTGCCGCGATGCTCAGAACATTATCCGCATGGTTAAACGCTTCACGCATTTTCAGATTTCCATACATTTCACGAAGCTTGTCATTGCAAACAACAAGCAGCGTATCGACATTCGCCTTCATTTCAGCCAGACCGTCTTCGGCCTGCTGCATTCTTTTCTTTCCTTCAAAAGAAAAGGGAACTGTCACAATTCCAACGGTCAGAATACCCATCTCTCTGGCAATTTTTGCAATTACAGGAGCTGCTCCTGTTCCTGTTCCGCCACCCATTCCGGCCGTGATAAACAACATCTTTGTGTTGTTGCTCAGAACAGCTTTCAGCTCTTCAATTGTTTCCATGGCGGCCTGTTTGCCGACTTCCGGAATGGCTCCCGCTCCGCGGCCCTCTGTGAGCGCTTCGCCAAGCGTAATTTTGTGCGGAACCGGACTGATATCCAGAGCCTGCTTATCTGTATTGCAGACAATGAAATTCACTCCGTTAATTCCTAAACGGTACATGTGGTTGACAGCATTGCTGCCCCCACCGCCGACACCGATCACCTTAATGATCGATGATTGTTCTGGTAAATCAAAACGCATCATGTGTTTGTGGTTTTTACCCCCGCTGCTATGGTTTCAGCGAAGGTTGGTTAATTATTCGTGTTTGTGGTTACTCTTTGAAATCAGTTTGCAATTCGCAGTCTGCAGTTCGCAAAACAGCTGAAAGACAAATAAATTTTAATTTTTTTCATTTTTAATTTTCTTTGCCAATTGCAGACTGCACATTGCCAATTGTTTTCTTTGCCAACTGCAAACTGCACATTGCCAATTACTTTCATTGCCAACTGCGAATTGCGAATTGCAAACTTTTTATTCCGGATCCTCATTGAACCATTCTTTCCCTTTTGAAAAGATCTGATCAAACCAGCCTCCTTTTGTTTTTTGCGTATGTGTTGCAACACCCTGCACTTCGGGATGCCTGTCGTTCTCATCCAGGCCACGCATAACCAGACCTACGCCGGTGGCATACATCGGACTGGTTACTTCCTCCGAGCTTTTGGCCAGGTGTTCGTTTGGGTAACCGAGTCGTGCATCCATACCCGTTACATACTCAATCAGCTGCGTAATGTGTTTCAGTTGCGAGCCACCACCCGTTACGACGATTCCGGCGATGAGCTTCTTTTCAAAACCTGAATTTTTTATTTCGTAATAGACATGTTCGATAATCTCTTCCATACGGGCCTGAATGATATGGCTCAGGTTTTTTACTGAAATTTCCTTGTGCGGTCTTCCGCGCAAACCCGGAATGGACACAATTTCATTTTCCTGATTTTCGCTTGCCAGGGCTGATCCGAATTTAATCTTCAGCAATTCGGCCTGCGTTTTTATGATGGAACAACCTTCCTTGATATCTTCTGTAATGATGTTACCGCCAAAGGGTATCACAGCGGTGTGGCGGATGATCGTATCCTGAAAAATGGCCACATCTGTTGTGCCGCCGCCTATATCCACCAGCACCACACCCGCTTCTTTCTCTTCGGCCGTTAGAACGGCATCGGCGGAAGCAAGCGGTTCGAGCGTAAGATCAGCAACTTTAAGACCCGCTTTTTCGACGCATTTGTAAATATTCTTTGCCGCAGCAACCTGGCCGGCAATGATGTGAAAATTGGCTTCCAGGCGAATGCCTGACATCCCGATCGGATTTTTTATTCCCTGTTCATTATCCACAATGTAGTTCTGCGGAAGCACATGAATAATTTCTTCGCCAGGAAGCATGACAAGCTTGTACATATCTTCAATCAGCAGATCGATGTCTTTCTGGCTTATTTCTTCATCCAGACTGTTCCGGGTCCGGATACCGCGGTGCTGCAGACTTTTGATATGCTGGCCGGCTATGCCCACATTGACCACATGAATATTGGCTCCCGATTTGCTTTCTGCCTCGGCCACAGCCGTTTTAATGGCTTTCACGGTCTCATCAATATTGAGAACGACACCGCGGGCTACTCCCAGTGATTCAGCCTTGCCCATGCCAAGAATTTCGATCTTGCCGTGTTCAATTCTTCTTCCGACGATGACTGCGATCTTTGTGGTACCGATATCGAGCCCAACTACAATGTTTGATTCCATGATTATAAACGTTTAGTACAAACTATTTGATTTTTATATTTCAGATTGATGGCCGAATAATCATTCCAGGCACCGGTGTTTCTTAGTCCCTCGCGACAGAAGACTGTAAGCTTTGAAAATTTTTCTTCCAGGTCCTTCGAATCACCAAACAAAATCCGGAATGTTCCGACATTGCATACGAGTTCATACTCTTTCGATGGCGTCACATAAATCTGACCGATAAGCGACTTGCGATACGGATCCTTATTGATAAAATCTGCAATCCGGTAGATGTCATCGAGGACTGAAAAATCGCGCAGCGGCGCCATCGCTTCAATGTCCTTGACACTGTAGCGGTACCAATTGCCGTAGGACTCATTGATGAAACCACTGGCCACAACCACATCGGCTGTATAGTTCGATGACCAGGGCATCAGTTTTCCTTCGCGGTCGATGTAATATGACTCCCCTTCCATCGTAAACACCCGCACTACCGGTTTGCGCTGAACAGCAGTAATCCGGACCTCGCCGTTGACCGAAACAAAAACTTCGGCATTTTCGATCGACGGATTGTTTGAGATGATGCGCTCAAGTTTCGGAACATCGATTGATGACAGCGGCTGATGCACGATTGAATCGCCCATTTCAGACAACATCTGTTTGATATCATCCTGTGTAACAAAATAATTCGCATCGGCCGAGCTGACTGTGATATCCAGCTTGCTTGCTTTGCGGTGCGATTGCTCCTGCTGCACAAAACCAAGTGTCACCATCGACCCGAGGAAAAATAACAACCAGAGAGATATGTGGATGATTCGTTTCAATTTCCTTTTGTAAATGCGTTTCTGATTGGTTCCACAAGCATATCAATATCACCTGCACCGGCTGTGAGCAGCACTTCCAGCTTTCTTTTTTTCAATTCAGCAACGAGCTCTTCTTTTGAACAAACCATTTTACTTGCTGAACGGATATCCTTCAAAAGCATCGCGGAGCTGACCCCTGTAATCGGCTGCTCCCGCGCCGGATAAATGTCAAGCAGGATGACTTCATCGAGAAGCGAAAGACTTTCCGAAAAACCCGAAGCGAAATCCCGTGTCCGGGTATACAGATGTGGCTGAAACACACCGGTGATTTTTTTCGAGGGGTACAGTTCGCGAACAGAACGGATGCAGGCCTTCAGTTCCTCCGGATGATGCGCATAGTCATCAATATAGGTGAGCGCATCCGTTTTGATCTGGTATTCGAATCTGCGTTTCACTCCTTTGAATGAGGCCAGGGCCATGCGGATCTGTTCGTCAGAAACACCCATCGTTTTGGCTACTGCCACAGCAGCAACCGAATTTTCAACATTGTGTGAACCCGGCAAACCAAGGGTCAGTTCGGTGATCACATGATCTTTGGCCATAACCGAATACCGGTATTGTCCCCCGCTGATATGGATATCGCTGGCATGATACTCCGTTTTTTCGCTGAGGGAATAATCAATCACCCGCACTTCCACTCCGTTCAGAATGGCTTCTGTTCCTTTTTTGGCAATGAGAACACCTCCTCTTTTCACCTGGTTCGCAAACAGATTGTAAGATTCCTGCATGAGCTCTTTGTTCTCATAAATGTCCAGATGATCGGCATCAATGGATGTGATTACGGCAATGTCGGGATGCAAGGCCAGGAAAGAGCGGTCGTATTCATCTGCCTCAACAACGACAACGGAACCGCTTTCGCTCAGCTTCTTCCCGATCAGCAGATTGGTACCGTAATTCTGCGCGATTCCTCCCAGAAATGCGGAACAGTCAATTCCGGCGCTCCGGAGGATGTGTGCAATGAGCGACGAAGTTGTCGTTTTGCCGTGTGTTCCGGCCACGGCCACTGTAAACGAATGCTGAGTGATTTGCCCCAACACTTCCGAACGCTTTTTGATGTCGAAACCTTGTGCACTGAAATAAATATATTCACTGTGCGATTTGGGCACAGCAGGCGTATAAATAACAAGGGTATTTTCAGGCGTCAGACCGAGGGCCTGCAGTCCGCTCACATCTTCCTTGAAATGAACGGCTATTCCTTCTGCCGAAAGTTCATCGGTTAGTGCGGTCTGTGTTTTGTCATAGCCGCTTACAGCTTTGCCCATGGCATTGAAATACCGGGCCAGAGCACTCATACCAATGCCTCCGATGCCAAGTAAATAAATGTTAGGAACCTTGTCTGTATTCACCTTATTTTTTTTTAAGATTGATCAGGTTTAAAATTTCATTCGCGATAACCATGGCAGAGTCTTCACTGGCCAGCCGGGCAATATTCATCTCGAGTTTTGCTTTCAGCGCCGTATCGGCCAGAAGCCCGATAGCTTGCGACACCAGTTCTTTTTTTGCATCTGTATCTTTTACCAGAATGGCGGCCTGATGGTTCACCAAAGCCATGGCGTTTTTTGTCTGATGATCTTCGGCCACATTCGGCGATGGCACCAGCACCGATGCTTTTTTAACCAGGCACAGCTCCGACACCGAACTGGCACCGGCTCTGGAAATCACGACATCAGCAACGGCATAGGCATAGTCCATTTGCGCAATGAATGCAAAGGTCCGTATTCCCTGTTCTGCATACTGTTGCACCGCTGATTCTGCAATGGGATTGAATGCTTTACCTGTCTGCCAGACCAGCTGGATATGTTGAGCTGCAAATGCTCCCAGCCCGGCCAGAATGCTTTCGTTGATCGTTCGTGCGCCCAGACTTCCTCCGATGACGAGTATTGTTTTTTTGGAAGCGTCGAGTTTAAAAAATTCAATCGCTCTGCTTCTTTTCCCGTCCAGTTTCAGAATATCCTGCCTGACCGGATTGCCGGTGAACAGGATCTTTGACTTCGGAAAGTAACGGTCCATCCCTTCGTAAGCGACACAGATCTTGTCCACTTTTTTGGACAGAATCTTATTGGTGATTCCGGGATACGAGTTTTGCTCCTGGATCAGCGTCGGAATTCCTGCATTGGAAGCCACACGCAGCATGGGTCCGCTGGCATAACCGCCGGTACCTATTGCTGCATCTGGTTTGAATGCTTTCATAATTCGTTTTGCTTTGATCAGGCTTGAAATTACTTTGAACGGGAACGATAAATTTTTAATAGTCAGCTTGCGTTGCAATCCGCTTATCCACAGCCCTTCGATCCGGTATCCGGCAGCCGGCACTTTCTCCATTTCCATTCTTCCTTCGGCCCCGACGAATAGGATCTCCACCATTCCGTTGCACTTCTCTTTCAAGGCGTTTGCAATGGCAATGGCCGGGAAAATATGGCCTCCCGTGCCTCCGCCGCTGATGATGATTCTAGGCGGCAACAAGCTGGTCTCCTTTCTCATTTTTCATATTTTGAACGGCTCCGCCGGATTCCATTTCCGACTCGCGGCTCACACTCAGGATCACCCCGATTGCAATACTTGTAAACCAGATCGAGGTTCCTCCCATGCTGACAAGCGGCAATGGTTGTCCTGTTACCGGAAAGAGATTCACCGCCACAGCCATATTGATCATGGCCTGGAACACCAGGCTCAGGGTAAGACCGATGGCCAGATACGCACCAAAGGATTTTGTCGTGTTGCTTGCAATCCGGACACCCCGAAACAGCAGAACCATGTAAAGAAACAGGACGAAGGAACCTGCCAGTACTCCCCATTCTTCAATCAGGATGGCGAAGATAAAATCGGATGAAGCCTGCGGCAGGAAGTTGCGCTGATCGCTGTGTCCGGGGCCCTTTCCAAAAAACACGCCACTTGTACCAATGGCAATCTTCGCCTGATCGGCCTGAAAATTTTCTTCACTGTCGCCCGATCTGAAATTTTCAATCCGCGCCTTCCAGGTTCTGCCGCGTTTGATACTGTCCGGATATTTCAGGATCACAAATCCAAAAATGGTTACCAGCAGAATGCAGGCGCCAAGCACCATGAGCATGTATTTCAGATTCACGCGTCCGATAAACATCAGAATCATGCAGGTAATAAAAAGCAAAGCTGCTGTTGAAAAATTCGCCGGCAGGATCAGCGCGCAAATGATTCCAACAGGTATGATCAATGGAAGAAAGGCTGTTCTAAAGTCTTTGATAGTCTCCTGCTTGACAGAAAGTATCCGGGCGACATAGGCAATAAGTGCAAGCTTTGCAAAGTCTGATGTCTGAAACGTAAGCCCGATACCGGGTATGCCAATCCATCGGTTGGCCTCTCCGGCGCTGATTCCTTTTAAGAGTGTATACAACAGGAGCGGTGCAGCAATCCAAACCGCTATCTGTGAGATGCGGGAGAAATAAGAGTATTTCACCTTGTGAACCATATACATCAGCAAAAAGCCAAGGCCGATGATCAGAGAATGTTTCACCAGGTAATACAGGGCATTGCCTCCCTTATACCGTGTGGCCAGGGCGGTGACAGACGTATAAACGCACACAATGGAAATAATGGAAAGTAGAATGACTACGATCCAGATGACTTTATCTCCTTTGATGTTTTTAAGCATTTGCTTTATAGTGTTTGTACAATCTGCTTGAATTTTTCGCCTCTGACCTTGTAATTGTCAAACGCGTCTGAACTCGGACAACCCGGTGAAAACAAAACCGTACATCCGGGCTGAGCCGTAAAACCTGCTACCCGAACGGCTTCTTCCAGCGAGTGCGCATGAACGATCAGGCAGGTATGCATCAAAGCGGAGAAAATAGGTTCGCGTTCAGTACCCATACACACGATTGCTTTCACTTTATCACGTACCAGATTCCCCAGCATGCTATAATCGCTTTTCCGGTCAGTTCCTCCCAGAATCAGTATGACATTTTCAGTCATGACCTGAAGGGAATTCCAGGTCTCATGCACCGAAGTTGCCTTGGAATCGTTGATGTAATTGACCTGGTTGATTCGCGCAACGAATTCCAGGCTGTGTTCAAAGACAGAGGCTTCTGCTCTTTTTTCAGCAAATTTGTTTGCCGAAAAAGCCACCTTTAATCCTTGTTCCGTTGATTGGTCGTTTTGTTTCATACTGTCTATTTGCAGATTTCAGAAATTGAACTAAAGTGATTTCACGTAAGTTTTGAATTGTCTTCCGCGGTCTTCGTAATTTTCGAACAAGTCAAAACTTGCACAAGCCGGAGAAAGCAGGACGACATCTCCCTTTTTTCCAAGCCGGTAGGATGCCTTCACGGCTTCCATGGCCGAGTCTGTCTCCACGATAATTTCAACAACATCTTTAAACGCCTTGATGATTTTCTTGTTGTCGGCACCCAGGCAAACGATGGCCTTGACCTTGTCTTTCACAAGTTCTTTCAGCTGCGAGTAGTCATTGCCCTTATCCTGCCCGCCAACAATCCAGATGACCGGCTGTGACATGCTTTCCAATGCATACCATGTCGAATTCACATTGGTGGCTTTGGAATCGTTGATAAAATCGATGCCATGAACCTTTCCGACATGCTCCAAACGATGCTCTACATTGTGGAAGTCTGACAGGCTCTCCCGGATTGACTCCTTGCGGATATCAAACAACTTGGAAGCAACTGATGCAGCCATCGAATTGTAGATGTTGTGCTTGCCTTGTAGTGCTAATTCTTCAATTGACATAGATTGTGGATTTGGGTTTATATTGATCAATAATTCTTTTCCTCTCAAACAGGCGCCTTCCGAAATCTCATGCTCGATTGAGAAGGGTAAACGCCTGGCCTTGATGGTTCTTTTCTTTAATTCCTCTTGTATAACTGCATCATCATCGCAATAAATAAAAACATCTTCCGGCCCCTGATTCTGAATGACTCTGAATTTCGAATCAATGTATTTTTGCATCTCATAATCGTACCGGTCCAGATGATCGGGTGTGATATTGAGCATGACTGCCACCTCGGCTTTGAAGGCATACATGCCGTCGAGTTGAAAACTGCTCAGCTCAATCACGTAGTAGTCGAAATCATTTTCCGCCACCTGCAGCGCAAAACTTTTACCTACATTTCCGGCCAATCCCACATGCAAGCCAGCCTTCTGCATGATGTGGTAAGTGAGCAGAGTGGTTGTCGTTTTGCCGTTGCTGCCGGTGATGCAAATCTTTTTTGCCGTGGTGTATCTTGCGGCAAATTCGATTTCAGATACCGGTGTAAGGCCCTTCGCTTTCAGCTTCACAATCAGCTCCGCTTTATCCGGTATTCCCGGACTCTTGATGACGAGATCTGCATTCAGAATCTTGTCTTCAGAGTGGCTTCCTTATTCCCACTGAATTCCATACTTTGAAAGAACGGTCTTGTATTTATCTTTGATGATTCCCTTATCCGACACAAACACATCAAATCCTTTCTTGAGTCCAAGCACAGCCGCTCCCACACCACTCTCTCCGCTTCCGAGTATCACCAGTCTGTTCATGACTTACCTCAATTTCAGTGTTGCAATAGCCAGAATGGCGCACATAATACCGATGATCCAGAAGCGTGCAACGATCTTCGCTTCATGAATGCCTTTCTTCTGATAATGATGATGCAGCGGCGACATCAGAAATACGCGTCTGCCTTCTCCGTACTTACTCTTCGTGTATTTGAAATAACCGACCTGAATCATGACGGAAAGATTTTCAATCAGAAATATCCCGCAAAGCACAGGGATCAGAAGTTCCTTACGGATTGCAATGGCAAACACGGCGATGATTCCGCCCAAAGCCAGACTTCCTGTATCGCCCATAAAAACCTGAGCGGGAAAAGAATTGTACCAGAGAAAACCGACACAGGCTCCTACAAATGCAGCGATAAAAACAACGAGTTCACCGCTGTGCGGTATATACATGATGTTGAGATAATCGGCGAACACGGTATTACCCGATACATAGGCAAGAATCCCCAAAGTCGCCCCGATGATTGCCGAAGTGCCCGTCGCGAGTCCGTCTATCCCATCGGTGATATTGGCTCCGTTCGAAACAGCAGTGACAATGATGATGACGATAGGTATAAAAATCAACCAGGCCCATTTGGCATACCCGTCACCCATAAATTTGAGCAATGAGGCGTAATCGAATTCGTTGTTCTTCACAAAGGGTATCGTCGTCTTCAGTGATTTTGTATCCGTTTTCGAATACATCGGCACTTTAATCTGATTCGAACTCTGGTTGGGGTCATCGATGTTCTGATAATCGGCGGATGTGTTTCCCAATACCCGTTCGCGTACAACCACCGAGTTATTGAAATAGAGTGTCAGACCAACGATGAGACCAATACCAATCTGACCGATTACTTTGAATTTGCCTTGCAGGCCCTTTTTATCTTTTTTGAATATCTTGATGTAATCATCCAGAAATCCGATGAGTCCGAGCCAGATGGTGGTTACAAGCATCAGGATGATATACACATTGTGCAGTTTGGCAAAAAGAAGCGTCGGAATGAGAATGGCAGAAATGATGATCAGTCCGCCCATCGTCGGTGTCCCCTGCTTCTCGGATTGACCCTGAAGCCCCAAATCACGCACGGTTTCACCAACCTGTTTGCGGTGAAGAATCTGGATGATGCGCTTTCCGAAGACGGCAGAAATAATCAAAGACGTGAGCACCGCCATAGCTGCACGGAAAGAGATGTATTTAAACACTCCGGCGCCAGGCACATGCATATGATTCAACCAATCAAAGAAATAATACAGCATATCTCCGGTCTATTGCGTGATTTGTTTCAGATTCTCTACCAATATTTCCATATCATCGAACGGATATTTCACGCCTTTGATCTCCTGGTATTTTTCATGTCCTTTTCCTGCCAGCAGAATAATATCTCCCGGTTGGGCCAGTGAACATGCCGTCCGTATCGCTTCTTTCCGGTCGGTGATGGAGAGCGCCTTTTTAAAATGAAGGGGATCAACACCTTGCTGCATTTGAGCAAGAATGACTGCCGGATCCTCTGATCTTGGATTGTCGGAAGTCAGAATCACCTTATCGCTGTTTTCACAGGCGATACGAGCCATGATTGGTCTTTTCGCCCCATCCCGGTCACCTCCGCATCCGACAACTGTGATCACTTTCTCATTTCCGGTCCGGATATCCTTGATTGTTTTCAGCACATTGAACAAAGCGTCAGGCGTGTGCGCATAGTCTACGATGCCGGTGATCCCGTTGTCCGTCCGGAAATACTCAAACCTGCCTTCCACCGGATTCAATGTACTCATGGTCGTCAGCACATTCATTTTGTCCTGCTTGAGTTGCATGGCTACGGCATAAACAGTCAGAATATTGTAGGCATTGAATGTTCCGATGAGCTTGCTCCACATTTCAGTGCCGTCGATATTCAACAGAAGTCCGGAAAACTGGTTTTCAAGTACTTTGCATTTGTAGTCGGCCATCGCCCGCATGGAAAAGAATTTTTTCTCTGCACGGCAATTCTGTATCATCACGGCGGCATGCGGGTCATCTTTATTGACCAGGGCGAAGGCGTTGGTATCCAGCTGATCGAAAAAACCTTTTTTCGCCTTGATGTATTCATCAAACGTTTTGTGGTAATCCAGGTGATCGTGTGTGATATTCGTAAACGCGGCTCCTGTAAACTGAAGACCCGAAATGCGGTGCTGAACAACGGCATGCGAGCTGACTTCCATAAAACAATAGGTGCAGCCGGCTTCCACCATCTGGTTCAGCAATTGATTGAGGCTGATTGCATCGGGTGTCGTATGGGTGGAGGCAATCTCTTCGTTGTTCACCATATTCCGGACTGTCGAAATGAGCCCGGTTTTATATCCCAGCGAACGGAATAAATTGTAAAGCAATGTCACCGAAGTTGTTTTCCCGTTTGTTCCGGTAATGCCCACCAGCTTCATGTGTGAGGATGGGTTATCGTAATAATTGGAAGCAATGGTGCCCAGCGCCGCGTGACTGTCCTTGACTTTCACATAGGCCACCCGTTCGTTCATTGTTTCAGGAAACTCTTCGCACACCACGGCTACAACACCTTTGGTCACAACATCTTCTATATAATGATGGCCGTCGGCTTTGGCGCCGCGCAGGGCGATAAACAATCCGTCTTTCTGCACTTTGCGTGAATCAAACGTGATTGATGCGATAGCTACGTTTGTAGACCCTGCCACCTCGAGCAAACCTGCCTTATACAATATGTCTTTCAGCAATTTCATTATAGAAGTTCCAGTATTATTGACGTATCCTTTTTGTATTTCAATCCGGGAGCGATCGACTGATTGGCGACAACGCCGCTTCCGGTCAGGCGCACTTTCAAGCCATTGTTTTCGAGCAGATAAAGGGCATCCTTGGCAAGCATTCCCGACAAGTTCGGAACGGTGCCTGCTTTTAAGAGCTGCTCCATTTTGCCGGAAGTCAGAACCACAGACCCTGAACGACCTGAAGTCGTCACCCATTCCGAACTCAAATCTTCCGGCTGGGAAAGGGGTATGTGAAACGCATCGGCAACGATCTTGATTTCCTTGAAATTTCCGTTGCGGATAACCGGCATCACCTTGGATATCTCGCCTCCACCCTGTGCATTGACACCGCGATGAATATCCAGATTCGTTGCAAACACCTTGTCGGCAATTTCTTTAAAGACCGGGGCTGCGACAGCCCCACCGTAATAGACACCGTTGGAAGGCGCGTTGATAACAACAATGCAGGTGTATTGCGGATCCTCTGCCGGAAAATAACCGACAAACGAAGCCTGATAAATCTTCTCATACTTGCCCGAACCCTCAGCACGCGTCTGCGCTGTTCCCGTTTTTCCGGCAATCTTGAAAACAGACTTTTTCAAATTCTGTGCTGTGCCTTCCTGAACAACTCCTTCCAGCATCGCCTTTGCCTGATCGATGGTGTGCTGCGAACAGATTGCCGGGTTGATGACTTCAGGTGGAAATGTTTTTACAACCTGACCGTGTTTGCGCAGTTCCTTGACCATCATCGGTTTCATCATTTTACCGTTGTTTGCCACCGCATTGTAAAAAGTCAATATCTGAAGCGGCGTAATATTGAGTTCATATCCATGCGCAATCCAGGGCAAACTGGTGCCTGACCAGTCGCGGTCTTTTGTCGATTTGATGCGGGGGACTCCTTCGCCTGGAATCTGCAGCCCCAGCGGATGATTCAGTTCAAAACTGTTGAGGCGATCGATGAATTTCTGCGGATTTTTGGAATAACTTCTGTAGATGAGTTTTGCCGTTCCCACATTCGAACTTTCTTCAAATACCTGCTTGACGGTCATCCGGCTTTGTTTGGGTTCATGCGAGTCTTTTATAGAAACCCCATAGAACTGAACAACACCTTTCCCGACATTGACCGTATCATTCAAACTGATCAGATGATCTTCCATGGCCGCCATCAGCGACATCAGCTTGAAGGTAGATCCGGGGTCACGGCTTTCACCTATGGCATAATTGAAATCTTCATTGTAGAAGGAGGAATCTTTTCTGGTCAGGTTGGCGATGGCTTTGATTTGTCCGGTCTTGACTTCCATCAGAACCGCACAACCGTGACTTGCATTGTTTGCCTTGAGTTGAGTCAGCAATGCATGTTCTGCAACATCCTGAATATTGATATCGATTGTCGAAACGAGGTCTTCACCATCCTGTGGATCGATCTCATTATCTACATTGACAGGCATCCTGACAC
>Ga0207091_1080_pt2 | contig 23580 bp, 20 predicted proteins | sample Alteio_BWMinHeat_47_FD_153534 | JGI IMG/M metagenome (GOLD analysis project Ga0207091, IMG submission 153534) | Enriched cells from forest soil in Barre Woods Harvard Forest LTER site, Petersham, Massachusetts, United States -... | ecosystem: Environmental > Terrestrial > Soil > Temperate forest >... | reverse complement strand
TTGGCTATTCGGTTCGTGTGAAATATGGGAAGACTTTCGATCTCCAGATGCAAAATTTAATTCTTTGAATAGGAGCAAACATTAACCCCGCGCTTCAGCGTGGGGTCTGTCATAGCGACTGACAATTGGGCTTTAGCCCTGATTGCGATCGTTCATCAGGACTAAAGCCCCAAGACTCTCGTTAGGCAGCCCGCGCTGAAGCGCGTGGTTATTTATGCGGAAGATTACTCATGAACAATTTGTGAATTGTCTATTCGGTTCGTGTGAAATATGGGAAGACTTTCGATCTCCAGATGCAAAATTTCAATTCTTTGAATAGGAGCAAACATTAACCCCGCGCTTTAGCGTGGGGTCTGTCATTGCGACTGACAATTGGGCTTTAGCCCTGATTGCGATCGTTCATCAGGACTAAAGCCCCAAGACTCTACTTAGGCAGCCCGCGCTGAAGCGCGGGGTTATTCATGCGGAACATTACGTTCAGAGGATGTATCGTTATTCGATATACACATATTTATTTTGCAATTAGACCCGGAAGAAACAAGGGGCAACTCAATAGATCTCTGATTTCATACAAAGCACCCACATATTGTTATCCCATTGAGTGCACTGCAAATTCGCGGAAAGTCAGATCACTTAAATTGATTTTCAGGTTAAAAAAACAATTGCCTCCATCCATTACATCCAGGCCGACAATATTTTTCTTCCAGTCTTCGCCATGGGCCTCGCAAAAACAATTGATCCAAACTACGCGTTGCCCAGTATCGTTTAGGGAGGGTATATATTGTCGTTTGTAATCTGTAAGATGGATAAAAGAAGTTCTATTGTGAAATTTGTTTTCTTGATCCATGTTATACTTGTCGATACACTGGATCAATAATTTTTTCTATGTCAGAAATGTCTTTGGCATCCAGGGCCGTTTCTTTGCAATGGCTGCAAGGAAGTATGGCAATTACCGTATCGCTTAGAATTTCAACTTTTGAAACAGGACTGTTTGTTGTCTGGTTTTCGTTCTTCAGTTTGATGCTTAAGTCCGGCTTTGAACTTCCACAACCAATTGCAAGAGTTAGGAAAAATAAAAGGGAGAATATGAATAAATACCTCATTTCAGTAAAGTTAACAAATTGACACAAGTTCGCCCATTCCGCTCAAGCATCCTGATAGGCAGTCTGAACAATAAAGCCTTGTATTGACCGAAAATCCAATCCCTGCCATGTAATTGCTATCTAAATTTGTTCCTGAAAATCTGATTTCGCTTCAATCAAAACAAAATTCCCGATGAGATTGTTCAGGAGCAGAGATGGTAAAATGGATTTGTTGATGATCGGAGCGCAAGCGGATGAAAAACAAGTTTTTAACACCTACCGCAATGAAAACAATAAAAGAAGTGATGGCAAGGTCTCCCATATCCTGTGGAAAGAACGAAACCATTCAAACAGTAGCCAATCAGATGTTTAAAGCGAATATCGGTTTTTTACCGGTAATCGACGAGAGCAAAAAAGTGATTGGCACCATAACCGACCGGGATGTTTGCCTGGCTATCAGTAAAGGACATAAACCTGTTCACGAACTCAAAGTTCAGGATGTAATGAATAAAAATGCGCATTTCATCCGGCAGGAAGAGGATGTGAGTTCTGCACTGCGTCTGATGCGGTTGAATCAGGTTGGCCGCTTGCCGGTTGTCGATACTGAAAATCATCTGGAAGGCGTTATCAGCCTGACCCGCATCGCCCGAAAAATAAAAGACAGCAACGAGAAAGCTGAACTCGAATACGCCGGAAGAGAGAATATCATCAACACACTTGGTGCGATTGCTGAACGAAACAAAAGCAAAAAAGGTGTTGAAGCACATACAGAGGACTGATCAGACATCCCTTGGATGAATGCTTTTCTCACTTTGGCAGGAAACCCCGTCAAAAAGCGGGGTTTCCTGCTTTATAGCCGAACCGCTTTAGCGAAATATGCATTTTGCAATATTTTATTATCTTTGAGTGTTAATCATAATCCGGTACTCGCCGATGTCAAGATTCAAGACTGTTTTTGCTGTTTTTTTTCTTGTGATATTTACGTTCAACGTAATCATCTATTATTTCCTTTTTGACTTTTCTGAAGTACAGGCAAAAGCTGAAATGACAGAGACTATTTCCAATCTGTCCTCCCTGGAACACACCGCTAAATTCACCCTTCCCCTGAGCTCGTTGAATGAAGTCAGGCAGAATGAGATCTGGCTGGATGGCAGTTTATACGATGTCGTGAAGACGGAAATCAAAAACGATTGTGTCGTCATCTATGTATTGGGGGATAAAAAGGAAGAGGGCCTCGTGGATGGGATGAAAATACATGAAGAACTCGACTCCGATAAAATCTCCTCCTCACATGGCTTAGACCATTCCGCTAAAAAAGGCGTTTCAAAGAGTCCTCAGAAATATTTCCCGAATGTGGCGTTCATTTCTATCAGCCACAATCTGGATACCCACATTATCTCCTGCGAGATCAATTGTTTCTACACAACGATCCTGCCTGCCATACTGGCTCCGCCTCCGGAGCGTCCGCTCTCCTGATTTTTTTCGTCATCGGTTTTTAAAACCATCGGGTTTTATGTCTGTCCCCGGCTTTTGCCGTGAATCAGGCATATCCTTTCTTCAAATCCTAACCAATTCCGCCATGAAAGCCATAAAATACATATTGTTCGTTTTTTCAATTTTTGGATGTTTATCATCTGCCTGGGCACAAAATAGTTTGACCGGGAAAGTGCAGGATACCCTAAGCTCCAAACCACTTGAAGGAGCTGTTGTCTATATCGTTGATTTGAAAGTGGGAGCACAAAGCGGTGCAGATGGTGTTTACACAATAAACAACCTTCCCAAAGGAACATTTCTGGTGGAAATTCATCAACTGGGCTATGCCACCAAGGCGATGTCAGTACACATTGATGGCAGTTCAACACTGAACATTTCTCTGTCGTCCGAAAATTTTGAGGAGAACGAGGTGGTCATCACCGGCACTTCAGCTGCTACTGATGCATCCCGATCGCCGCAGCAGACCGTACAGGTGTCGAATGAATATCTCAACGAGAATGCAGCGACCAATGTGATCGATGCGATTTCCAAAGTGCCGGGAGTTTCGGCAATCAGCGACGGACAAAGTATTTCAAAACCTGTTATCCGCGGACTGGGTTACAACCGTGTGGTGACCGTCAATGATGGTGTGATTCAGCAGGATCAGGCCTGGTTTGATGAATTCGGAATCGAAGTCGATCCCAATGCGGTTGAACGGGTCGAAATTTTAAAAGGTCCCGCATCACTGGCTTACGGATCAGATGCCATATCCGGTGTCATCAATCTGATCGCTGAAAAACCTTTGCCTGAAGGCGAAAAAAAGGGAGATATGCTTTTTAATTATCAGACAAACAATGGACTGATCAACAACATGCTTCATCTGGCCGGCACAAGCAATGGTATTTCCTGGAGCGGACGTGTGGATAACATCATGGCACATTCGTATCAGAATCCGAACGACGGGTATGTGATCAACAGCCAGTTCAGCAATTTCAATACCGATGCAACGATTGGTATACACCGCAAATGGGGATATTCGCAAGTGCATGCCAGTTATTTCGATATGCATACCGGAATTGTGGATGGCACACGCGATTCAGCCAGCGGAGCAATGCTCAGGCCAATGGCATTCCCGGATCAGAATGGCGGGGCACCCTTCTATGAGAAACCAACCGCACAGGAAGCCAAGTCATACACCCCCTTTGTCATCAGCCAGCGCATTCAGCATACCAAACTCGTATGGGACAACAGCATCGCTTTGAAAGAAGGACGTCTTGCCGGTATCTTTTCGTATCAGAAAAATCAGCGTCAGGAAAACAACGACCCGACGATGCCGAATGTGTCAGACATCTATTATGCTTCCAATGCAGCCACCTATGATCTGCGTTACATTTCACCGCAGATGGGCGGATTCAATTTTTCGGGCGGCACCAACGGCTCTTACCAGGCCTCGCAAAGTCTGGGTTCGCTGATGCTGATCCCCAATTACAACATTTTCCAGGTTGGCGGATTTGTCGTTGCCAACGAACAAATTGGAAAACTGAGTCTCAGCGGCGGCATCCGTTACGATATGCGGATGTTTGAAGCTGTTGATCATTGGGTCGATTCGACTCAGGTACCTGTTGCAGCGAATACTCCGGGCGGGATTCACGAATTCAGCGGTTTTAAATCCAATTTCAGCGGTATGTCGGGCAGCTTCGGGGCCGTTTACAATTTCAGCAAGAGTGTTTATCTGAAAGGAAATATAGCCAGAGGTTTCCGCGCACCGAACGTGGCAGAATGTGCCGCCAATGGCGTACATGACGGAACAATTGTTTGGGAACTTGGTGATGCCACGCTCAAGCCTGAAACCAGCCTTGAAGAGGACCTTGCATTTGTGGTCAATTCAAAAAACATACATTTCGAACTCGACGGTTTTAACAACAGCGTCAGCAATTTTATTTATGCGGCCGGATTGACCAGCAAAAATGGAGGCGACTCGATCAACAATACCTTTGCAAATGTTGGCCTTGGTTCTGCACCTGTGTATAAATACACACAAGGTAATGCACGACTCTATGGAGGGGAAGCTGCTTTGGATATTCACCCTTCTGTTCTTCCATGGGTCGAGCTGGATATGACTTACAGTATGGTAAGCGGTGGTTTGACAGGCGTGGCCGATTCCGTGAAAGTTTTGCCTTTTGTTCCTCCCACCCGCATCACGGCTGATTTGAAATTCCACATCAAAAAGTTCGGAAACGGAATTAAGAATGTCTATCTGAAGATTGGTGTACTGGATTGTTTCCAGCAAAACAGCATCTATCAGCAATATGCCATTTATAACGGACTGAGCAGCCAGCAAACGCCTTTTCAATATGCTGCCAGTAAAACAGCAACAGCCGGGTACACTTTACTCAACGCAGGCTTGGGCGGAGATCTTCAGAGTTCAGGACACACCATTTGCAAGATTTACATCACAGTCAATAATCTGCTGGATACACCGTATATCGACTACATGAGCCGTTTCAAATATTTCCCGGTAAATTATGCCAACAACAAAGTGGGCGTATTCAATATGGGAAGAAACGTAAGTTTCAAACTGATCATTCCTTTTGATATCAAGAAATCCTAGCAGCGGGATTTGAGCAGCCCGTACATCAACAGCTGGGCTTGTTTGAAGAATGAAAAGGTACACAGAAAAAAGGCAGACCCCGGTGGTCTGCCTTTTTGGTTCAAATACCCGAGTCAATACGCGTTGGATCTTTCCTCACTCCTCCGTGGCCCTCCGTGTTCTCCGTGCCTCCGTGGTCATGTTTTTTTTCTTACAGGGTTCAGCCATCCCAGGCGGTTCAAAGAAAAAGAGAAAGGGGGCGCACCCCCTTTTGTACTCTTGAAATTCATGTCCCGGCGTGTCGGAATTATTTAAACAGGTATTTCAAACCTACAGTGAGTCCGGCAGTCATGTTGTAGGTCGAAGCGGCTCTGGGCGCAGTTGCAGTAACTGTTTGAGCCCTGCTGAGAACCGGAACCGGATTGTTGATGGTCAGCTTGTAAGCCGAATTTTCAGCATCTGTGAAGTCGTAATCATAGCGAAGGGTTGCATCCAGGAGCAGCATCTCGGTGAGTTTAAAGCTGAATCCGGCATGGATAACACCTCCAAAATTCGAACCGGCATACGACGAACTCTGGTCACTCACAATGTTGTTCCCGTTTTTGTCGGTTAATTTAGCATTGGCCAGGAAGCTGAATTGCGGGCCGATTTTGCCGATGAAAAGCACTTTTGGACTAACCTCTACAGTGTAGACAAACATGATCGGAACTTTTACATATCCGACCTTGCGGTAATAGTCGAAGTCATTCATGGAATACCGTTGTCCCTGAAAAGAATAAAGAACATTGAGGCCAATACCCAGGTTTTTTGTGAATCCATACTGGCCTGTGATTCCAAAAGAACTGTTGAATGTGGTTTTCATGCTCAGGCTTGAATTGTTCATATCATCTTTATTCATTAGCCAGCTGAATTGCGGAGTGCCTTCCACTCCCAGACTAAAGCCTTCCTGAGCTTTAGTGGTGTTGTTTGTAAAGATCAGGATGCCTGCGATGAAGGCACCCCTGAGAATGAGATTTTTCATGGCATATGGGTGTATAAGTGTTTGACATTTGTATGTTTTTCATCCGACATATCTATTTCAATGCTTTCCTTAACACAACATGAGTATGCAATTCACACTACAAAATTAAAATATACAAGTGTAAAAGAACTTGATTGTTTTCAATCGCCCGGATGATCCTTATCAGCGAACCAGGAACTGAAATGAATGAACGATGATCCGGCGGAAATGCATCCTGAGGAAGAGCTGAAATGTTCTGTTGCCTGGGTAGTACATTACGAAAAGAAATATTTGCGAGACCGGGATCGACCAGAAACTATTCCGCTTCAATCCTGAATCCTTAAGTTCTTGTATTCTTTTTCTTCCACTATGAGAATGAACGCGAACACGAATTTGAAATGGCAGTATCGCTCAATCCCAAGCCGGTTCTTTGTTCAGGCTGAGTCAGGGTACCTGTCATCTGACGAGCTCTTTCTCCAGAAGTTCATCCAGGCGTTCGTAAGATTCGCTGAGGCCTCTTTCCATTTCTGCCTGCATCATGCCATCCCGGTCGGCAACAGACTGGAAGACAGCTTGGGTCGTCACGCGCGTCTGATCGCCCGGCAGAGATTCGAAATTTGTTGTTTCCAGAGACACGTGCCCTGTTTTCGAATTTCCTTCATATTCAAACGTTTTTATCAGGCGCTCGGGAGAACGAACTTCATGAAAGACTCCATGAAAAGAAAATTGGGTGCCCTTTTTGTCGGTATGGATATACCTGTAGGCGCCGCCATTTTTGGGTTCCAGCTTTTCAATTTTCAGTGTAAGTTCTCTTGGGCCGAGCCAGCGTTCCAGATGTTTCGGATCGGTATGCGCTTTAAAAACAAGTTCTCGCGGAGCATCAAATTCCCGCGTAATGATCATGTCCAGCTTACCGGGTTCTGCAGCTATATTTTGCTTATGCGTCTTCATGGCCTGCGTATTTATCACTCGTATTGAAACTGATTTCCAGTTGGAATGCAGATTCGATTTTCAGTAATTAGTTTCTGTTCCAATCCGATTGAATGCTTTTTTAAAAATGCTGAGTAAAGTTACCGGGCTTTGATACCGCTGGTTTAAGATTTCGGTGAATTGACACATTCGATATCTGAGCCATCGGTTTTTTATTCCGAAGAATATGCCGAACCGGTTGTCGCGAAGCGATGGGCTGATCACATTCTTATTCGTTTGAATCGGTGGGCTGTTTTTTTCTTCTGCTTCGCGCTCTGTTCGCCCCAAAGAAAAAGGCGTTAAAGACTCTTGCAGTCAGTAACGCCTTTTTCTGTTTGTTTTTTGCGGGCCCTTGAGCCCTGATTCGCAAAACAATAACGATGTTATTGAATCTGTTTTATCGATATTGTGGTGGCACTTTGATTTGTTGTGCTTGAATTTGGAGGAACGCTCAATACAACTGAATTGCCTGCACCTGCATTCAGACTCAAAAGAGAATTGGGGGTTGTTGTTTCAATAATGACACTTCCGCTAACAAAGCCATTGGTTGTTTTTCCAACCATCGTGTATGGCAATGGCACCATCGATGCAGCATTTGCTCCGGTATAAAGAACGATACCTCCGTCTGTCACATAGGTCATCTGGTAATTCACCTCATATCTTCCAGCATTCGCTAAAGTAAATACAGTTCCGCTGGCAGAAAAAGGTGTAAAAACTCCGGTAGCTGCCACAAGACTGGTAGTTGTCAGGACGGCTGTTGTAAAGGTAAATGGCTGACCTGCTGCAACCGTCGCAGGCTGTGCTCCAAGTTGCGCGTATAAGGCCGAGCTTAGAACACCAGTCGCACCGTTGGTTCCATTCGTTCCATTCGTTCCGTTGGTTCCGTTGGTACCTGCTGCTCCGGCCGCACCATTTGTTCCGTTATTGCCATCTGCACCTGCCGATCCGTTCGAACCCGATAAGCCTATAGGTCCTTGTGCTCCCGTCGAGCCTGCCAATCCGTTTGAGCCGGATAAGCCAATCGGACCTTGTGCTCCCGATGGGCCTGCTGTTCCGTTTGTACCATCCAGTCCGGATGCACCAGAAAGACCGATGGGTCCGATCGGGCCCTGCGGACCCGTTGCACCACTCACACCCTGTGCTCCAGTTGCTCCCTGAGCTCCTGTTGGACCGTTAAAGCCAGATGGGCCTATCGGTCCGGTAACACCGATCGGTCCTTGCGGGCCTGTCGTACCGGTAGCTCCAGTAGCACCGTTCAATCCCATGGATCCCGGAAATCCTGTCGCGCCTGTCTGGCCAATAGAACCTGGATTTCCTTGTAAGCCCGTTGGGCCTGTTACTCCTGCAGGTCCTTGTGGGCCTGTCGCTCCGATATTACCGCTTGTTTTTGCGTACAATGCATAAGGCACACTCATGAGTTGAGTTGTTCCTGTAATCGAATAGGCCGTCCCACCCGCAGGATCCATTTCTGTCTTGATGTAATAAAGTCCAGTCCCCCAATTGATGGCCGAAAAGATTCCGGATACCAGGGTGCCAGAGCCGATTTCGATTGTAACAAGTCCATTCAAATTGGTCGTTGGCGTTTGTGTTTCGGTATATACACTGAGGCCCGTTGCAGAACCCTGAAGAATGCTGATTTGCATGCCCACAGGTTGAGATTTGATCAGTACATCAGCGCTGTTGCGAACAACGGCCTGGTAGCTCATTTTTTGCGGGACCTGTGCGAAAATGGTCATGGAGAAGAAAACGGCTGATAAAATTGTAAGTATCTTTTTCATGTTTTTGGGGTTAATGGCTTTTAGTGATTTTAAAGGTTTTTACTTCATTGTCGTTGTTGGTGACTATCAGGAAATAGGACGCGGCAGAATGAGTACTCATACTTATGCGTGTCTCTTCGCCTTCGATCTTGCTGCTTTCCAAAAGTTGTCCGTTGCTTCCATAAAGCTGGTAAATCAGATTCGAATTCAGATAACCTTCGGTTTTCAGGATGATAAAATCAGTTGCCGGATTGGGATAAGCGGAAGCGACAAGGGTGATTTGTCTGGCTTCGTCGATTCCTGTTATCGTATAGATTTCATAAGGCTGCTGAACTCCTTCTGCAGCTGAACCCGTTGTGCCTTGTTCAGCAACATAAGCTACCTGACCGACAGTGTAACTCACCGAGCCGGTGCTGCCCGAAGCGTTACCGCCGGCGGCCGGCAAGGCATCTTGTGCCAGGACTCTGGTCAAGCCGAGACCCCAAAAAAGGAATGCGGATAGTTTTAATTTTGTGTTTGTCATTTTATCTTCCTTAATTATTGTGAAAATTGATTCCTATTCTGTTGATCCTAAGCTTCTTTGTCTCACAGGAATCGACAGTGCATAGGTAGCCATATCGGGGGCTGGTATGTTTTGTTTTCGCTAAGAGGAGGATTCCTGACGTTCAAGAACGAATCTTCAGGTTCAATGTGAATAATATTGTATAAACTACCCGGTTCCGGTGGCAGCCTTTTTCTGATTGCTACAAATGCCGGCCGAACAAAGCATTCAGCACTTCAAATAAAATCAGGAATATGATGATCAGCTCCATTTTGCTGCTGTCGCGGTGTTGCACGAGTTGAGCAAATGTGCGCAGGTTGTTGTCGATGATGTGCAGAGTGTATTCCACTTCCCGAAAGCGGGTTTTCATTTTGAATATCTTCGAAAGTCCATTGTTGATCTGCGAGAGATACTCATTTTCCCAGACCGTATCGGGTGCATCCAGAAAATACAGGTTGTCGATGATTCTGTTTTGGGTCATCTGGGTTTTGCCGATGAATTTCATCAGCTTGGTTTTTGGAATGCTGAGCTTGCCCCGTGATTCAAGTTCTGCGGTAAATACGGCTGTTTCGGATAAAAGGCTTTGAGAAATTTCTGTGAAATAATCCAAAACGACCGACTGGCTCACATTGAGCAAGACTATTTTGATCACATCGGGATTGATTTCAGGCACCTGGTGCTACTTGGCAGGTTGTCGAACCGGTTTGTAGCTGATTGTGGGGAAGTCCTGACTGAATTCAAGTATAAGAGCATTCATTAGGTACGAACAGATAGTCGAAGCCGATACTGTACCCGCACCGGGATGCCATTTTCAAAATACGGAATCCATCTTGGCATCAATTTAGTTACTCGAACTAATTCAATATTGAATACACCAGTTATTCCATTGTACATGCTGACATCCTCTATGGTACCGTCCAAATTAACGGCGAAGTTTAGAAGCACTACTCGTCCTCTCTCGCCAAGAGATCCAAAACGAAGATTGGAGGAATATAACAATTCTTGATCCTTGTCTTTTCCTGGAAATTCCGGGGCTGTTTTGTAGTAGTCAAGTGGCGGTAGGTCTGCTGGCAATACGGGAATTGCTTTAGATAATACAACATTGGGTCGATCAAAATGTATCTCAAAATCTTTATGACCATTCTTATCCCAATACACCCAAAGTTCGACTTCCTTGTCATCTTTAAAAACACCTTTTCGTCCCGGTAGCCCGTTTGACTGATAATAAGTAGCTAAGCCATTTCTTTTCCTGTCCTTGAAAATTTCTTCGCTTGCAAGCACAACGGCTGCTGTATCCTGATAAGATTTGAGGACGCCAGTTCCTTCCGATAAATTTCCTTGATCAAGAGATTTTCCATTTACATCAAAACACCCTGTGCCTTTGAAAGGACGACCGTAACGATTAAGGATGACAGAACGAATATTTCCGTTTTCATAGTATTGTGTGATTTCTGTGAGTGAACTATCCTGAGGATAGCGAACGATTAAGATGCGCGGTTTCCCTGATTTTGGAAAGTAATATACAGTTCGAATCCAGTTTTCGCCAAAAAAGAAAGCTTCCTTTGTTAACTCAGAGGAGGAGGAGAAATTTTTAACCGTCGTTCTCTTTCCTTTAAGTTCCAGACTCACTTCAGGTTTGCCATCCTCGTAATAGGATTCAAGATTATTAACACAAACATCATTAACAAATACCACTCTTGACCGCAACTTACCCGATGGCAAATAATATTTCCATATACCATTCATCAAATTGTTCGCATAGAATCCCTCCATAAGTAACACACCGTCATATGTGTAACTAAATTTCCCCTGACGTATTTTATTATTTGAATCCTGCACGTGATATATTACGGTACTTTTTCCATCTTTTTCAAGCACCTCTTTTACATTGATTGTGTCTTGAGCAAAAATCACATTCGTGATTATCACAAGCAAGATCGATAAGGAGAGGTTATTTTTATTCATAATTGGGGACTGAAATGATGTTAGGATGTAAAGACTTATGATTGTAGAGAAATTTCACTCACTCTTTGAAATTGATTACATGACTGTGGAAGTCAAGATGCTATTTTCGAAAAATCACTTCTTCCATTGGCCTGGCATAACTTAACGAATCCAGTATTCCCTCACTAATCCCGTGTTCAATAAGAAAGGCTGAATATGATTTTGGCAAATATTTGCCCTTAAAAACTTTCAGACACTTCGATACTGGACTCCAGGATGCATCCGGAAGATAAACCCCAAACTCATCGCCCAGCTTATATTTATTAAAAATGAAATCATTCATTTCTTCGTCACCGATATATACTGAATAATGAGAGAAGTCAGGATTGTTTTTGCAAATGCTTATCCCGAAATATTTATTTAGAGCCTTTGATTGCGGGTTACAGGTAAAGAGATTGTAAGCGCCTCCAAATTTAATCTCCGTTGGGACAGAAACAATAAAATACCTACCACGAGCATAGATTCGCCATTTCAGAACGGTACCAGAATCCATAAATATATTTTTGAATTCCCTCAGTCCGTCCTTTAATTCATTCAATGAATTGGAAGAGCAGAGCCAATATCTTTGAAATGAGGAATCAGGAATATTATATGTAACATTTCCAACTTCATCCTTTAGGATCTTTGGGCCCTTAACCTGAGCGCTTTCACGGATGGAATTATCCCCCTTATTTTGCTGGGAACATGAAGCAAAAAATGGAAGAAGAAACACTATTAAGACCGCTGCCACGATCAGAGAAAGACAGGAATTGAAATATCTCATAATACTAAATTTGCTATGAATGGAAACCCTGTACAAGGTATTCAACCCTCGGGAAGAATTACTTTCTCATCTTCTTCTTTAATCTTTTCAATAAGAATTTTCATTTCTTCCTCGAAGGAGTTTTTAAAGGCTTCCAAATCATTAAACAGTCTTTCGGAAATAAAAACAGGATAGCTCCCTTTCCCTTTCACTTCATAAAGTAAGCTCAGTGAAAAACATTCAGGGGTTTCTTCGTACCCAAATTCAATCTGGACGCCAAGCTTTTTCCTATGCCTAATAATTCTGCCGTACAACACAGTTTCGGTTGAGTAATAATCGGTGAATCCCAATGGCTTCATATAGTTGAATACCATTTGGGAGCCAATTATGACTTTTGTCTTTATCTTTCGAAACTGCCTGGCATTTAATGACCAATACTCCGCTTTTTCAGGCATACTATATATCTTTTAAACCTCACGTATCGATGTATCTTATTCACAATTCTCTTTAATTGCTTCCTTAGCTCCTTCATAACCCAACAAGTGTGGATTGTGAAAAGTCTCACAGGCTCCTGTACTATCTCCCAATGCCGCTTTGGCATACCCTACCCGTAAATAGGCATCCGCATAACCAGTGTCCAGCAGAATGGCCTTACTGCAATCCTCCAGTTCTCCGGTGTGGTTATCCATCAGCCCTTTAGCATATCCCCGCAGGTTATACGCAAAAGCATAGTTTGGATTTTCTTTAATTGCCTTGTCAAACAATTTGATCGCCGCTTCATACTTTCCGGAATCTATTTGTATGCGGCCTTCCGCATAAAATTCATGTGATTTATTTGACGATGAGCCCCAGGGAATACTCATCAACACAATAAAGACCAGCACACATACAATCACCCATGTTCCTGGAATAAAGCGTCTCAAACCTACTTTTTTTGATTTAATATTTTCTTTGAGAAATGTCCTTACCTTATTATTTTCCTCTTCGGTCATGAAGTGCTTGGGAATTGGGAAACTGCCCCGGGACGTAAGATAAATCAGAATCATGTTCTTTGAAAATACCACTTGCTTTGTATCGGACCAGTCTATCCGGGTGTTGCTGTTCTCATTGGTACAGGACATTCCTTCGGCATCGAATATATAGGTTCGTTTTTTGCCAATAAGCGTATCTTTCCTGTAAGCCTTTTTTGCGGAAAAGTAAATAGCAATCAACATGAAAGCCGGAAGAACTAAAAACATAAACATGCTAAAGTCCCAGTCTTTGAAAATGACAGATACCGTCTTGGAAGGAGCGGTAAGTAAGGTTGTTATTGAAGATGCAGAGGCGACGAAGAATGTGATCATGAATATCCAGATGAAAAACCCGATCCGTCTCCGGATAGCCAGGAAATTGAAGGTTACAAAATCTTTTTCGGTTATTGTTCCACTTATCGCTATTGGAGTATTCATATCGGCTGTTTGGGTTATGGGCTTTATTTATTCATTTTAGTTAGCATATTTCAGAATTGCATCGATATCTTCATTGCTGAGATAAGCGAACGGTGTTTGCATCAAACCTTCATTTTCATTAAAAACCTTTTTGGCATAAGCATCCCCGTCTTTTATGAGCTTTGAAGAATTGTGAACCCAATCGTATTTCCAATCACCTGCAGGGATCCGATCCAGTACACCTTTTAGGCCGGGTCCAATAAGCCGTTCTTCACTTACGCTGTGGCAAACTGCACAATTGGCTTTAAACAATTCTTTTCCATGAGGATCATAATTTGATTTGGCTCCCTGCCTTTTATTTTCCAATGCCGCAGTTCCGCACATACCCGGAGGAGATTGCTCTGTGATTGAGTCCTCCTTCTTTTTCCCCTGTTCTGAAAAATAGGTAATTGCAGCAAACATAGAAGCTGATAGAATCAACATCACTGACCACTGACCAGAAACTGCTTATCTGAGGTTTATTATTGCCCATCGGTGCTCGACTGTTTTGAAACAAACATAGGCTGCAGAATTCTCTATTTACAGTTTCGTCCATCTTGGGATCGAACTCGTAAGTGACTGCTAATCAATAAAACAAGATACAACTAAAATGTTGAAACGAAAAAAGCCCCTGATTATCAGGAGCTTCTAGGAGGGTGGTGCTACTTGGCAGGTTGTCGAACCGGTTTGTTGATGATTGTGGTAAGATTTTGACAGGAATTAAATAAATATTCAAGCCTTTACTCAATTTTACCGAATTTCCATACAGTTGAAATTTCACAATCCAAGTCCATCCTAACCGATGAGTCTGTTTTCTGGAATACGCTTTTTCATTCGGTCACGACTGCAATGAATACGGTATCTGCTTTAACTGATCCATCCGAGAATGTCTCACACATCTTTTGTTCCCTTCCAGTTGGGCAACTAGAATATTTAATGCTGTCTGTTCCTTTAGCAACAGATTTAAATGTGAGAATTTCCTCTCCACCTCCGCCAATAAGATTTGGATTATCCGCTATATATTTTTTATCTATAAGGATTACAGATTTGACAGTGGCCTTGTTCAACCAGCAATTGGAGTACCCAGTAGATCCGTTTGAGCCCAACCGGATTTTAAAAGTTTCACCAATTTTCAAATTATAAATTTTTTTATTCGCTTGCTTGCACCCTTCAAAGAAAAGGAAAGCTAGAAATAATAAGAAAGCTGGCTTTAGTAATTTCATTTCTGAACTAGTTAAAAGTTTTGTGTTATTTCCACCACTCACGCTCTTCGGTTTTTCTAGCTTTTATTGCTTCACTAGAACCCTGCTCACCAAGATAAGCTTTGACGTAACCTTCCCAACCGTTTAAGCGATACCTTTCATTTGGATAAAAATCTCCAGTGCCCCAATCGAAGTCCTCTCTGGAATCTGGAATTCTGAAATCACCCCAGCAACACTTTTTAATGATACCAGTTTTATAGCTGGTCCATGTCCCTTTGAACTGATTATTGCAGTAATTATCGGCAACAAGCATTAGCGCATTATACCTCAACTTCCCTGTCTGATCAATGAGAAAACTGCAATTGTAATTTCCGCGGATCACCCATGGTGAAGGGACCTTTTTATCTTCGTAAAGAACGACATCGCAGAGTACTGTTCCTGTTTTGAACAAAGAGTCTTCCACAAATATTCCAAGGACTGCCGATTTCACCTTAAAAGTCCCCTTGAATGAGCAAATCGAATTTTTCACCCTTGTCTTACCAGTAACAAAATACTCGTCAGGGTCGTACGGGTTCTTTTCAACAGAGTTGAAATGTATATAGAATCGCTGGTAGTTAGTATCAATGAAACCTAATGGCTCAGGATGTTTTATCCAATGTGGCTCTTGAGCAGTAGTATAGTCCAGGTAGATACTATCCGATAACCATAGAGGCTTGAGGTTATAGTTCTTGATTTGTTTGTAAAAATCATCGGATGCAGCTTGCTGTGCTCCGCCATATTCCTGACTTATAAATTTAAGCAAACTCTTCTTGTTTATGTTTGCCGATTCAAGACTTGGCCCTTGCCCTAATGCATAATCACTGTAATCGAAGCTGATCGAATCTCCTTCCAGATTGTATGTACCAGAAAGGACGGCATTCTCGAAAAAGGGACTGTCCTCGGAAAGGAGTTCTCCCCCCATCAGTTTGTTTTCTATTAATTTCTTTAACTGTGAACTGTCCTCTGAAGTTGGCAATATGAAATAACTCTTGTATGGTACTTCCTTCCGTTTGATAAAATCATAATTCATGGCATAATAGAAAGTCCAAGCGTGCACGGCTCCAGCATATTGAACAGTGATTGTATATAAGGTACTGGATATATGATGATCGATATAGCTTTCCTCTGGTCTGATTTCAAATAGATTTCCAATTGCTCCTACTGGCTCACCCTCTTCCGGTACACTCAAGTCATTAAAATATTCACATAGAAAGCTGTCACATCTTTGAACGAGGAGCCTCCTCTGTTCTATCCCATCTTTGCCTTTCAAATACCAGTAATTGATGTGAATGGAAGTTTGCAAAAGCGAATCATATGTATCTGTAAGATCAGATTGCAAAGAGGTATCTTTTGGTGAAGGAGCATTTTGAGAACATAACCCAGTCCCAGCCAATCCGAAAATCCAGAGCAGTAACAACAGACGTTTTAAGTTAGTGGTTTTCATAAGCTACAGAGTAAAGGTAAATTGTTTCTCAGGCTGTAGCACATGCAATTATTAAATGCGATATAACGTCGATTAATTGTTACAATTGAAATTAAGGGTTGATTAGATAAAAAGGTCAAGAATTTGGATGAATTTTCAAGCCGAATCATCTTGGGATCGAACCCATAAACAACTGGTAATCAATAATGCAAGGTGCGGCGAAATTGTCGGCATAAAAAAAGCCCCTGATAATCAGGAGCTTCTAGGAAGGATTCTTTGGTAATCCAATTTTTCAAGAGTACCCTTCAACATTATCTTTAATGCCTTCTTGCCAGCAGTTGTCTTGAAATACATTTCTCGCTTCCGGGCATCTTCCTCAAAAAGATAGTTTTCACAGAAAATCAGTCGAAGAGGCCTTCTGCCCTTGGTGCTTATGTTTCTTCCATCTTGATGATCTTTTATCCTGACTTCAAGATCCCTGGTAAAACCAATGTACAGCAAATGGTCAGATTCACTTAAAAGAACATAAACGCAATAAGGAAGCAACTCCATCATTGTAATTCATCCTATTCAATTGAAGTTAGAAACTGAAAGTACTGCGAGCAAACCAAATTACTGGTAATCTCAAGCATTTGGCACTAGCGCACGCCCTGAAGTAGATGTCGCTAAGGCTCCATCACTTCAAGGCCATGAAGCGTAAAACCCGATTAAAGTTGCAACGCAACTTTAATCGGGTTTTTCTGCTTCATGGATGAAGTTGTAATCGAACCTGAGTTCCTGACCCGGACAGACCTCGATCCAGAAATCTTCTTTGTAATCTGTATAATTCGAAACGGGTGTATCGACGAAGGGAAGTATCAACTCAATAAATTCCCGGACCTCTTTTTCGGCACAGTCGGAAAAGGCCACTTCGCCATAATTCTGAACATAGATGCAGGACGTTGCTCCCTTTTTAATAAAGACCTCGGTCGACGTGCCCGAGAAGATCTCGCCGGCGTATGCTTCTTTGAAGTTTTTCAGATGAATGGCTTTGCCCAGCTGGTAGGCCACTATTTTGACTTTCTGTAAAGACATCTTCTGGGAACTTAAGGTGAATGCAACATCGGGTCTTCCCGGGCTGGACATTTCCGGAAGGTCAGATAACCGGATAAGCCTGCGCAATGCGTGCACCCATTTTGTAATGCGTTGCTTTTTGCGCCGTAAAGCTGACATTTGCTGACGATTCAAAAAGCACAATGATATCCGAACCCCCAAACTGGAAATAGGACAATTCCTCGCCTTTGCGAACCGTCACGCCAACTTCTGCGGTCAGGATCACCGAGGATACCTGACACATACCGATCGGCAAAACGGCGACAAGTCCGATAGGGGTCTCGAGTACAATCAAGCCTCTGGTTTGCGCAAACTGATACCCGGGGGTGTCAAACGAATCGTAATTTCTTTTCAGTTTCAGGCCGTGTTTGCCGGGCTCAGCAAGCTCGGGTGTCGCTTCGACTTCCAGGTAAACCTGCCCTTGAATAACCCTGGCTTCAAGCACCTTTCCGCCGACCGGAGCATGCTGACGGTGGTAGTCGGTGGGCCCGAGATACGAATGCATGAACATGCCGTTTTCAAAACGGCTTTTGTATGGACTTCCTTCGAGGAGTTCGCTGACTTTCCAATTCAGGTTCTTAACCGTCACATGCGAATCTCTGCGAATCTCCCACTGTCCTCCGAAGGTTGAATCGGCTGGCATGACGATAACAGTCTGGTCGGATAACGCCGCCACCGGCCGAAAGCCCGGTTTGTAATCGCGGGCAAAAATCTGATTGAAAGATCTCCAGCCACCGTGTGGACGTATGTATTCATTCATGTTGTAAGCCGGTGAATCATACATCGTTTTCTCTGACTCTGCAGTCAGTGAATCGGGGCTGTCCAGAAACAAGCCAAGTGCATTGGCATAATCCACGAGCCACTTTGAAAACGGAGTCAAAGCCTGAGCTTTGTTGTGGGGTATAACTTTATTCTGAAGTGCGAAAACAGGCTCCTGATCGGCGATAAAGTAAAACGCGCTCAGATGATCATTCACATTCTGACCGGAAGAAATTTCTGTAGGTACCCAGTACAGGAATGCATTAATCCAGTCCAGATAGCTGCTCAGATTTTTGACATGATGCAGCAGCGGCACATTTTTGCTGTGCGCTTTTTTAATGGCTTTTTCGAACGAAGCCGCCCATTTGTTTTTGTCTATCAGTTTAACAAGATCTGCGACAACAGGATGATACTTTGCTTTTGTGGACATGTGCGTGAAAGTTAAGATGAGTGTATGAATAGTGTAGGCGGATAAACCCATTGCATAGATATCGCTCTTTTCAGGCGCTTTGTTTCGTCTTTCGGTGAATGGAGGTATTGTATAGCCAAAGGAGGAATTGCAGAGTTCTGAATAAGCCAGAAATCTGATGATTGACGGATAAAGTTCTTCTTTTCAGATACATCTGAAATTGCGCGAATTCTGGAGTATCTAAAAGCGTGTTGTTTCTGATTAGGAGGGTGTAACGGAGGAAGGCTTCACTGTATCATCACCGTTTTTACCTGGTTTTTCATCTGCTTCAATCTTTTCCTGAGCCAGCAAATCGAGTTTCTTTTTTCCGTAGGCTATTTTGATAATGACAACAAAAAGAACCGGTACGATAAATACGGCCAGCGAGGAAGCCACTATCATTCCACCCAACACCGTGCATCCTATTGTCCGGCGTGCCACAGCTCCGGCCCCGGTTGCCAGAACAAGCGGCATCACACCGAAAATGAAAGCCAGGGAAGTCATGAGGATCGGGCGGAGACGCAGACTCACAGCATCCAGAGTGGATTGGATCAGATCTTCTCCATTGTCGACACGTACTTTGGCATATTCCACAATGAGTATCGCATTTTTAGCTGCGAGTCCGATCAGGGTGATGAGTCCGATCTGTGCATAGACATTGTTGCTGAGACTCGGGATGAAGGTGAGTGTCAGGATAGCCCCGAAGGCGCCAATGGGCACCGAGAGCATGACTGAAAAAGGCACTGCCCAGCTTTCATACAAAGCCGCAAGGAAAAGAAAAACAAAGGTCAGAGAAAACAAAAAGATGTAAATGGTTTGCGAGCCGGCCACAATTTCTTCATAACTCAATCCCGAAAATTCGTAGCCGTATCCTCTGGGCAAGACTTTGGCTGCTACTTCTTTCAGGGCTTCAATGGATTCGCCGGAGCTATATCCCTGCGGCGATCCTCCATCCACTTCGGCAGATCTGAAAATGTTGAAATGGGGAATCACCGGAGCCGCTTCCACCGGTTGGTAGTGAATGAGCGAGCTGAGCGGCAGCATTTGCCCCGCCTGGTTGCGGACATAATATTTGTCCATATCCGTAACCATCCGCCTGAAGAGCGTATCCGCCTGAAGCACCACATGGTATGTGCGGTTGTAAAGCGTAATGTCGTTGACATACGAACTACCCATATACGATTGAATGGTAGTGAAGATGTCTGCAATATTCACACCCATCTTTTTGCATTTTTCGCGATCCACGGTCAGATTGTAACTTGGCGTATGTGCCGAATAATAGGTAACCGCCCTGGAGATTGCCGGGTTTTTGTTGGCTTCAGCCACAAATTTACGGACGACTTTTTCAAAGGCATGTACGTCATCGTTTGTATTCCGCTGTTCGATCTGGAACGTAAATCCTGCTGATTGCCCGATACCGGGAATCGGTGCCGGCTGCATGACGACAACCTTCGCATTTTTTAAATCGGCTTTGGCAATGCGTTTGAGCATGACTTCCACAATGCCGGGAACCTGCTGGCTGAGTTCCGTTCGCTCACTCCAGGTCTTGAGCTGACAGAAAATCGTTCCACTGTTCGATTTCTGTGCACCATTGCTGATGTTCAGGCCAGACAAGGCGGCATAGTGTGCCACACCCGGTGTTTCACCCACTACTTTCATGAGCTTGGTGATCAGCTGAACAGATTGTGTTGTCGAAGAGGCTTCAGGCAATTCATACGTGATCTGTACCCGACCCAGATCTTCTCCCGGAATAAATCCCGAAGCTTTGTACCGGAACAAAAAGAAGGTGGCCACGCCGATACAAATCAGCAGGACGACGACGTATTTGGAGAGCCTGATCCCTCGCTTAACGCCATTGGAATAATAGATCACAAAGCGGCTGAAACGCTTATTGAAGTGGTAGAAAAATTTATTAAGACCTCTTGATTTTTCGTCGATCCGGTGTGGTTTTAACAGCAAAGTGCACAAGGCCGGTGTGAGCGACAAAGCAATGAATGCCGATATAATGATGGATACGGCAATGGTAATGGCAAACTGCTGGTAGAGCCGGCCCACAATGCCGGGAATGAAAGCGACAGGGACGAATACCGAAGCCAGGATCAGGGCCACTGCAATGACCGGAGCCGTAATGTCTCGCATGGCATGTTCGGTCGCTTCACGGGCCGACATTTTTTCAACATCGATGTAATGCTGAACGGCTTCCACAACGATGATGGCGTCATCCACAACAATTCCGATGGCCAGCACAAAGCCGAACATGGTCAGGGTATTGATGGTGAATCCCAGTGGAACAAAAAAGATAAATGTACCGAGGATGGAGACGGGTATGGCCAGCAGCGGAATGATCGTTGTGCGCCAGTTCTGAAGAAACAGGAAAACGACAAAGGCGACCAGGCAAAGGGCAATGACCAGTGTCTGCACGACTTCCTGCATCGACACTTTTACAATGGTAACCGCTTCAAATGGAACTTTGTAATCAATGTCTTCCGGAAAATTTTTCCGCAGTTTTTCCAGCTCTGCATACACACCTTTGGCCACATCCAGTGCATTGGCCGAAGGCAGCTGGTAAATCAGCAGATAGGAAGCCCGTTTGCCGTCGACATAGGAGTTGCTTGCATACGTGAATTTGCCCAGCTCCACACGGCCGATGTCTTTGAGATAAACAATTTCACCCGTTGCCGGAATGCTTTTCACAATCACCTTCTCAAATTCCGAAACCTTGTTCAGCCGGCCGTTCACAAGCACACTCAGTTCAAAGGCCTGTGATGTTTCCTGTGGCGGGCCGCCTACCGAGCCAGCAGCGACCTGGACATTTTGTTCATCGAGCGCAGCAATGACATCCTTGGGTGTTAACGAGTAGGAGGCCAGTCTATCCGGATTCAGCCAGATGCGCATGCTGAAATTGTCGGCCCGGGTATTGATGTCGCCGACGCCCGGTACCCGCAACAAGGCATCCATGATGAATACATTGGCGTAATTGTCCACAAAGGTGATGTTGTGTGTTCCTTTGGGCGAATACAAGGCAACCATCATCAGCGCACTGGCGTTTTTTGCGCGCACCACAAGACCGAGCCGGCTCACGGAGGAAGGAAGCAACGGAGTGGCAATGCCCACCCGGTTTTGTACATTCAGGGTGGCGATATCGATATTGGTTCCTACCTTAAAAGTCGTGTTGATTGATACCTGCCCGGTGCTGGTGCTGTTGCTCGTAATGTATTCCATGCCGGAGGTTCCGTTGATGGCTTCCTCAATTGGTGTGGCCACAGTCTGTTCCACAGTCTCCGCATCGGCACCTGTATAATTGGCCGATACGGAGACGGCCGGCGGTGTGATGTTCGGATATTGATTGATGGGCAAAGTAAAAATGCAGATAATGCCGAGGATAGCAATTACCAGGGATATCACAATTGCAGTGACGGGTCGTTTGATGAATGTGTCGGCAATCATGGGACTGTCTGTTCAGGTGCATTTTCATCCGGCGCAACCCGGTTCTTTGCCAGCAGTTCAAGTTGTTTTTTTCCGTAAGCTATTTTCACGATCACAACAAAAAGCACGGGAACAATGAAGATCGCCAGCGAGGATGCAGCGATCATCCCGCCCAGCACGGTAAATCCAATCGTCCGGCGTGCCACGGCTCCTGCTCCGGTTGCCAATACCAAAGGCATAACGCCCAGAATAAAAGCCAGTGAGGTCATGATGATCGGCCGCAGACGCAAACTCACCGCATCCAGGGTCGACTGGACAAGATCTTCGCCATTGTCGACACGCACCTTGGCGTACTCCACAATGAGGATCGCATTCTTGGCCGCAAGACCAATGAGTGTGATCAGTCCGATCTGCGCGTACACGTTGTCTGTTAAGCTCGGGATAAAGATCAGGGTGAGAATAGCGCCGAATGCTCCGATCGGAACCGCAAGCAGGACCGAAAATGGAACGGACCAGCTTTCATACAAGGCGGCCAGAAAAAGAAAAACAAACAACAGTGAAAACATAAAAATGTAAATCGTCAGCGAACCGGCTTGTATTTCTTCATAACTCAATCCCGAGAAATCATACCCGTAGCCCTGTGGCAAAACTTTTTCAGCCACATCTTTGAGCGCCTGTATCGCCTGTCCACTGCTATAGCCTTCAGCCGGAGAGCCATCCACTTCGGCCGAACGGAAAATATTGAAATGCGACAGGAGAGGAGCCGTTTCAGTGGGTTTGTAGCTGATCAGTGAACCCAGCGGCAACATCTCGCCCGACTGGTTGCGGACATAATATTTGTCCATATTGGTGATCATTTTCCGGAACGACGTGTCGGCCTGCACCACCACATGGAACGTGCGGTTGTAAAGCGTGAAGTCATTCACATAAATACTGCCCATATACGTTTGTATGGCCGTAAATACATCGGAAATACTCACCCCTATTTTTTTACATTTCTCGCGGTCCACTGTCAGGTTGTAGCTGGGCGTATGAGCCGAGTAATAACTGAACGCATGTGTAATGACCGGATTTTTATTGGCTTCAGCCACAAAGGCGTTTACCACTTTTTCAAAAGCATGCACATCATCGTTTGTGTTTCGCTGCTCGATCTGGAAACTGAAACCCGCTGTTTGACCGATACCCGGTATGGGAGCTGGAGGAATAACAACAATATTTGCGTTCTTGATATTGGCTTTTGCAATACGTTCACGCATGATGTCAATCAGATCGGGTATCTGTTCACTGCGTTTGCTGCGTTCGTCCCAGGATTTCAGCTGACAGTAAATGGTGCCGCTGTTTGATTTCGTTGCTCCGTTGATGACGTTGAATCCCGCCAAAGCAGCGTAGTGTTCCACGCCGGGTGTTGAAGAAACGACGGCCATCAGTTTGTTCATCACATCCACCGATTGTATGGTGGCCGAGGCTTCAGGCAATTCATAGGTTACATAAATAAGGCCGTTATCTTCACTCGGAATAAAACCGGAAGGCTTCTGCTGAAACAGGAAAAAGGTGGCCACTCCGATAC
>Ga0207091_1083_pt1 | contig 23605 bp, 22 predicted proteins | sample Alteio_BWMinHeat_47_FD_153534 | JGI IMG/M metagenome (GOLD analysis project Ga0207091, IMG submission 153534) | Enriched cells from forest soil in Barre Woods Harvard Forest LTER site, Petersham, Massachusetts, United States -... | ecosystem: Environmental > Terrestrial > Soil > Temperate forest >... | reverse complement strand
CTCTGCAATCCGTGCCTTCCGTTCTGTTCAAGCTTACGAAGACTCACCGGTTTTGAAGAAACTAAATGGCTCAATCAGATTGGCATCGATGAAACATTAGAGGCTGGGTTTGCCCTAAAGGACTCCTTCATATCAAATCCGCGCCATCGGGTTATAAACAAGCTCATTTGCTGGTTGGTTCTTCTCGTTAGTCTCTTTTTTCCCTTCTATTCGATGGCAGGTACCGATACTTTATCTGCTAAAACGAAAACAATGAGTGCGAACGACTCCCTGCTTCAAAGGTTTCATGCTCATTCATTTTATTTTGATCTGAACATGGGGCCTTGTCTGAATTTGACTGATGCGCGAACACATGCGATCCTGGGATATACTTGATCAATTTGGTACGGGTACCGGGAATTCTGACAATTGGCTGAATGTATTGAACCAAACTCTCAGAATTGGTTATGAATATCGTATAAATGATAAATGGAGCGTTACACCGAGTGTTGGTTTATTTCTTGAAAATATTGAATATGTTACGAGAAATTTGGTTGCATCGAATTATCTGATTGCCCAGGTGTATGGATATAAAATGGGTTTCAGTCTGACAAGACATTTCGCGGTGGGGCCCGAAGGTGTTGCTTTTATCCGGCTTGGTAATGAGTTCTGTGAATCCGATTTGAACCGTAAAATAGCATCACTTGGATCTATGTCTTATACTGCCTCTCTGTCTTTTGGTTTTAAGCTGACAAAAAAGGGTGTCGGCATCTTATTGAATGCGCTGTCAAAGGCAGGGAAGCATAAACGATGAACATTTAAAAGCCTCTCTGATTTTCAAAAACAGTGAATCGGGATGTGTCTTTTCACCAGTCAGGGTAGCCTGTTCCGAGGGAGGTGCCCCTTCGCGCAGATCTGTCGGGCTGTGTTGTGCGATAGGGATCTGTGCTTGCGGGCAACCTGTTTGATCAGTTTGTAATTCTCAGCTGCTGCTCCTCTCCGGATCATTAATACATACCTCCCGTCTCTGAACGAATAAATTTTTTGGTTTGCATGTGTCCATTCAGCATGGATTGATCCTCAAAATTCAGTTTGAATAGCTATTGGGGCCTTAATTGGCTTAGAACCGGTCTGTTTTTTTTCATCCACTCAGGAAATCGGGTGTTCTGCTCAGTCAGACAGCCTGACTACTAACTCTCATTCCATTATGACATTCAGGCTGCTACATTTGCCTGGTTATGTATGATGTATCATTAATGATATATCGTATCTGAGATTTAGCAAACACTGTAACAAATTTCCGGTTTAAAACCTTGCTGTGTAAAGGCAACAGCTTTACTATCATGAAGAAAATACTGATTTATCTAGTTATTCTGCTGGCTTCTTTCGGCCAGGCAAAAGCATCCGGTTGTTCAATATATGGCGGGGCATCTCTTTGTCCAGGCTCCAACAACATTCTCTACACGGCCAATAAAGACCTTAGCGGCGGAGATTGGGGTTTTGTCAACCTGGTCTGGACCATCAGCGGGTCCGGGCATTTTATTGACAATGGCAATGGAGGAGTGATCTCCAATGGCGGTCACACGTTTACGGTGCTGCCCGATCCCGCTACCGGTGATTTCACGCCACCACTTATCGCAGCCAACATCACCTGGGACAATGTAAACAATACAACAGCGAGTATCCAGGCCGTATATACTTACTTTTTGGGCTTAACTCTTACCGGCACGCTGAATGTAGGCATTGGAATTATCGGGAGCCCGACATCGATTCAAAATGCTCCGATAGCAATCTGCACATCCTCCACACCCGAATCCTTCACGCTTTCCTGTCCGAATAGTCTTACCGGTACAGATGCATCCAGCTATGTCTGGAGCGCTTCTCATGCCACTATCTCGGGTGCCGGAAGTTCTGCCACGTTGATCAAAATTGTGGGTGATAACAACCCGATCGTTGTTTCGGTAAGGTTTCACAATGCATTTTGCGGAATCTCTTCGGTTGGTGCGGCTACAATTACCATTCCGCGCTGTACGGGTGTTCCCACTTCAGGTGCCGTGCTTATCTCTCAGACAAGCCCTGTGAAATCAGTTACGGAATTCCAGTTTGCGCCGGGAACAGGAGGGACATTCGTGGAAATATCGTCTGACGGAGTGACTTATTCAAATTCTTTTTATGTGAGTGTGCCTGCAGGTACAACAGAAAATGTGTGGGTGAGGTCTGCCAATGACTGTGGACCGGGTCTTGCACGGGAGTTTGTGTGTAAAGCACCTCCGTGTCCGAGTTGCCCCAAATCCATGGTACATACTGGAGGGGTGCCAACCATTTTGAAAGAGGTCAGCTTGTTTCCCAATCCCGCTTCTGACTATTTGACCCTGGAGATTCCGGCGCTTGAGCAGCCGGTGACAGTGTCTGTTTTCAATTTAAACGGACAGCTTGTTCGTAAGGAAATAGTAGAGGGTGGAAGCACAAGTCACATGGATATTCAATCGCTGAGTGTTGGAATGTATGCCGTGCATATAGTTTCTGCCGATGGTTCAGCAATTCGAATCGTACAAAAATTACAGATTGTCAGATAAACGGAGGATTGAGGAGCCCGGCACTGGTTTGCCGGGCTTTTTTTATTTCTGAATGAAAAGGCTTTGGACTGGTATCGACTGTTTACCGTTTGCGAAGATCTGTCACATTTGGCTGTGTGAGCGGGATCTGTCCTTCCGCCTGAGGCGGAATTTAATCCGGATATTTCCACGGTTTAATGGATTACATTCACTGAACCATGTCTTTTAACTGATTGGCCATAGAATAATTCCCCTCGCCGAAAATAACCTGAACAAAGCGGAGCAAAACATATGTTTGTTGAAGAGGATTAATCAGAGACATACTACGACACTATAAATGAATGCATTCATTTGGTAAGGTTATTAAATCATGGAACAAACAGTAAAAACAAGCTTGCTTCAAAATATCTTCAGGATAATTTTAGGTTTATTCATGATCCTTGCTGCTATCGGACACTTAACGTTTCAACGAGTGGTCTTTCAGGCTCAGGTGCCTGATTGGGTTCCGTTCAGTAAAGATACTGTAGTTGTTTTATCGGGACTGGTAGAATTCGGATTGGGTGCATGCATCCTGTTTTGGAGAAAAAAGAGAGTAGTTATAGGAATAACCTTGGCACTATTTTATGTTTTGGTTTTTCCGGGTAATATTGCCCAATATACAAATGGAACAAGTGCGTTTGGTCTTGATACAGACAAAGCAAGGCTTATCCGATTGTTTTTTCAGCCGGTTCTGATTGTATGGTCATTGTGGTCAACCGGTGCATTCAAATCGATTCGGAATTCTTTCGTTAAGGCAAATAGTTTTTTAAATACTTAACCCCGTTCCCGGTCGCGCAGATCCGTCGCGCTAGCCTAAGCAACTCACAAAGGCACTATGTCTTCTTTTTTATTCCCTTTTCGATCGATTCATGCATTCCGTATGTCGGTCATATATATGTAATGCCGTTATTTGTACTATAAATTCTAAAACAACAATGGAAACAATTCCTACAACAGCAGCGATCCCGGCGGGCACAAGAAGTACTTTTCTAACCGTTATTTGCATTCTCACATTCCTGGGTAGCGGATGGGGTGTCATCAAAAACATCCGGTCTTATGTGACTGCCGATACCATTTCACTCAAAGCAAGTGAAGTCATTGAAACGAGGGAGAAACTGATTAATGAAGATAAGGCCCCGGGTTTTGTAAAACGAATCTTTGCTTCAGTGAATGAAAGTATTGACCCTGAAAGCATAAGAACGGATTCCATTGTCGGATTAATCTCCAACCTGCTCACACTTGCCGGTGCAGTCTTGATGTGGAACTTAATGAAAGCCGGATTTTATTTTTATTTGGCTGGGGTTGTGCTAATCGTGGCATTCCCTTTAATAACTGGTAAATTAATAGGAATTATAAGTGGAAGTATCAGAGGATTTATTGGAGTCGTTTTTAGTGTGATGTATGCAGTGAACCTGAAATACATGAAAAAGAACGGTTCTGCTTCGAATCAGGGATGAGGATATTGGAGTAGATTTGGAATTGAACTCAAATTATGGCAACACTAATTTGTCCCAAGTGTACGGAAGATTCCTTTACTTGGCATCTTAATGATGAGGCAGGAACATTGACGATATGGGGGTGTTCCAGATGCCAATATTCTGCTTCTGAAGATGAGTCTTTAGAATGTGTTTGTGAAAACTGTAACACAAAAACGAAGAGCAAGCTGAAGGATAATGAAGGGGAGTACTGGTGGTGTAACAAATGCAATTGCATTACCCGTTAACCCCAATGGCGCAGATTTGCAATCAGTGCCTGGGCGAAATTTGGCTTCGGGCCTTTGTTTCTCAAAACCCGCTATCCGATCGTTCGGATTAGCCAGATGTTTTGTGAGTAGCTGATCCGCGTCTTCCCACTTTGCAAGAAGAGGAATCAGGAAATAAAGTAATTTTAGGAGTCCTGGAACTAAGTAAACTCTTAACAAATATTCAAACATGAACTTTTTCAAAATCAAGACAACCTGGACAAATGCTGAATTGGTTGTATTGAAAATCTGCATTGCCAGCGCCTATATTTTAGTGGGAGCCTATTTCCATGATTTTTTCAGGATCTATTATATTCCTGTCCTAATCCTGTTTGGCATAACAGTTATTGGGTCTGTCTTCATGTGGGTAAGAAAGATAAAGACAGAGAATAAATAGCTTTGTTTGTGTCTCGGTTTCGGGAAGGAAAGGGCGCGGATTTGCAATCCGTACCTCGAATGTTTACATGAAGCCGATTTGTTTTTGTCTTCTGGTTCTTTAAAGAGCTGATGTGCCTTCGTAACCATCGGCAGTACGGAAGACACGGATTGCAAATCCGCGTCATCGGGTTCTGCTTCAAATCTGGGTGAGCAATAAGCAAATCCATGGCATCGGATGTTATTTGTAATTAGTGTTCTAGGCTTTTAAAACGATCCATTTTTATGTGGATATTTTTACTTACTCCTAAAAGAACACTATAATCAGATGACTGAAATTTCGGAATTGCATTCGTTAAATACCGAAAATTTAGATTGAGGTGCCATGTTTCCCAAAAAGAAAAGCTAATTCCTGAATTTGCGACTATACCAAATTCGTTGCTTTCAAAGAAGCGAGAAGGGGTTTCGGAAATCTTGTGCTGAAGATTTGACGGGCCTACATACGAATAGATGTTGTCATCACCTACAAAGGTTGAACTGATCAAAGATCCGAGAAATGGGCCTCCATTAATAAACCATTCTACTTTTCCCCCCAACCTGTATTCCGGCAAGAATATTACGCTTACATAATTAAGATTAAAATTTCCTACTAGAATTTCCGAACCAGAGGCGTGAACGTAATTGATTTGCATGTCTTCCGCTTTTCTCCTGTAATTCAATTCCACACCCATATTAAAATGGTTTGGCCGCGCCCCTTTTATAAATATTCCCCCTTCCCATGAGTGATGTACATCGAGATATTGTAAGGAATAACTGCTCTGGGTATTCATGAAATTGGATTGGTACGTTCCTCCTGAAACTCCAATTATTACTTTGGATTGACTATAAAGTGAAATAGTGGCCAGAAAGAAAAGTCCGATACTGATGAATAGAATAGATGACAGTTTACGGATTGGCATATATAGTTTGAACGATATGTTGTTTAAGTGTGCAAATCTACTCATTTCTTATATGCAATACCTGTTTTCTTACAACACTTGAAGTTAACTGTTGTTTGGATATTATTTTAACACCGGATGTCACGGATTTCCCCCGATGGCGCGGATTTGCAACCCGATGGCGCGGATTTGCAATCCGTGCCTCTAATGTTTAATCGGAGCCTTTTGTGATCTGCCGAAGGGTTCCCCACCCAATTCCCTGCCAACGACTCAACCAAACCCACCATCCGCTAATCGGTGAAATTAACGGGCGTTTTAATGTCTAGATTCGATGTGAGATAACCTGGAAATATTCCTTGCCGGTGAATACCGTTTTGATCTTTAGATTAAGGCGGGTTTTCGTCAATAAAGGGTGTTTAAAAACCGAATCCCTTCACATGACTAAAAGACTCATTCTTGCCTTTTCGATTTTCCTCTTCACAGTAAGCGGACTCCTGGCTCAATCGTATTCGGTTGGGACACCGGTCAGAGATACGCTCATACATGGGTTTAGTCCATTCATGGATACCGGTTATTACCCTTGTGCATTTTATGAATTCAGTGTGGATACCGCTGTTTTGAATCACCCGGCTGGCATTTCCTATTATTTTAAGATTACTTCCAATACCCTTCCTTTGAATTGTTTGCGCGAAACGAATTCAGGACGGATACTGAACACCGGAGATTCCATGCAGCTGAACACCGCGCAGAGCGTGCTTGATTTTGGGACAAAGTGTGGCGGTGGAAATTTCCAGGCAGTACTTTTTGCCGAAGGAATTCCTATTGTTGCTAATGATTCTTTTTATTGCAAATCACAATTGAGTGGTGGCACGGCGACTTATGCGGATGGATGCACTTTTTTTATGCAAAGCGTATGGTTCAACACCGTGAAAGCGAAGGCTTGCTATGTAAACGAACCAGTGCCTGCATCAATCCGGATCGTGCAAAGTCCGGGGTTCTGTAAACTGAGCCCAAATCCCAGCTCTGGGTTGTTTTCAATCCAAATGCAAACAGATGCTCCGTCTACACTTGAGATCTTTACATTGTTGGGACAGCAGATCTTCTCACAGAAGTTACAAAATACCTTAACCGATATCGATTTGAGTGCCGAGCCAAAGGGGATGTATTTTTACAGCATTGTTTCCAAAACCTCAGAAATTGGAAGTGGCAAGATCTTAATTCAGTAGTTTATCGATGCTGAGCCTCTTAAATCCTATGCGAAGTAGAGTTTTGTACTGATTGTCCGGTTCTGATGGATTCGGCGGAAAAGGAGTAGATTTGAATGAATGATTATGAAAGATATAACCTGTATGCGACTAATTCATTGTTTGAGTCTCTTTACGTTTCTGTTTTTTTCACCTGGATTAAATGCCCAGGATACAGTTAAAACACGGGAAGTAGTGGCAAATTATCCGGGGTCACAGGAAATTTATAATGTGAAGCTGGCAAATCCACGCATCTGGCATGGTAAATTCAGGTACACCTATGGAAAGGTAACAATGATGGAGGGCTCCTATTTTAATGACATGATGGATGGCGAATGGAAGTATTATTATAAAAGCGGAAAATTGAAATTTCAAGTTGTTTTTTTGAAAGGCGAATTTGTAAAATGTCTTGGAGGGTATTATGAAAATGGAAAAATAAGATGCTCCGACAGCATTTCCGGTAGAAAGGAAATCGTGAAAATCTATTCTGAGCAAGCTGAATTGTATCGTGAAAGTGTATTCTTCAATAAGTTATGGATGCAAACCACTTATTATTATCCTCATCTCCTCAAACCAAACATAGTCATGAGCAGGGAACAGGATACATCCATGATCAGAACAATTCGCTATAATAAGAATGGAAATGTACATTCAATCCTGATCAGCAAAACGGATCTTCCATGGGCGCTGGGGGGATGTTTTGATCCGGCTGGTAAACCGATTGACCAGGGAAATCTGAACGAGGGAACCGGAATTCTAAAAACCTATCAGGATACCGATCTTGTTGTTTTGGAAAGTGTTGTACAGTATGACTTGCAAGCCAGGAACGGCCCAGCGCTTTATTATTTTCCGAATGGAAAGGTTGGCCGTAGAGGCAATTATTTGCATGATGGATATTCTGGTAAATGGGCCTATTTTAAAAAAACGGGAAAACTGGACTTTGAGCGCAATTTTGAAGTGCCGGATAAACATTCTTATGAAAAGGTCGAATCTCTTCCGGCAGACCGGGTGCTGAATACAGGCAATTTAGATGCAGAATTTATAGATGGGATTGATGGCCTGCAACAATACCTGAAGAACAATGTGAAGTTACCGAAGGAGGACGAGTCTAGAATGGTTTACGGAAGGGTCGTGCTGAGTTTCGTTATAAACATTGATGGCATAGCTGAAAATATAAAAGTGGAAAGTGGTTTCGGAATGCCGAAGTATGAAGAAGAATTGATTCGAATGGTCAAGATAATGCCCAGATGGATGCCCGGTTTTATAGATGGGAAGCCCAGAAAAACCAAATTCTACATGCCTGTAACATATTATCAATAATTCTGTGTCAGCAGAATTGTGAGACGGATAAACCCTCGGTTAGTCCCGTTTGCCCATATCAATAGGGCATGTTTGCGATAGGGATCTGGGCCTACTCAGCAATTTATTCAGCTTCCAGTCAGTGATCTGCCAAAAGCTTTCGCACAGTCGCTTTGTAAGGTATTTGTATACGAAGCAAATAAATACTAATTTGCTTATCCCTACGTTAAAAAAGTATAATCTCACTAATTTGATAAACGCTCTACGAAATTCCGCTTCGCCGAATGCTTCGTGTTTTCACAGGCTGACGAATGGTCGTGTTATGAAATACATTTTTTGTTGCCTGATTTTATTGGTCATACACAAAGCCCAGGGCCAGATCATAAGTACCCTGTCGGCTGCAGGGGGAGGGCAGTCACCCGAATACGCCTATGATGTCGCTACAGACAAGTCCGGAAACTTATATATAGCCGAACAGCAACTCAACAGAGTCAGGAAAATTGATTTGAGTACGGGGATCATCACCCTTATCGCCGGGAATGGGTATAGTGGTTTTAGCGGCGACAGCGGTCTGGCCACCGCTGCATCCTTGTATTTACCGATTGGGATTGCTGTGGACACGGAAGGAAACGTGTATATCTCAGACCGCGGTAACAAACGCATTCGCAAGGTGACGAAAAGCACAGGCATTATAACCACCATTGGCGGAAATGGCAACCTAGGCTTTAGCGGAGATGGAGGTCCTGCCACAACGGCATCCATTAACTATCCCTATGGTATCGCAACCGATCGTTCCGGAAATGTATACTTCGCCGCTCCATATAGCAACCGTGTCCGGATGATAGCTGCTGCCACCGGCATTATCACGACCGTAGTCGGAAATGGAGCCTCTGCCTGGCGCGGGGATGGTGGGCCCGCAGATTCTGCCGGAATAAATCCTTCGAACCTGGCCATTGACGCTTTGGAGAACATGTATATAACGGATCAGAGCAACGGACGGATACGGATGGTCACAAAAAGCACAGATGTTATAACCACCATTGCAGGAGCAGCTGGAGGCGGATACAGCGGAGACGGCGGGCCGGCCATTCTGGCCAGATTTTCTTATTCAACAGGTATCGCTGTTGATTCGGCAGGAAATGTCTATCTCGCCGATTCCAACAATGAGCGCATTCGAAAAGTGACAAAAAGTACCGGCATCATCAGCACCTTTGCAGGCAACGGCATTGCTGGTTACAGCGGAGACGGAGGTTTTGCCGATTCGGCAAAAATATCGTTTCCAACTGGCCTGGCAATAGATGCTGTTGGAAACGTATATATAGCAGACAATGGGAACAATGTTGTCAGAAAAGTAACAGTGGCCAGTACCGGAATTGAAAATTTGCTGAAAAATACTTTGCAGTTAAACATGTATCCCAATCCGGCGAATGCCAACTTTACGGTTGAAGCAATTTCGAAATCTGCCGGAGGAGAAAAACTGATTCTGCAGATTAATGACATGAGAGGCAGATTGATATTGACCCAGAGTATCAGCGACAAAGTCCTGATCAATGTGAGCGATTTAGCCGAAGGAATTTACTCGGTAAGGATACGTAGTAAAGAGGGGTTGACAACGAGGAAATTGATCATAGCCAGATAGCCGGTTTATCTGAGGGCGCGGATTTGTCACAAGCAGATTTATTGTGCAAGAGTGAGGGAGGTAATCCATGACAACACCCTTTCTCAGATTTTTAAGCTTTGATCGTTCTGCTTCCAGTAAAAGAGCTGTTAGAATGGTTAGAGCTATATTAAGCACCCATATCTCCCTTCATCATATTTTTATTTGACAGATTCCAGGGAATAAGATTAGATTTGGTAACCATGGACTCATTCGTAACCATACTAACCTTCACTCATCCAATCGATGCAGCCGTTATCCGGAGTAAATTGGAATCGGAAGACGTTGAATGTTTCCTCAAAAATGAATATTCCATCAGCACAAACCCTTTCTATTCAAACGCCCTGGGTGGTGTGGAACTGCAGGTCAGAACAAGTGATCTGGAAAAGGCGAAAGAAATCATTGAAGCCTCGCATTCTGGTTATTTGGTTGAGAAGGAGACGGAAGGTGCGGATGGAAGAATGATTTGTCCGGTATGTGGAGCCGATCAAGCTGACAGAGTCCATTACAAAGCTTTCCTGTTTTTTCTTTTCCTGTTTTACCTTGTTCCGCTTTTCTTATTTGGCCGTAAACGCAACTGCTACAAATGCGGGTATGTTTTTCCTAATGGAAAAACCGGTCTGAATTAAGCTGTCCAGGTTCAGTTTGCATTGGCCGGGTTTGAGGAGAATTGGATCTGACCAGTTGAACTCATTACTTATTTCTTCACATGTCTGGCTTGATTTGTTAAATGAAAAAGATTCACGAATGGGAATTGTGGGACTGGAAATCGATTCTCATCGCAATTCTTGTATTCGCCGGACTCGCCCTGTTTCTCCAGATAAGTTTTCGGGCTCCCGATCTGATGAGAAACAGAAAAGGAAAAGAATACGATGAATCGGTGCCGGGTAAGGTGATCTCGTATTGTTCCAGTACCTACCTGTCGCAAGGCAAAACAGGTACCCGTACCAGCGTTCTCGGTATCTCGATTACTTTTTCGTATACAGTGAATGGGATCACCTATTACAATTCGGATCTCATCCCGCAATCTTTCGCAAATCAGAATTTTCTGGCAAACTTGTATAAAACGCCTGAAATGGATATTCAGGTTAAATATGCTGTCTGGAATCCTCAGTTGAGTCAGATTCAAATGAAACCAATGAAGCCAGGTTCAGCAACGCAGTTTCATGGAATCCATCCTCCACAGGTTTACCCCTTGCGACCCGCGGATTCGCTCTGAGCTTATTCTTCGATTCCGGCGTTCAAATAGAAATGAGGCATACGCAGCTTATTGCCATCGGAGCTCCTGCAGATTCGATATTTTTTACTTTGCAGGGAGTAGAGATTTGATTTTTTCGAGTCCATTGTCGAAAAACGCTTCAATTCATCCTTTTTCTTTTAAATTTGCTCCAGTTTGCATCCCCCCAAGTAAAACCATTCGATAATTTCATTTTTGTACTTTTCTTATTCGAAAAATTTCCGGAAAGAAATTTCATTCGCTTTATTTGTCAGAATGAAACAAATATGTCCCCAAGACCTGAGCCAATTGCCTCAATCAACTACCAGGAATGAATAATTTAAAGACATTGAAAATTGGGAGTCGTTCTGTGATGATTCTTGTAGTCCTCTGCTGTGTGATCAATGCATCCGCGCAAAAAAAGAACGGCTTGGGAGCTGCCCCGGCGAAAGGAGCGAAGAACAGGCCCGCTTTAGGGAATGTACGTCTTTCCTGGGGAGATACCTTCAAAATCCCGAATCATTTTACTTCAATGGCTCTTCTCGGCACTCAGGATAAAGGTGTCGTTGAAATTTTCAACAGAGAAATGAAGTCTATGTTGATGAAACGCCGCGATGGGAAATTCAGGAGGCCTGCTGTAAAGGAGATCAGTCTCGATCTTCTTCCTCCCGCATCAACAAGCGAGATATTTATTACCCTCAAAGGCCGGACATTCTGGTTGTATTCCAATTGGGAGAAGGAAAGCGCTGTTGAACGCGTGTATGCCCGGGAAATGGATCTGGAGCATCTGGCTCTTTCCGAACAAACTACATTACTTCAATTCCAGGATAAAATTTCGCCCTTTGAAAAGCCAATGATCCAAGAAGATCCAAGGATAATATGGACTCAGATGTCGGGCTACAATTCCCGAAAATACCAATTTTCATTGTCTCCGGATTCAACCAGACTGATTATTAAGTATACCTTGAAATCCAAGGCTGAGAATGCAGATAAATGGCCTGAACTGGTTGGCCTGAATCTGTTTGATGAAAATCTTAAATTTATCAAAAGTAGCCTTTATGCCATGCCGTATGCGAAGGAACTGATGCAGATTGTCGATTATCAGCTTGATGCCAATGACGAACCCTGTTTTCTGGTGAAGGTATTTGATATTCCGAAATCAGATTCGGGCTTGGAAGGAAAGTGTCATTTTGAAGTTTTTCGCTTCGCCGGTGAAAGCAAGAAACCGGATATTCTGACGATAGCAAAGAATGACAAATACACACAGGATATCAGATTGTGCAAGGACGCTAAAGGCGAAATTGTTTGTGCCGGAATTTATTCAACGAGTGAAACCGGCGTGGAGGATGGAATCTATCTGACGAAACTGGATTTGAAAACAAACGTTTTCATTCCCTATCGCAAAGGGGCGTATAGCTTTCCTGCCGAACAGAATAAAGGAGTTGCAGTTCCACATACTCCGGCAGCTAAGAAAGCCAAAGTGAATCTCCCGGAACCAGTTAAAGCTGGATTGCGTTTTAAGGACATTCGGTTTCATGCTGACGGCAGCATCACCATAGCGTGCGAAGAACAGGGCATTACGGAGAGTCCGGCAGAATTGAAAAAAGTGAAATCAGAAAGTGCCGGCGTTTACCACTACAGGAATATCGTTGTGATGAAGATTGACTCGGGCGGGGACATGGTTTGGTACAAAAAACTCCCTAAAAGCCAGTCTGGAAACGAAAAGCCAGGTGAAATGTCCTTTGATTTGATGACCAGAGGAAATGAACTCCTTCTTTTATACATGGACGACCCAAAGAACAAAAAGCTGCGCCCGAATCAGGCTCAGTCGCCTTTTAGCGATGGAACAGGAGGAGAGTTGGTTTTCTTGCAAATTGATTCAAAAGGGAAAGAAACGAAAGGGATACTGTTTGATAGTAAAATGTATAATCAAATGGTTTTTCCAACCAAATTCAAGCATATCTCTCCAACACGTATTTTGGGCGAAGCTCTGGGAAAGGGTACGGAAACTTCGTTTTTTATTGACATAAACTAGACCCTGTGCTTCAGCAAAAGCTTATCTGTACTTGATTGCTTTTTCTGTCCGGTATCCGTTTCCGAAAATCAGGAAGTACATACCCGGAGGGAAGGTTAATGTGTTGATGTCAGCTGAGCTTCCGGTTAATAAACCTTGATAGACCGTTTCACCTCTCGAATTGGTCATGTGAAAAGGAACATGATTCATATAACTTCCTGTAGAAGAGATTCGAATGTGATCCTGAAAAGGGTTGGGGCTAATCCGGAAACTATTCCCGGGTAGGCTCTTCTCTATAACTCCAAGAGCTTCGCAGCTGTAAGCGGCACTGTCCGGAAAAACGACCGTTCTGCGTTGAACGATGCAACCCAGGTTAAGCATGAAGTCTACGCTGCCGGCCATATAGTTGTCAGAACTTTGAAACAGTCCGGCTGTTCCGCCATATCCTTCCAGCCATCCCACTTCTGTGTAATAGAATGGAAAAGGAGACTGGCTGATTGTGGAGCTGACAATTGAAAAATGATATTGTCTGTGGTATTGTTTGTTGAAATAGATAGAATCTACCATAGTCACGACCAGATCCTGATAAAAACTCGTTATCGGAATGCCTGGTCCACCAAAACCTTCCAGTAAGAGTTGAGGCTGATAGAGATGTCTCAACGTATCACCCGGCTGGTGTATACTGAAATCATACATCAGCTTTTCGGTTACAGAATCTCTTTCCAGTACATAAACCCGATGTGTGGCGGTATCCTCCCTGTAGGCTGCATAATAGACGGAAGGATTAGCCAGATCACTGAAATAAACTTTTTTGTAGCGGATTGTATTCGCCAGTGTATCCATCTGTGTGGCGGGAAGGCGGAGTTGATACACGTACGTATCAAAACTAATTGGGTAATTGCTGCCGTCTGAAGAGGTAGCCATCTGAAACCAGACGGTCGAAGAATCAGGGAAGGCAACGATTTTGTGGCTTTGTGCAAGGGTATTTAAAGACAAACTGCATCCTGCAGAAAGAATGCACAAAAATCTGGTCCATATTCGGGTTGTCATGATCTGCTATTTGAGTTTAAATTAAGTCGTTTCGGTGAGCTTGAAAGCGAATTCTAGTCAATTGCTTCTTTCGGGCACTGAACCGTTGAATACGCGGGCTAAGAAAGTCCCACGGTCGGATTTGTTGAGTCATTGAATTTGGTGTTTAATCACATTGCAATTTGAATGCAGTTTACACCACTCCGATTGTTTCAATATCCGCCTATAGAACTGAAAGGTGCCGGGGGATTTTAAGTCTGTCATATTCTTCGTAGTTTAGATTGATAAATGACGAAAGAATGAAAGCATTTCCTGAATTGCTAACAAGCCGATTGATCCTGAGGAAAATCCAACCCGGAGATATGCCTTCCTTACTCAAGTATTGCAACAATAAAAAAATAGCTGACCAGATAATCAACATACCGTTTCCGTATACTGAAGAAGATGGCATTTTCAGGATGAATTTTATATTTCAGGGATTTAAGAAGAACGAACGTTTTGTTTTTGCCATTGCCTTATCGGAGAGTGGAGAGTTGATCGGTGAGATTGGCCTGCATTTGGACAAGGAGAATAACAATGCTCAATTCGGATATTGGATTGCTGAGCCTTTTTGGGGAAAAGGCATTGCAACCGAAGCCACAGCGGCGATCCTAAGCTTCGGGTTCAGGAAATTGAATTTGAATAAAATTTACGCCACTCACTATCCGGACAATGTTGCATCAGGGAAAGTTATGCGAAACAACAAAATGATTCAGGAAGCAGAAATGAAAGAGCATTACAAAGTGAATGATACGAACAGAAATGTCATCCAATACCGGTTGACAAAAAAAGAATATGAAGACTTGAATGCGGCCATGGAATGAGACCCGGCATGCTCGCTGCCTAAAACGACTACTAATACATGAGGCGCAGGTATTCCCTGCGCCTCATGTATTAGTAGTCATTTCTGTTTAATTTCTATTCTTCAGCCTTTAGAGTGACGCGAAGGAGAAGTCTTACCTCGAAAGAATCACCATTTTCCCATTGGTTTTATCCTTGCCTGCTTTTACGGTAAAGAAATAGATGCCACCAGGCAAATCGGACCTGGCTATGTGGAAGCCGTCGCCGGAAGGATTGTGCAGGATTTCGTTTCTCACCTCCCTGCCAGTGATATCATAGAGATGGAATTCTATTTCCGTCAGATGATCAGTTCCGGTCAACAGGAGTGTCGTACTTTGATCAAATGGATTTGGATAAGCAAAAGCTTTCATGACTTCTGAATGGATTGGAGCCGGGCTTTGATCCTGGACAGAAGTAACTAGCGGGTCATTTCCAAGAATGTGAGATAAATTGATGGTGTCATCTCCATTCTGGTAATCCAGCCACATAAAGGAATCGAACAACATTTCATTGCTGGTACTGGGGCCAGCGCTAACCAGTTTGGGCGGATTGTTCGGGTTCAAGGGATTATTTGTCGTGTTGTCATACACATGCCGTCCATAAAAAGTGTATCCGGGAGGTACTTTCACCAGGAAGGGGAAGTTGTAGAAGCCCTGGAACTCAAAATCCCATTTGTTGATTCGAATAAGGGGTATCGTGTCTTTGGTGAGGACATTGTAGGCACAATCCATCGAACTCACGTTTATTTTGTGTGCATGGGGGAAAGCGGAAAAGACAGAATAGGCTGTGGAAATCCATCCCACTGTCGGAGAACTTGCCGATTCAGTGGTCACCTGATTGGCAGGAAGGATCATCGTCCAGTTTTGCAACAGTGTTTTACTGTGCATTTCACGGATGCCGGCCGTTCCGACGGGATAAAAGTAAATACGGATCTGGGTGCTGTCCAGCTGCCCTTGTGTGCCTTGCGGATAATGGATCTGAAGAATAATTTTTGAACCGGCTTTTAAACGGATACCGGCTTTCAGTGAAGGCCCGTTCGGGAAAAGAGTCGGCCCTCCGCCAGGTGCATAGACGCCCATATTGTATCCGGGTTGCATATAGCTTGTTCCCGATACGTCGCTGGCGACTGTGCCGGTGGAGTCTATATTGGTGACCACGTGATGCACGATCGGGACATTTCCGGGAACAACTTCATAGGCCCTGATGATCCTGTCGCCTGTCAGTCCAGAAGGTATGGCGAAGCAATTGTAGGCATCGGAGGTGGCTGTGGCATTGCTCGCAAAAGTTGGTATACGAAGGATCAGGTCGGGTGTTCCTTTCAACTGATACTGACTGGAATAAAAAGGTGGTGAAGGAGCCAGGGTTGTATCACCCTTCTGGAATCCACCGTTGATCCAGGACAGAATGGAGGATTTCTCACCTGCAGTAATCAACCTTTCATTCAAATAACGGTGATAAATTGTATCGGGAGGCCAGGGTGGCATCCGGCCCGATAAGAGATCGGCTTTAATGGTTTTAGCCAGAGAAGAGGTTTCTGTGTAATTCATCATAGACGGAGGATGCTGGTTTTCGTGGTGACACGAAGTACATCGCTTGTAAAAAATCGGGGCTACGTCTTTGTAGGTAAGCTGCCCAAAAACGCTGGTGGAAAGAAACAGGCAGAGAACAGGAACCAGAATGACCGTCAGATGTTTTTTCATGCAATTGATTTTAGGAAGAATAATTTACATTGCGCATAATTCCTGCTGCCATTATACAGGAAAACTAGAGAAAGAAACATCATGTATAAATACTGTATATGATCTTTCATGAAATCAAATCTATCCATTCGATCTGCCACAACCAAGCGTATCGGGCCTTAATTGTCTTCCTGTTTATGAGCTGAAATCAGACGATAGGTTTAGCAGGGATGACACCTGCTTGTCCAGCAGTTTATCGTTAAGGCTCCCGGGCTTGAGCTTTCGATTGCCATGGCCTGAGACAAGCGAAAACGTTTTCTTTTGAAGTGGAAGAGAAAGAATGAGCACAGGGCGAATTTGGCTTGAATTTTGCAAGGCAGAGTCCGTCATTGTTTTCTCACTCATATTTGGGGCCCTCTTAAAATTAAAATGAATGAAATTGAAACTGATTGTATCGATCTGTTTGTTGAATTTTGCTGCAGGTTTTGCACAGAAAAATATCGATTTTTTTCAACTCAGTAACAAGTGGTCGGAAGGGAAAATAAATGCAGCCGGTCAGGTAGTTCAAGGCAGCATGCCCAGAGGTGGGTGGTATTCGCTGCAAATGGGCAGCGACTCTTCGGTCACGTTTTTTGGGGCATCAAACTGTGGCCTTGGACACAAACGTATTGGAACGTGGCGTCTAAACAAAAGCGACAGCACCGTTTGTTTTTTGTACAAGGAGCAAATCGCCTATTCGGTTCAGATCTCAGAGCCTGTTTCGGAAGTTGAAGTGTACAAAATAACCAAAGTGACGGCGAATGAACTCATTCTCAAAAAAGCCGGACAAGTATGGGCGTTTATCAGCGAATAAGAGTTTCGGACCTCCTAAACCAGATTCCCTTTCTGTGACTGAAGCTCAATATAAGGCCTGATATTTGTACTTTTTGGGGCTCAGGGTCTTCGATACCACCGGTATTCAATAATCTTGTCCGGAGAATCACCCTCCAATTCCCGCAATTTTCCAAATCTCCGATTGCATCCTCTGGCAGGACAATTCCCTCATTTAATGAGCCTTTTTTCAATTCCACCCTGTGGTCGCATGTGCTTGTGTTTTGGAAAGTGCTATAGCGTATATTCGCAAAAACATATTTCACATATGAAATATAATCTTGTTTGTTCTTTCAATATCAAAATATTGTTTTACTTTGGCCTGCCTGAAACAGGATGCGTAGGGTCAAATAAGGGGGGGAGGAAGAAGATTTGAGCAGTTCTGATCATTGTTCGTTTACTAAAGCAGTTCATCATATACACAAATTAAAAAAAAGAATCATGAGTAAGAAAATCCTTTCCCTGGATGGCGGCGGTTCCTGGGCCATTCTTCAGGCAATAGCTCTGAAATCAATTTACAGTGATACGGCTATTGGAACAAATTGCAGGAGCATTCTGAATCAATTCGATTTGATCATTGCAAATTCCGGCGGCAGCCTGACACTTGCCGCCATGATCGAGCATGCCGATGAAGATATCGATACAGTGATCGATATGTTTAAAAATGAAGCTGACCGCAAAGCTATTTTTAACGCACTGAAGTTCTTTCAGCACACTCCGATTGAAGAAGCGGCGCGACTCCTTCATTTTGGTCCGAAATACGATGCCAGTAAAAAACTACACGGCCTGACTCAAACACTGCCGAAAGCAGGAGGTATAAAGCTGAACCGGATTGGGAAAGCATTTGAGATCAACCCTGACCTCATCATTTGCGGATTTGATTACGATACAACCAGAGCTGTGTTTTTCAGATCAAACCAAAATAGTCCGGCTTCTTCCAGGGCGGAGTACGAATACACATTGGCTGATGCCGTAAATGCCTCCAGCAATGCACCGGTAAATTATTTTGACAATCCGGTTAAAGTTCCCTTTGGGAAAGGCGAAACACCGCATCAACTCTGGGATGGAGCGGTTGGGGGTTACAATAACCCTGTTTTAGTGGGCCTGACGGAAGCATTTGCGATGTTTAAAAATCAATGCCAGCGTTCCTTCGATGATATTAAAGTGCTCAGTTTAGGTACAGGAAATACATTGCTTCCGATTCATGGATTTACCGCCAGTGATGTTGCGGAAGCACCCGAACTGATGAAGACCATGGAAACGCCTTCCTTCAAAGGGAGCATTCTGAAATTGGCTGAATCGATTCTCTCCGAACCGCCTGATGCAGCAAATTATATGGCGCATATGTTTTTGGGGGGAGATGTAACAGATGGTTGCCGGGCCGGAATTGTCAGGATGAACCCAATGCTGCAGCCCTTCTTTTCTTCCAAAGAAAGTAACGGCAAAAAGGATACCTGGGTTTTTCCTCCTCATATTCTTGAGGAAGACCGGCAGGAATTTGTCGACCTGCTCAGTCTGGATATGGATGCTGTTGAACAAGCCGATGTGCTGAAGATTGAAAAACTGGGCAGTTGGTGGACAGAGAATAAGGTCGTCAATCAAAGCATTCGCTACGAAGGCCGGAAATTCACATCCAAAATCGGGCACGCCACATTCTCCGATGCCAAAGTTGAGTGGCTGAGCCGATGCAATATACATGCTGGTATGGTGGCACCTCTGGTTCCCTGAGATAGCTTGGCAATAGCTCAGATGGAACTTTAAGTTTCGGATCCCATTTTGGATTTCCGGAGGATTAACAAATGGAAGAAATAATTACTAATAAAATGAATGATGATTACACGAAAAGAATTTGAAAGACAATACTCGGCTGATTTGCTGCCATCCACCTTTTCCAATTATTCGATTGGCGATCTGTGGGATTGGAAAGGCTTCATCTTTAACAGGCATTTGGTGGCCAATAACATGAATATTGCGGAAGTCTGCGACGATGCGAATTTGCTCGATGTGTTGGAGTCAATACCCATGCAGGATGCCAGCCTGCCCGATGTGGATCTGACAGATGATTTTAAATCGGATCCTTCCCTGACGCTTCCTTCCATAAATCTGAGTCTGAAAGATGTGCTGGACATCACAAAGGTGGAGAGCTTTCATTTTGCGGCTGTGCAGGGCAAAAATGCGATCGGATACAATTCCAGAATGCTAGTCGCTCTGGATAATCTCCGAAAAACGGATTTTGAGACGTACTCCAAGCAAATCAGAGGCTATGAAGTCGTAGTTGGACTCTTTTACGCCGGTTCTGTCAATCTGACAATTAATAAATCAGTCAGTAACCAGGCCGACATTGATGCGAAATTGAAGTCCATTGCCACCGGTGACACCAAACTCAGCATTGATACCAGTGATGCCCGAACCATAAAATATGTGATTACGAATTCGAAATGCCCTTTTGCTGCCGAATTTAAATTGGGTAGGGAGTTGTAGTTCCCCATCACTTCTTTGAGTTTTCCGTTTCTTCAAAAGGAACGACAATGTTGGGTATGCACTAATTCTTATACAGATTTCCATGGCTGAATCAAAAAGATCAGAGACTCATTTGACCGGGATAGTAAAAAGCCCGAAGAAATCTTCTTTGGAATTGTTTGGAGTGATAGCTCCTTTTGCTATTGCTTTCGTTTCATTGGCTACGACTATTGTATTGGCTCTGATGGATAGTAAAGGGAAGGCCTCTGCAGTAAAAACAGCTCAAATGGATGCGGTTTCAAAAGTTCTGCCATTTTTAAGTGACACCAGTGAACGAAAAAATGAAATGGGCTTGATGACACTGAAGAATTTCAATCAGGACAGTTTGTTGATTCAAATGATGAACTCCGGTATGTTTTCAAAAGCGACGTTAGAAAAAGTTGGAATTTATGTAGCCATCAATTCAACGGATTCTGTCACAAAAAAATCAGTCAGAGAGTATTTTCAACCGCGAAATATCGCATTGAAAAATGCACTGAACGAGCTCAGTAAAAATGCAATGTCGACAGACACGAACCGGACCTCCGAGGGGCCTTTTGTATCAAAGTACAACAGATTATCGGGTTTGGATGAGGGTGCAGCATGGGCAGCCACATTTGTGAGCTGGTGCTACAACAAGGATATCCGTTATTTTAAACCGACGGGCAATATCAACCAACTTGAAAGCGAGTTTAGTTCGCGATCTGTCACATTTAGCTTATCCGATTCATTACCAGCTCCAGGCGATCTCTATTTTTACACCTGGAAAACCCAAAGGGCGGTTGGCCTGGTAGAGTATTTTTCAAAAAAAGATTCCATTTTGCATGGCATTGAAGGGAATTCGAATGAAAATCCGCAGGCCCATAGCTACAAAGTGGCGAAAGTGTTCTTTACCAAAAAAGAGCTCCAATCCGAAAGGATGCGTTTTGCCCGGGTCGAAAACAGGCAGATCAATTGAAGCGCCCCGACATTCAAACCACAGCTCAATTCATACAATCTGATCAAGCAAGCCGTCCATCCGATCAATGGTGATCGGCAACATGAATTCCAGCCCTACTTTTGACATGAACCTTTAAAACAGAAACCATGTTCAACAAATTGTTCGGAAAGAAGAATCAATCCAAAAATGAGCTTAAGAGCGACAAATTCGTTGCTCTGGATGAAAATCAATCAAAACATCTATTGGGTGGTGGCGATCCGGTCCCGGGATTGGATGTTAATCTCGAGCAGCACCCTCCTGCAATTCGTGTGGGCAGTACCACATCCTCCGGAGGAATTCATTAATTTAAGTATCTTGTTTTAAAGGGATGTTCGAAAGAACATCCCTTTTCGTGTTTGACCCGGTGATGCATTGTTCACTGGTAGGCCGCAACATCTGCCTTACTCAGGTAGAAGTCGTTGAAGCGGATGTCTGGAATGCTGGACGGGTTGAACTGAAAGCTGTTTGGATTTTTCCCCGGGATTTGCGGATAGTAATTCAGGGAAATCTGAATCGTGCTGAGCACCAGGTTCTCGTTGCGGATCAATAAACCCAGGCCGTATGTTTGATAAACCGGGCCATAGGCCAATGACTGGGGCGAACTGCTGAGCCTTCCCACACCCGTGAAGAGAATTCCGGCAAAGTGAAACTCCATGAACTTATAGGGGCTGTAAAAAACAAGAGCAAGATTCACTACAGATTTGCAGTTTCCGTTCAGCACCTCGCTGTTAAAACCGGTTAATCCATTTTCACCGTTCAGGTTTATTCCTTCTCCGGGATCCCGGTTGAAACCCAGGGTTGATTTTAAATCTGCAAAGGCTCGTACACTCCAGTCGCTGAACTTCAACGGATCGCTCAGGAATTTCAATTCGGCATTCAGAACACCATGGGTTCTGGTACTGTTCTGAAGAAACGTACCGTATTCAATCAGTTCGGAAAGATAGCCTTTGGCAGGGATGTGCCGTGCTCCGGCGATTTTCGCACCGTAATAAAGCTGACTGAACAGTTCAGATTTCTGATAGCCGCCCGTGAAGGATATTAAACGCCCTTCCGGCACATTCTCTGTTCTTCCAAAGCGATAGATATTCACGTCCTTGTAATAGCTTCTGCTGCAGAAACCAATCCCGACAAGATAAAAGGTGGAGTTTTGGTTTTTAAACAAGCCGTCGTATGTCAACTCCGGGCGTAGCGAATAGTGGGTGTCATATAGCCTGGCTGTAAGAACCAGACGTGGATCATTCCAGGAGTGGAAATTGCCTTTTTTCAATGCAAAGCTTCTGCCAAGCCAAAGATCTTTTGTGCAGAAGTTAAGCGGGGCAGAGCTGGTTCTGCCGTCTACCGTGTTGATCCAGAATGTATGCACAGGATTCAGGTTCAGTCCGCCGGCCCATTTTGTCAGCGGAGAAATAAAAGGACGATCGAGACTGAGGCCAATGTTCTTGTACAGACTTGAAAAGGTATAATACAAATTGGCCGAAATAAAACTGCTTCGGATATTGGATATGGTATAACTGCCATTCAAAGTCAGGCTGTTCGGGTTGTTTAAGCTGTATGAAATTCTGTTTTGAATCAGGTGTGAATAACCCAGGAAATTGTTGTCGGAAGCGCTCAGAAGATTGCTTGAAATATTGGCTATGAGTTCGCCGTTGATAGACCAGTAATCGCGTACAAGTATCAGTATATTGATTGCTTCCAGGTCGGTTCCGCTCTTCAGAACACTTATCCGTGCCTCCCGGATTCCCGGAGATTGGTGGATAATGCGTTCACTTTCACTAACCTTTAGCGAATCGAAGGTATCTCCTTCGGTAAACAATAATTTATTTCGGATCACAAATCTCCGGCTTTTGACATGGAGGCTGTTTCCGGCCCTGCTGAGAAAATTGCCGGGGAGCATAATCGTATCATCGATTACTTTTCCAAGCGGATCTAAAATGATGATGTATATGGACTCAATGGTTTTTCCCTGAAATGCTTTGTATTTCGTGTCCGAAACCGGTTTTCCGGGATTTGTCTTGGAGGAAATGGAAGGAGAGATCTTGTCCCTGTCCGGTGGCGGATCTTTGAAAACGGCGGCATACAGAAAATGGGTGACATTTCTTTTCGAGGCAAGATCATACAATCTCTTGTAAAATTTCAATGAATCTCTGGACAAAACAGAGTCCGGGCGACGGGCTGAGCCTGGGACGGAATCCGATTGCGACAGGAGGCTGAAGCACAAAAGAAACAATATCCCAATTAAGTATAATTTACGCATGCGCTTAAAATAATCTTTAACCGTATTCCTGAATGCACCAATTTTCGTGAGATAAATTATTCTGATTCACTGCCTGATCAGGGTTCTGGTTGATGGACGTTTTGAATTCATCACAGAACGAATGTGAGCGGTGTATCAGACTGAAATCAGGAAAAAAGAGATAGAATTCAAGGATCCCTGACAGGGGGAACGAATTGATATCCTCGCACTTGACAAGTGTTTTCGTTTCATTTCTCAATAAATGTAGTTCAGATGGCGGCTAAGCGCAATGATATCGGACAGCTGGATTTGTCTGAAAAAAGACCTCTTCTTATCTCCCTCAGGTATCGCCCGGCCTGAAGAATAGCGAATGGATAGTT
>Ga0207091_1081_pt1 | contig 23742 bp, 19 predicted proteins | sample Alteio_BWMinHeat_47_FD_153534 | JGI IMG/M metagenome (GOLD analysis project Ga0207091, IMG submission 153534) | Enriched cells from forest soil in Barre Woods Harvard Forest LTER site, Petersham, Massachusetts, United States -... | ecosystem: Environmental > Terrestrial > Soil > Temperate forest >... | reverse complement strand
GTGCAACATTCACTCATTTCTACCCATTTTATGCATTTTTTCACTACCCCCCGAGTATCCCTCAATAAAGACAAGCCTTTCAAAACCTCTTCCCAAATCACCCCCCATTTTTCACACGAAACTAAGTATACCAGCCTAAGATCATCTCTCTAAGTATACAGAGGCTTTTTTTAAGTGTATACACGTAATTCGAGGGTCGGGTGGAACTTTTTACCGCGTTCGGGGATTCTATGTATAGGGAACGGGATGAAAGCAGAACGGATTTCGAAACCAAAACATAAAAAAAATGAAAATGAATAAACGGGAAGCTAAAATGAAAAATGAAAATGGTCGAAAGATGAAAATGGCCTGGGGACTTGCAAAAGTGTCGTTGTCATTTGACAAAGTGATTTTGTCATTTGCCAAAACGACGATGTCATTTGGCAAAATGATTTTGTCAACTAACAAAGGAGCAGAATCAAATGACAAAGTGATTTTGTCAACTAACAAAACGATAAAGTCAAATGACAAAATGGTTTTGTCATTTGACAAAACAGCAGATTCAGTAGACAAAATGGTTTTGTTACTTGACAATACGATAAAGTCAAATGACAAAATCAATTTGTCACTTGACAAAGAAGTAGAATCATTTGATAAAGTGATTTTGTCATTTGACAAAACTATTTTGTCAAATGACAAAGATGAAAAATGAAGTGATGCCGGTGTTTGGGAAGACCATTGTGTCGATCATTTGTTTGGAAAAATAAAAACAGGAAAAAAGGTTTCAATATTTAAACAATAAAAAAGAAAGGAGGTGCAATGTAAAAAGCTTAAAGAATAGAATCAAAACAAACAATTATCAATTAACCAGCCGGGTCGTCTTTGACTGTCCGGCACAAAACCAAATCAAAATGACTAAACCAAAAGTAAAAAAAGTAACAGTGGCTATGCGGATGGGAAGACTGACCGTCCTTCTGCTGATTGATTTCGCAAAACATGTGGTTGCTTCGATGACGAACAATCAGTATTTCACAACACCGGCACCATCTCTGGCAAGTATTACTACCGCTGTCCAGAATCTGGAGGCCGCAGTGGCCGCAGCAAAACACGGTCCGCCTGCGGCTACCGAGGATGTGCATACCAAGAAGAAAGTGCTCTATGATACCTTGAAAAATCTGGGCGCTTATGTCGAAGGTGTGGCCAATCTGGATCCCCCAAATGCAGCAACAATTGCAAAGAGTGCAGGAGTGGGACTGAAGAACGATCCGAAGCCTCGTGCAACCGGGTTTCGTTTAACGCTTCCTGGTGCTCCCGGGCAGGTCAAGTTGTATACTTCTTCGGTCAAAGCAGCAAGTTACAAATGGGAGTATACACTTACCCCTGCGGATGCCACAAGCTGGATTTCGCTCGACACCAATGTGTCCAAGCTGCTTGTGATCAATCTGACCAGCGGTCAGCGGTATTATTTCCGTGTAGCCAATGTCTTGAAAACCCTCCAGCCCTGGAGTCAGGTAATCAGTACTCTGGTTCCTTAAGCTGAGCATCTGCTGAATTCCTTAAAAGCAGAGAAGTCCAAAAAAAATCCCCCGGCAAAATCAATCGCCGGGGGATTTTATTCAATGTGTTAATGTTATTTCACAGTCATCTTCCGGGTAATGGAAGAATCAGAAGTTTTAACCGTGTACATGTAGATACCGGCACTTAGGCCTGAGCCATCAATTGTGAAGGTATGAATGCCCTGAGAAACAGATTTCACCGACTGAGTCGAAACAACCTGACCCAGTGTGTTCATCACCACGATGCTCAGATCTGAACCTTTGCGAAGCGTGACATCAACCATAGTGGATGTGCTGAAAGGGTTCGGGTAGTTCTGGGAAATCGTGAGGTTGTTGTTTTTGTATTCAGCAATTCCGGCCACCAGCAATCCGCTGTCGTCTGGAACCATGAAGTCGGACGTGACAAACTGTGCGCTGTCAATATAGTTCAGCTGGACGGCAGAACCTGTCAGTGTAGGATCCGAGTTCTTGAAACCGGAGTAGGCGCAAGGAATGGTGTAGACACCAGGGCTTGGAGTGAGGACGTAATAAGAAACCGCACCCTGAATAACCTTCCCGTCGATAGAGGTACCGCCGGTAAAGTTCTTAGGCTGAGTCCACATGTTTGTGGTGATATCGTAACCAATGCTCCACATGTTCGGGTAAATGTTTCCGGCTGCGCCACCCAGTGCAGAATCGGAAGAGAACCAGGTGAAGAACAACTGGTTTCCGCCATTGTATGTTCTGGAAGCCTGCGGACGATTGTCTTCAGCAATGGACGGGTTTGTTGCATCTGTTGCAGACACACCAAATGTTCCTCTGAACGTTTGTGGTTTGTAAAGCAATTTGCCTCTGTAAGTGGTACCACCGTCTTGAGTGAATACATCAAACACACCGTAGTTTCCATAAACAGCGCTCAGGCTGTATCCGGTAGCCGGGTTAAAAACACCCAAAACAACGGCCATATGTAAGTTACCGTTACCATCCACAACGGCATCGAGGTCAAAAGCAGTGGTGTATTGCGAACCGTTGTTCAGCATGAACTGGTCGATCTGAGAGAATTCGATTACGTGTGCAGCACCCCAGGTGGCTCCGCCATCGGTTGTTTTCTGAACAACGATATTGAAAGACGAATCGGGGTAGAGTGTGTAGTCGGTATGGGCTATTGAAGAGATGTAGCCGGTCTGGCCATCATCTGCAAAGCTGATTTTTTCGTAAGCAAAATCGTGAGTCCCTGCTCCGTTTATGCTGCAAGGTACAGGCACTGTTTTGAAAGAATAATCGAAATCGCGTTTGTTGACATTGTAGGTTCCTGTCGATTGAATCAGGTTTCCGTCCATATCGTTGTTAGCCAAACCTTTTCCGGGAGCATTCTCATCGAGAACATAGACCAGACCTTGTTTGGTGATGGTCATTCCGTCAGGAATTAGTTTTTGGAAAGGACTGTTCTTTGAAGTCACTGTATTGGCAGTCGGATTCGGAGGACCAACAATTTGGCAGACTCCGTAACCATAGCCACCCCAGTCGCCACCTGCTGTGGTTGGATTGGAATTGTCGCGGGTAGGAGCGAAATACACCACAAAAGAAGAGTCCGGATTGTTGGTGATATTGGTGGCCGGGTTGTAAATCACGCCTTGCGGGAAACGGGCTGTAGAGAACGGTGTTCCGAGCGGATCGCCATTGGGTGAATAAATCGGACCGTCGTTGTTGAACCAGGTTGCGCCATTGTCTTTGGAAATATCATATCCGATATAGCCGGTATTGCTACCTCCCACAACACGGTGAGTCAAAGCAACGGTTTTCAGAATCGGATCAGCCCAGAGATATTGACGGGTTCCGCTGCTGGTACCAAATGCATTGGATTCCAGACCAACAGGACGGGCCACAATACCGGTTGACAATACGCCTGGCTTTGTGGCTGACTTGCTGTTTACAGAAGGGATTGCAGTGGAAACCACCTTTTCAAAGACACCTTTCATATTGTCCTGAACCGGACGGGTCTTTGTAAATGTGTTTTTCTGGAGGTTTCCAGATTCCTGAGCCATAAGAGAAAGGCCGGAGCTGAGAACCAATGAAAAGAGTACTGTTTTTCTCATGTTTGAATGGGTATTTGCTGGTTTAGGAGGTGTAAAAAAAGATATTTTAATTGAATATGAAGGCTTTACGGCCCTAAAGATGAGGAAAAATAAGTTGACGGGCAAGAAATCCGGTTCAATTGTGCCGGATTTTTTAACCGGGATTTTTCATTAGCGGTATAACATACTGGTGCCAAGAAGGGATGCCGCTGGGAAATTGGGTTCCGGACCTTGATGTGAGCTTACTTTTTTATCGGCCAATTCCTTAAACGTTGAAAATGAGCACGCCAATACCCCCACGCTTCAGTGTGGGGGGTACCATCAGCAAAGTCCGGCTTTAGCCCTGAACACGAACGAAGGTCAGGGCTAAAGCCCCTGAAGACTGTGTTTGCGAACCCCGCGCTGAAGCGCGGGGTTATTATTGATCCGGTCCATGATCTGTCAAGCTTAGATTCGTTCTGTGTTAAAATGAGCACGCCAATAACCCTACGCTTCAGCGTGGGGGTACCATCAGCAAAATCCGGCTTTAGCCCTGAACACGAACGAAGGTCAGGGCTAAAGCCCCTGAAGACTGTGTTTGCGAACCCCGCGCTGAAGCGCGGGGTTATTATTGATCCGGTCCATATCAGTCAAGCTTTGATTCGTTCTGTGTTAAAATGGGCACGCCAATAACCCTACGCTTCAGCGTGGGGGTACCATCAGCAAAATCCGGCTTTAGCCCTGAACATGAACGAAGGTCAGGGCTAAAGCCCCTGAAGACTGTGTTTGCGAACCCCGCGCTGAAGCGCGGGGTTATTATTGATCCGGTCCATGACCAGTCCAGCTTTGATTCGTTCTGTGTTAAAATGGGCACGCCAATACCCCCACGCTTCAGCGTGGGGGTGATACCATCAGCAAAGTCCGGCTTTAGCCCCGAACACGAACGAAGGTCAGGGCTAAAGCCCCTGAAGACTGTGTTTGCGAACCCCGCGCTGAAGCGCGGGGTTATTATTGATCCGGTTTATGATCTGTCAAGCTTTGATTCGTTCTGTGTTAAAATAAGCACGCCAATAACCCCACGCCTCAGCGTGGGGGGGTACCATCAACAAAATCCGGCTTTAGCCCTGAACGCGAACGAAGGTCAGGGCTAAAGCCCCTGAAGACTGTGTTTGCGAACCCCGCGCTGAAGCGCGGGGTTATTATTGATCCGGTCCATGATCTGTCTAGCTTTGATTCGTTCTGTGTTAAAATGAGCACGCCAATAACCCCACGCTTCAGCGTGGGGGTGATACCATCAGAAAAGTCCGGTTTTAGCCCTGAACACGAACGGAGGTCAGGGCTAAAGCCCCTGAAGACCGTGTTTGCGAACCCCGCGCTGAAGCGCGGGGTTATTATTGATCCGGTTTATGATCTGTCTAGCTTTGATTCGTTCTGTGTTAAAATAAGCACGCCAATAACCCCACGCTTCAGCGTGGGGGTGATACCATCAGCAAAATCCGGCTTTAGCCCTGAACGCGAACGAAGGTCAGGGCTAAAGCCCCTGAAGACTGTGTTTGCAAACCCCGCGCTGAATTGGGGGGGGATCCGGTCTATGACCTGTGTAGCTTTGATTCATTCTGTGTTAAAATGAGCACGCCAATAACTCCACGCTTCAGCGTGGGGGTGATACCATCAGCAAAATCCGGCTTTAGCCCTGAACACGAACGAACTTCAGGCCTAAAAGCCCCTGAAGACTGTGATTGCAAACCCCGCGCTGAATTGGGGGGGGGATCCGGTTCATGACCTGTGTAGCTTTGATTTATTCTATGTTAAAATGAGCACGCCAATAACCCCACGCTTAAGCGTGGGGGTGATACCATCAGCAAAATCCGGCTTTAGCCCTGAACACGAACGAACGTCAGGGCTAAAGCCACGAAGCCCGTATTTGCACACCCCGGTTGAAGCGTGGGGTTATTTTTGATCCGGTGCGTGATATGTAAAGCTTTGATTCATCCTGCGATAAGTATGCATGTTGTTGAATATCAATTAATAACCATCCAGCCCGAATGCAGCTCAAGCTAATTTCTTTGCATTCTGGCAGGATTATTCCCGGCTTCTTTTCGAATCACAGAATATTGCTTATCTTTGCATCCCTTTTTAAGGGAAACCCCGACTCGGAACGGGGTATTCAAAACCAGCTTCAGACTCCGATACGAAGCTCAAATCAAGCCTCAATTCAATGGCAAGTAATCTCTCTCACGTAGCGCCAGTTGCAGATTTCGACTGGAACGCAATCGGTAAAAAACAAGACATCTATACATCCACTGAAGTGACTCAGCTGGAAGAAATGTACAGCGGCACCATGAAAGAAGTGGTGGAGCATGAACTGGTAGAAGGTGTTGTAGTAAGCAAAAACCACAAAGAAGTAGTCGTAAACATTGGTTTCAAATCCGATGGTGTTGTACCACTTTCTGAATTCCGTTACAATCCCGAACTTAAAGTAGGTGATAAAGTAGAAGTATATATTGAAAACCAGGAAGACAAAACAGGCCAGCTGATCCTTTCTCACAAGAAAGCCAGAGCCATGAAATCCTGGGATAGCGTCAACAAGGCTCTGGCCAATGACGAAATCATCAAAGGTTTTGTCAAATGCAGAACCAAAGGTGGTCTTATTGTGGATGTATTCGGTATCGAAGCCTTCCTTCCCGGTTCACAAATTGATGTTAAACCAATCCGCGATTACGATATTTACGTTGGTAAAACAATGGAATTCAAGGTTGTTAAGATCAACAACGAATTCAAAAACGTGGTTGTTTCTCATAAAGCACTTATCGAAGAAGAGCTTGAACAACAGAAAAAAGAAATCATCTCTAAACTTGAAAAAGGTCAGGTTCTGGAAGGAACCGTTAAAAACATCACTTCTTACGGTGTGTTTATTGACCTTGGCGGTGTTGACGGACTTATCCACATCACTGACCTTAGCTGGGGACGTATTTCTCACCCTGAAGAAATCGTTAAACTGGATCAGAAAATCAATGTCGTTATCCTTGATTTTGATGATGCCAAGAAACGTATCGCTCTCGGTCTGAAGCAATTGACATCGCATCCATGGGATTCTTTGAGCCAGGAGCTGAAAGTGGGCGACAAGATCAAAGGACGTGTTGTTGTGATTGCTGATTACGGCGCTTTTGTTGAAATCGCACCGGGTGTTGAAGGTCTGATCCACGTTTCTGAAATGTCCTGGTCACAGCATTTGCGCAGTGCACAAGACTTCCTGAAAGTGAATGATGAAGTCAACGCAGTGATCTTAACTTTAGATAGAGATGAACGCAAGATGTCATTAGGTATCAAGCAGTTAATGCCTGATCCTTGGACTGGTATCCTGGATAAATATCCAAAAGGTTCAAAACATTCAGCGACCGTCCGGAATTTCACTAATTTTGGTATATTCGTAGAACTGGAAGAAGGAGTTGATGGTTTGATCCATATCTCAGATCTTTCCTGGAGCAAGAAAATAAAGCACCCATCCGAATTCACGAAGGTTGGAGAAAAGATTGATGTTGTCGTTCTTGAAGTAGATGTAGACAGCCGCAGACTGAGCCTTGGTCACAAGCAACTCGAAGAGAACCCATGGGAAGTGTTTGAAACTGTATTCACAGTCGATAGCGTTCACCCGGGTACAATCATCTCTGCCAATGAAAAAGGCGCCATCGTTTCTTTACCTTACGGTGTAGAAGGATTTGCTCCGAACAAACACCTGGTGAAGACAGACGGAAAAACTGCACTGGTTGAAGAATCATTGGATTTCAAGGTGATCGAATTCTCCAAAGAAGGAAAGAAGATCATCGTTTCTCACTCGAGAATACATGAAGATGCCAATAACATTGCCAGAGAACCACACAATGCTGACAAGAAATCTTCGGATAAATCAGCTGCACACAAAGCAGTGAAGAAGGTGAAAGACAGCATGGAAAAGACCACTCTGGGTGATATTGAGGCTCTTTCAAACTTACGTTCTGAATTGCACGAATCTGAAAAAGGCAAGGAAGAACAAAAATAATTTTTCCGTTTGTTGATACACCGGAAAAATAAAAAACCACGCCATGGTTTTTTGAACCCCCGAAGAGCAATCTTCGGGGGTTTTGTTTTGCTGTCACTGGCCGATTGTGAAAACAACAATGTCGATCGAAGTGATTCTGAATTAAATCCGCGCCATCGGCAAATTGCCACAAATTGCCTCGAATTGCCACGACCTTCAGGTCGTGGATAAGAAATAAGTGTTTAGAGTTCCGGCTTCAGCCGAAATGTGCATAGCTTATGCAGGATGTATTTCGGCTAAAGCCGGATTTGCGGCATTGCTTTTATCCCCGACCTGAAGGTCGGGGCAATTGTTTGGATTACTTGAGAGGCAGGAAGCATTGCCATGTGATTGGGGGTAGAGCGAGGAGTGGGGTTGACGGATTTGCAAATCCTTACCCGAATCTGAGACTGGAGCCCAAAATTTTCCCGGTTTCATTTCCGATATGAGAAGGTAAGGTTTAGTAGCAGAGGCACGGATTGCAAATCCGCGTCATCGTTATTTTAAACCCCTGAAGAGCAATCTTTAGGGTACCTGTTTTAATATTTCAATAATTAATATTGCCTCGTATTGATATTCTTGGATCTTAGTGGATAACTACACTATTAATATAAGTGATAAGCCTGCTGGAATCTATTTTGTTCATATAGCTTTAGATGATGGAGGTCTCGTTGTAAAGAAAATAATTAAAAATGATTAAGTCTCAAAATCCAATCAATCCGGTTCTCTACCAAATAAATTGACAAGGAGTACAAGTATTTCCTGAAAAGGATATATTATAGGATGGAGATGTAGCAATTAGCGTTGCTGATGCATCAAAATAATACTGAAATTGAGTGTATGTTAAATTCTTATTAGATCCTAAGTCTACTCTCGTGGTTAAGGTATTTAAAGGTCCACAGCCTGGGGCTGAGCTCCAAACTTGATTGGTCATTTGAATGTTATCCATTTCTTGTCCATTTTGCATCACTTTAATGCTGAAAACAGAATGTTTCTGACAGCTATCCAGAAAAGCTTGATTCCACCAATAGATTATTTTGCCCTCATAACGGCAGCTCCCATCATCTACTTGTGCGCTTGAATCATACTGAAGGCTATTGGGGTCAATGCAGCCTTTTTTTCTATTACAGCCTGAAAAGACCATCAGAATAAGAATGGTTGAAACGGATAAGAACCTGGCTCTATTCATTTTCATTGGTCTTGATGGTTCTGTATTGTTCGTTAAAGGTATGGAAATAATTATTCATCTGCCCGTCATCCTGGAAGAGGAAAAAATGCTGGATCAGGAGGAGAAAAATCCATTCTTCCGATAGCGCTGATTTGCAATCCGCGCTCCCAATGCCAAGCTGAAGATCCACCGGTTCTGTTTATGCCAAAGAGAAATGATCTGTGATCTTGAGCACCAGGAGAGCACGGATTGCAAATCCGCGCCATCGGGTTCATTTCCGATATGAGAAGGTAAGGTTTAGTAGCAGAGGCACGGATTGCAAATCCGCGTCATCGGGAATGGAGAGCATGGAGAAAAGCATGGAGAAGAAGGCGTTTTTTTCTCGAGATCTCCTGGTGAATTTGTTGTTTGCTCTCCGTGGCCCTCCGTGTTCTCCGCGCCTCCGTGGTAAAATTGTTGTTGTTGTTGTTGTTTCTCCATGGCCCTCCATGCCCTCCATGCCCTCCATGGTAAATTTGTTGTTGTTTCCTTTTACATTCGCAAAGAAGCAGCCCTCGCAGGACAATCCCGTTACTGGAATCTGACCCAAGCTATGAATAAACAAACTCCTCATTCAATAATTAACCTATCTTTGCCCCGAATGTCACCTTCGCCCCGCATCATTCTGGATGGTAAGCAGCTCGGGATCATCATTCAACGCCTTTGCCACCAGCTTATCGAAACGCATGACCACTTCCACAGTTCGGTCATCATCGGTCTTCAACCCCGCGGCGTATTTCTGGCCCGCAGGATCCACCACCAGCTTTGTGAAATAACCGGAAACAAGGATATTGCCTATGGCGATCTGGATGTGACCTTTTACCGCGACGACTTCAGACGCAAAGACCTGGTGCCCAACAAAACAAATATCAATTTCATTATCGAAGATAAAAAAGTCGTGCTCATCGATGATGTGCTCTTTACGGGCCGCACCATACGTGCCGGACTGGATGCCATGATGGCCTTCGGACGACCGGCCGATGTGGAGCTGCTGGTGCTTATCGACCGCCGCTACAGCCGCAATGTGCCCATTCAGGCGAAATACATCGGCAAAACAATCGATTCGGTCAGCTCCGAAAAAGTGAAAGTCGACTGGACCGAAACCGATGGGGAAGACAAGGTATGGATCCTGACTACTGAAAAAAACGAGGATACGCAAAAATGACCAGACTCAGCACCAAACATCTGCTCGGCATCAAACAAATGACGAAGGAAGATATCGAACTGATCTTCGCTACGGCCGATAATTTCAAACAGGTCATTAACCGTCCGATCAAAAAAGTGCCTTCCTTACGCGACATCACCATTGCCAATCTCTTCTTTGAAAATTCGACCCGTACCAAATTGTCATTCGAAATCGCGGAAAAAAGACTTTCTGCCGATGTCATCAACTTCTCTGCTTCCGGTTCATCGGTGAAAAAGGGAGAAACCCTGATTGATACGGTCAACAATATTTTAGCCATGAAAGTGGATATGGTGGTGATGCGTCATGCAAACCCCGGTGCGGCCCTGTTTCTTTCAAAACATGTGGATGCAAAAATAATCAATGCCGGCGACGGCGCCCATGAACATCCCACCCAGGCTCTGCTCGATGCCTTTTCAATCCGCGAAAAGCTGGGAGAAGTAAAGGGGAAGAAAGTGGCGATCATCGGCGATATCCTGCATTCGCGAGTGGCCATTTCAAACATCTTTTGCCTTCAGAAACTGGGTGCCGAAGTGATGGTTTGCGGGCCCCGCACACTCATGCCCAAATATATCGGCGGTCTGGGTGTGAAGGTGGAATACGATCTCCAAAAAGCCCTTGAATGGTGTGATGCCGTAAATATGCTGCGCATCCAGCTCGAACGACAGAGCATCAAGTATTTCCCTTCTCTGCGCGAGTATTCCATGCAATACGGCCTGGATAAAAAGCGGCTGGACTCGCTTGGCAAAAAGATTGTGGTCATGCACCCCGGTCCGATCAACAGAGGTGTTGAAATCACCAGCGATGTGGCTGATTCTGAACAATCCGTGATCCTGGATCAGGTTGAAAACGGGGTCGCTATACGGATGGCCGTCCTCTATTTACTGGCTGGAAGAGTGGATAATTAATGAGGAATTCACATGTGTTTCATTGGATCATATACTTATTTTTATTACTTTTGATCTCGTATAATTACAACTATGTTCGAAATAGACAGACAAGAAAAGTACACAGTAATCCGGTTAAAGACTGACAAGTTGGACAGCAATGTTGCTCCGGCTTTGAAGTCTGAACTTGTGGTTTTGAATTCGGATGGTGTCAAAAACATGATCATTGACATGACCGAAGCCAGATACTGCGATTCTTCCGGATTGAGCTCCATCCTCGTAGCCAACCGTCTTTGTAAAAATGCAAAAGGTTCGTTCGTTTTGACAGGCCTTCAGGATCCGGTTAAAAAATTAATTGCCATTTCTCAATTGGATAGCATACTCAGCATTACGCCTACACTCATCGAAAGCATTGATTTACTGATCGGCGAAGAAGTGGAACGCGATATGGATAACGAACTCTAACCCCCAAATCATATGTTTAAAAAACTACTCTCAGTCACCTTGTTTGCTTTTGTCCTCTCTGCTCATTCTTTCGGGCAGTGCACGCCTAATGTCGCTCTTACTGCCACAGGGTATTATCCTGACAGTGTGCAGGGACTTCCTCCGGCATTTGCCACTGTGCTTTACAGTACAGTTGTTCAGGTCAGAACACCGAAGGATACTGTCATTGCTCCATTTGGAACCATTACAATCAATTACATCCAGCTCGACAGCGTAAAAGGCCTTCCGGCCGGATTCACGTATACCACAAACCCTTCGACAGGTAAATTCCCAGGCGGATCAAACGGTTGCATTCTTCTGACCGGAACCGGAACCGTGCCTCAGGAAACAGGCGGACCCAAACTCGATGGTAAATATCCGATCATTGTATACTACCACACCAATGTTACCGTACCTGTAGTTGGTGTTACCAATCAGGCAGGAACAAATGACTATTACCACATCACCATGCTACCTGCAAGTGCCGCAGGTATCGTTGAAAGTGAAAACGAAAAATTCAATGTGCTGCCGAATTCTCCGAACCCGGCCAATAACCATACAGACATTTGTTACTGGACTCCAGGCGTAGACAACAATGTTGAATTCAAGGTTTACAATGTTCTTGGAAGTCAGATCGCTTCCAGAATGATTCGTTCGGACAAAGGAAGCAACAAATACACCTTCGACACATCTTCCCTGACACCTGGAATTTATCTCTATTCATTGAAAAGCGGTGACCGGACAATCTCCCGCAGACTGATTGTATCGGCACACTAATGTCGCAATTTGAATTAACTATTCTGGGCTGCAGTTCAGCCACGCCTACCTCAACAAGAAATCCAACCGCCCAGCTGCTTCAGGTAGCCGGGCGGTTTTTTTTAATTGACTGCGGAGAAGCCACTCAGATCCAGCTGCGCAAATACAAAATCAAGTTCCAGCGAATCGATCATATCTTTATCAGCCATCTCCATGGCGATCATTACCTCGGTCTGATGGGCTTATTGTCGTCCATGCACCTGCTGGGACGAACCAAGGACCTCTGGATTTATTGCCCGGCTGGTTTGGATGAAATCATCCAGGTACAACTCAAACATTCGGCCACCGTGCTGAATTATCCCATTCATTTCCGTTTCCACGATGCTGGAAAACAGGAACTGCTTTTCGAGGATGAAAAGGTAAGCGTGCAAACGATCCTGCTCAATCACCGGATCCCCTGCTGCGGATTTCTGTTCCGCGAAAAGAAAAAGCCCCGGTCTCTCAACAGGGAAGCGCTGGAGCTGCATAAGGTTCCGATCAGCGCACTGCATGGAATCAAAAACGGAGACGATTTTATCAGCGAAGACGGAACCCGGATTCCGAATGCTGTGCTCGCCCATGCCGAAATACCGGCCTACAGTTATGCCTATTGCTCGGATACGTGTTACGATGATTCGGTGATCAGACAGGTAACTGGAGTGGATCTTCTCTACCACGAATCGACGTTTACAGAAGAGATGAAAAAACGAGCCAAAGAAACCTATCACAGCACAGCTCAGGAGGCCGCCACAGTGGCCCTGAAAGCAGATGTGAAAAAACTCCTGCTCGGCCATTATTCTGCCCGCTATACGGATCTGTCTCCGCTGCTGCGCGAAGCACAAGCGGTGTTCCCGAATTCAGAGCTGGCGCATGAGGGACTGCGAATCAACGTCGAGCGTCTGTCCCAGCTTGCGCACTAGAATTTGCCGGGATCTGTCTAAACTTCTTTCTGCCTTCCTGGTCGAAAGGATAAGCCTCAGGCTGAGCTGCGTATAGTCGCGGATTATTCCCTCGAAATAAACCCAAATTTTCTTGTTGCTTTCGTTACTCCCCAGTACATTTGTGCTCTTATTTATAATGATTCTTAGTTGGCTTGTGCTGATTCTTGAAGCCCAATAAGTGTGGCTGGAGCCTCGGGCGGTTAAAAAAGCAAATTGTATTGCATGAAAGCAAAGATTCGAATAGTGTTGGCCGAGCCGAATTACCTTGTGCGCAGAGGTCTGGAGTCGATCGTTTCCGAACACCCTGATTTTGAGATTTCCCGGTCGGCCATTACTGCCGCCGATTTGCTTGATTCGCTCGAATTGTTTCAGCCGGATGTGGTCATTACCGACTACAATCATTTTACGGAAGGACTCGACTTGCTGAAAACCATTCGAAAGAAAGCACCGGATTCCAGGATCCTGGTGATTACCGATCCCAAAAACAAAGTGGAAATCAGCCGGGCCATTGAATTCGGGGCAAGCAGCTATCTGCTGAAAGAATGCGATCAGGAAGAAATCGTGGAAGCCATTTACAAAACGGCTGATCATCAAAAGTTTTTTTGCACCCGCATCGTCGATCACCTCGTTTTCCAAAAACAGGACGATTTGCAAGAGCGAAATCCATCCTGTGCCGGTTTACACATCACCGAACGGGAAATAGAAATTGTCAGACTCGTTGCCGAGGGATTGAGCAATAAAGAAATTGCCGAGAAGCTGTTCCTCAGCACACACACGGTGACAACCCACCGCAAGAACATTATGGCCAAGCTGCAACTGAACAATACCGCAGGACTCGTACTTTATGCCGTCCGCAATGACCTGCTCGGACCGAACAGGTTCCTCTTTTCCTGAACCGGTTCTGATCCGCATCTTTCAGCATGAGATTAGCCGAAGACGAATAGCTACCAACACGAAATTCATTTGACCCGTAAGACCTTAGGTTTTTTAATCCTGCTGCAGCTTCTTTTCTGCCTCTGCTGTTGCAAAACCAGCGCGCTGTTTCCGACACGGAGCGATGTACGCTTTGCGCAAAAGAGATGGCCCGGTTCGAACCGTCAGTCGCTGCAGGAAGGCTTTGATCTGTACCAGGCACATTGCGGTCATTGCCATGAATTCTATGCGCCCAAAGCCTATTCGGAGGATGAGTGGACCGACATCATGCATAAAATGGCCCGGAAATCGCATTTGCAGGAAGGGCAGGAGGAAGAGGTCAGACGCTATATTTTTACCTGCATGGCTTCCGCAACTCAAACTCCCTCAGCTCATAAATAGAACCCGGTTGTCTGTGCCTGGAGGAGCCGTGATTGAATGAAGATCATTTTTACCTTTGCTACAACATTCCCTGAATATGATTCTGATAGCAGACAGCGGCTCAACAAAAACAGATTGGCGTTTTATCGACGACAACGCGCATATTTTCCCTTTTTCTACCCTGGGCTTTAACCCGTATTTTCAGTCCAGCGCAGAGATCGCATCGGTTCTCGGTGCGGACCTGAAACCCTTGCTGCTTCCTCATCTGGGCCAGGGCCTGCTGCATATTTTTTTTTACGGGGCCGGCTGTGGGAACGAGAAGAACAGCGGCATCGTTCGTGCTGCGTTGGAAACACAGTTTCCGGGAGCGCTCATCACCATTCACAGCGATATGCTGGCGGCGGCTCATGCACTTTGCGGACAATCGGCAGGACTCGTTGCTATTCTGGGTACGGGCATGAATTCGGCGCTGTACGACGGAAAACACCTTGTGACACAACAACCGTCTTTGGGATATATTTTGGGCGATGAAGGCAGCGGCGCTCATCTGGGTAAATTGTTGCTGGCTGATTATCTGAACAGAGAAATGCCTGAAGACATGCGTCTCCGGTTTGAATCCCGCTTTCACTTATCGAAAGATGCTATTCTGGAAAAGCTTTACAAAGAACCGTATCCCAACCGATTCCTGGCCTCGTTCAGTCTTTTCATTTATCAGAATATCGTTCAGCAGTATTGTGTCGATCTGGTTGCAGGCGCCTTTCGCCGGTTCTTTGATCTGCATATTTGCAAATATCCGGAACACCAAAAACTGAAACTCTCCTGCTCAGGATCGGTGGCTTTTTGGTACAGCAATATTCTTCGCCGCGTGGCCGAAGAGAAAGGAGTGATGCTCGATAAAGTTGTGGAAACGCCGATTGCCGGTCTGAGTTTGTATCACCTGGAAAAGGAAATCAGCGGAGAATGATTTTGGCGATCGATCTGCCATTTCCGCCTTCTGTTTCCAGAAAATACATGCCCGGAGGAATCGCCTGCCTGTCGAACTGAAGCCGGAGTTCAGTCTGTGCTGAACTTCTGTCAATTTCAATCCTGCAAGAGCCATTCAGGTTTCTTCCGCTCAGATCATAAAATCGGAATTTCAGATCATCGCCTGTTGTTGCAGAAAGCCGGATACATGTCCGGTCATCCGCCGGATTGGGAAAAATGCTTTGAATCGCCGAAGGATTCAGGTTCAGCTCTGTGATGCCGGCAATGATATGCACATAGGTTGGAACCGAATCGGTTTTGATCAGCAGGAAATCGGGGATCCCGTTGCCTTTAAATCCTGTCGTATAGCCCGCAATTAAATACCCGTGATCGGCTGTATTGCAGATGGAATAAGCTTCTGCATCACTGGCATGTAGCGTGTCGCCATAGGTATGACCTCCCCCGGCATAATTGGTATACTGATCCATAAAGTAGGTAACCACATTCAGGTAGCCCAAACCAAATCCGTACGATTTGGTGGAACCCACAAGTGTAAAATGCTGGGGCGATGATTCGACAAACGATTCACCGCGGTCATACGCCGGCCCACCGATGTGATTGGTGTTCAGACGAGTTCCGTTAGGCATAAATTTGGCCAGATAGATATCGACATCGCTGCCGGGCGGTGTGCTGTATGAACTCGTTGCACCGATCAGGAAAACAGAAGAATCAGAAGACTCCAGAACGTCATGCACATCTTCTGCAAATGCTCCGCCGGATGTGCGTGTCCAAAGTGTATCACCCGTTGCATTCAGGCGGATCACGTAGGCATCACCATAGATGGAATCTCCGAAACTTTTTGTCATGCCGCCAATAATAAATCCGCCATCCAGGGTTTGTTTGACTGAACGGGCCTCGTCCTGTTTTTTTCCGCCAAAATGCCGCGTCCAGAGCGTATCACCCAAAGCGTTTGTCCGGATGACATACACATCTTCGTCTCCGGCTCCGTAACTGTAAGTTCCGCCGGCGAGGATATACCCTCCGTCTGAAGTCACCGCCAGAGAATAGGCAAAATCCCAATTCGAACCGCCATATGTTTTCGACCAGAGCACATTGCCAAGTGAATCTGTTTTGACCAGATAGCAGTCATATCCCCCGGCACCATAACTATCGGTATAGCCGGCAAGAACCAATCCGCTGTCTGCAGGGGTTTCTTTGACGCAATAGCCCAAATCCACTCCGGCTCCTCCGATGCAATGATTCCATCTCGGAAAACCATTGGACCAGCATTTCACCAGCCAGACATCTGAACTGCCGGCTCCGTAACTGCTTGTCGACCCCACGGTGACAAATTGTTTGTCAAACGTCTGAATAGCCGATTGCGCAATATCCTGAGAAGGCCCTCCGAAACTATTTTCGAACGATTGCGCATTCAGAAATCCGGACAGCAGAAAAACAAGGAAGAAGATCCCTGTCGTCTGTCGGGCCGGAAATCGGAACGCAATCTTTTTTTTCATTGTTCTGGTATTAAACACTCAGGCATTCCGCCGGGAACCGGTTCTGTTTTAACGGAATACTTTTGAAACAGATACATACATGCCCTGTCCGCAGGAATTGAGCGGAAAGAGATAACCAAACAGATTGTTTGTCCCCAGCTGACCGGAATATCCTTTTTTGAAACTGGCTTTCAACGTGAATCCGGATTGCAAATTGGCATATCCCCCATAACCGATTTCAGCGGAGGCAGACAAACGGTTCCCGAAACGATACCTGAACTGGGCATAACCATAAGGCATATAATCGCTCGCAAATCGATAGCGGATACCCACGACACACTGATAACGGATACCTAAGGGAACATATTTCACATCGATGGTGGCAGGCAACGGCGAGGCATAGGCGCTTTGTTGTGCGGGCCGGGCATTGAGCACACGTTTAGCTGTATAATGAATGGAGGTATCGGCAAGCTGGAATACATTTTTGATGGCAAATCCTTCGAAATGATAAAGCGTATCATTCTTGTAATGATTGGTCTGATTGTTCCAGCGGATAAAACCAAGATCGGTCATATCCACTTCCAGATCTCCTTTTTGTTCATGATGCAGTTTCACCGGCAGACGACAATAAAAGTCTAACCCGGTACCGATACCATTCATCGCTCCCGGACCTGAGTTTTTGGTATCCGAAACAAGCATGGAGTAGGAGGTGTTGAAGTCGATGTATTCGCCAAACTGACTGGTGTATAGCATGGCCGTTTTTGCGTTCAGCAGGAGCAGTTGCTGCCCATTGTAAACGGATAAGCCAATCCCGAAACGTTCGCCGATGAGACCGGCCTGAAATTGCTGGTATTGCAAAAGCTGTAGATTGAATCCGCTGAAATCTGCAGTCTGCCCCCGGTAAGGCGAATTGCCGTAGAAACCAACATTAAAGAGATCGCGGCTGAAATCGGCATTTGCATGCACCCTGTTCTTGACCGAAACAAACCATGCGCTTGTTTTGTGGTGAAGACAGGTATCCTTCTTTTGCAAATAATAGATTCCGGCATTGGCATCTCCACCAATCTGATTGGAACGGCTCATCTTGTTTTCGACCCGGCTTTTCTGTGCATCGTTGATAAAACCGCCGGTGTAGAAACTGTTGATGAAACCATTCGTAATGGCATTGGAACCGATGTTGTAATTCGCAAAAACGCCGGCACCCCACTTGAAGGCAGAATCAGACTTCAGCTCAAAATACGGATTGTTGTTCTGAGCCTGAACGGCAAAGACAGTGAAAAAAAGGCAGAATCCGGCGACAATTTGTTTCACCTTTAATGCAGTTTGATGGTGTAATTGAAATCGCCTGTCAATTTGAAATCGATTTTATACTCCTGGTAAATCTTGATAAAATTCGGTTTGGATGCGGTATTGAACCGGGCCAGAATCATCAGTTTTTTGGAGTTGACCAGATTGGTGATTTTAGCGGCATCCACCGGAATACGCAAAATCGTCGGCTGCTGACCAATGGCTTTGTTGTTCACATCGGTGGCTGCTGCACTGATCAGGTTCAACGATCCGATCAGCGAATCTTTGATGGCTCCATGCTGATCAAGCATAAACAACTGAACCGAGGCATCCAGCGGAAATCCGTTCAGAGCGTAAAGCGAAAGCACACAGGAATGCAGCCGGTTGATGTTGGAGGTGACATTGTCAAAGTTCACATTCAGCGTATCGGCCATGGTCAGATTGCTGGCAACCATGGAGAGCGGCATTTGCAAATCCATCCCTGCCTGCAATCCGTTTCCGTAATACACAAAGTCGTTGTATCCGCTCACATTGCCCAGCGGATCGGGTGTGATGCTCAGCTGAAAACCAAGTTTGTCGGGCAGATTTTCGATAAGCGCCTTGGTGTTGGAATTGGAATTGTCGAGCGTGGAGGTATAATGCGAAGGTATGACCGGAGGAACAGAAAACGTTTGAACGGCACGGTTGATATTGATCGGGTTGTTGATAATGGGGGCCGCCAGTTGAACGGTTTTTCCGGTACGCGAATTTTTTGAATAGATATCGGCGATGGTGATTCTGGAATCCAGTCCGATACTGTTATCAATATGGAATTTGATCTGAATACTCTGCAGCTGGAGCGATCCGGCAATGATTTTGCTGAAGACGGGAAAGGCGCTTTCTGTGGGTCCGACATTCTGCACGGTCTGTCCGAAATAGCCCCGGGCATATTCGGGAACCAGTTTCTGAAAGGTGCTTTTTATCCCCAGATCATCGGCGGAAGTGACCAGAACGGTATCGGCGGCAGGGGAAGTGGGATCGATATTGGCATTGATCACCGTGACAACCGTATTGATTGAATTCTGATTCGGTCCGCTCAGATCAATGGTATAGCCGGATAAATCATACTCAGCCGAAAAATTGCCGGGGCTCGATCCCGAACGCGCCGGCACCATCACTGTTTTGTTGAAGGCTTGTCCGTTTAAGGAAGCCGAGGGGATCTGGTAATTCAACTGAATCTTTTTCCGGACTTTATTCGTTACAAGAACCTGCATCTTTCCGGAACGGAGCAAGACAGTTTTTAAGCCCGCGCCATGCAATGAATAGGTGGTGGTATTTGTATTTCCGGGAGCGGCAGGAGTGATGGCATCGCCCGAATGAAAGACAAACGAACCCAGAGGAAGACGGTAGTCGTTGACGAGCGTGGTGTCGGGAAGATTGAAAAGCGAATCGAGCGAAAAGTCGCAAAGCGTTTTATTATAGACCAATACCAGACTCGAGTCGGGATTTTTAACCAGCAGCGAATCCGCAATCAGATTGTCGATTCCAAATGAAGTGGTGAAGATGGGTGTGGTCAGCTCGGTATCCCAGGATGTTCCGGCTTTCCTGCAGGTGGAAAAAAACAGAACCGCCGAGAGAAACAGAAGTAAGGAAAGGCTTAGTTTTCTGAGCATTAGCCGTAAATTTAATAATTATACCCGTTCTTACTTAATCCTGTGTTTTTTATCCTTGACTGGCACAATGCGATAAATATCGAAAGCCATGAGCCGGATTCAATTTCGGTAAATGCACAAAACGCCCGATGGATGATGAAACCGCGGATCCGGAATTTAAAAACAGATTCGAAGCTGGATAAAGATATGAATAACAAGTGATTGTATTTGTTGGCTTGCTGAAGGAGAAATCAGATGAAATAGTTTAATGGTACGGCCAATTGTAAATGGACCAGATTATAAGAATGCTAACTCCCCCTCCGATACGAAGTCTTTGTTGTTTATTTCACTCCACCTTTTATCCAATATACGCCGCGTGCGTTGGGGAGTCCACGCGTGGTGGCCTTTTTGGTTACTTTTTGGCCAAGCAAAAAGTAACATAAAAAATCCTTTGGACACAATGGTTGTCTCGAGACTGGAAACGAGAGTTTTGTCATACACCCACCGGTTATGAACAAGATAAGAAGAACTGCCGAAAAATGTTTAAATTTGTTATCTAATAGCCGAAGATCATGTTGAGCAAAAGATTCCTGTTCTCCTGGATTTTATCCGCAATTTTCATGTTTGCGATTTCCTATATCTGGCATGGGCTGTTTTTGAATGACATCAAAAATCTCAAATACCCGATGGGTATTTTTCTGACCTCGGCTGCTTTCGTTTACCTGGCTATTGGTTTTGTGCTCGTGAAATTGTTTTCATCCGATATGGTCATTACGCTGATCAGGCATTTTTTCCTTCGCGGACTCGTTGTCGGCGCGGCTTCCGGATTGTTGCTGTATATGATTGCCCTCGTTCTGGGCGTTACCTTTACAAAAAGCATTACCCTCACATCCATCATCGTGGATGTTCCCTGGCAGGTTTTTGAACAGGTTGTCGGCGGAATTGTCATCAGCACCGTTTATGCATTGATCTATGAGCCACTTTTGATCAATCGTTCGGAAGAGAAAGTTTGATTTTAGTTTCCAGCTGAAGCCATAGCGAATCCATACACTTTCCCCTTTTTTTCATCCAGAATCCCTACCTTTACCGGCATTTGCAAAAGACATGTGTTTTCGGAATCAGGTTCTCATCGGCTTTTGTCGGAAGTTGAAATGCAAATCCTTTTCCAAACTAAATAAAATTAATTTCTAAATACCAGGTACATTTGAAAACCAAGACATTAAAGAAAAACAAAGTCAATGTAGTCACCCTTGGATGTTCCAAAAACATCTACGACAGTGAAGTGCTCATGGGCCAGCTCAAAGCCAATAAATTTGATGTGGAGCACGAAAGCAACAGCGACGATTCAGGTATCGTAATCATCAATACCTGCGGTTTCATTGAAAATGCCAAGAAAGAAAGCATCGATACCATTCTGCGTTTTGCGCAGGCCAAACAGAATGGTCAGATCGAAAAACTATACGTGACGGGTTGTCTGAGCGAACGCTACAAACCTGAACTCGAAAAAGACATCCCCGAAGTCGATGCTTTTTTCGGCACCCGCGATCTTCCGCGCTTGCTGAAAACACTCAAAGCCGATTACAAACACGAACTTGTTGGTGAACGCGTGCTCACCACTCCGCATCACTATGCCTATTTTAAAATATCCGAAGGCTGCGACCGGCCCTGTTCGTTTTGTGCCATCCCGCTCATGCGTGGTAAGCATGTATCTGTTCCCATCGAGCAATTGGTGAAACAGGCGGAAGCGTTGGCCAAAAACGGCACCAAGGAACTCATGATCATTGCCCAGGATTCTACCTATTACGGTCTGGATATCTACAAGGAACGAAAACTGGCTGAACTGCTTCGTAAACTTTCGGATGTAAATGGCATCGACTGGATTCGTCTGCATTATGCATTCCCTTCCGGATTTCCGATGGATGCTCTGGAGGTGATGAAAGAACGCGCTAACATTTGCAACTACCTGGATATGCCTTTGCAGCACATCTCCGACAACATGCTCAAAAGTATGCGCAGAGGAACAACCCGGCAGAAAACCATCGATCTGGTCAATAAAATACGTGACACCGTTCCGGGTATCGCCATCCGGACGACTTTAATCACGGGCTATCCGGGCGAAACGCAAAAAGATCACGAAGAAATGCTGGAATGGGTTGCCGCAAGCCGTTTCGAGCGTCTGGGCTGTTTCACCTATTCGCACGAGGAGAATACCGGCGCCTTCGATCTGAAAGACAATGTGCCTCAAGCTGTGAAACAGGAGCGGGCAGAGGCGGTGATGAATGTACAGCAGGGTATTTCCCTCGAACTGAACCAACAGAAAGTAGGAAAAGTATTCCGGGTCCTGTTCGACCGCAAAGAAGGGGATTATTTCATCGGACGCACCGAGTTCGATTCGCCTGAGGTAGACAACGAGGTGTTGGTGGATGCAAAGGAACATTTTGTGCGGATCGGGGATTTTGAAAACATCCGTGTCAGCCGGAGCGAAGAATTCGATCTTTTTGGTGAACCCCTCAGATAAAAAAATATACTGTTTCCGGATGATTGATTTTTTTGTTCGCCTGCCGGATAAGGCTCTCAGAGGGCTCATGGAATTTAATATATCAGAATCGTATATACCGAACATTCAGACACTTAAATTGATGTGAAGGTACTGTTAACAGCCTCTTTTTTCGACTCTGCCATATGAATCTCCCTTTTGGAGGAGCAAAAGACCCGCTCTGTCTAATTTGTTTGAGAATATGGTTCTCAATGGTTAATTTCGGAATTCATTAAGCCTGCGTCTATGGGAGGATTTGCTGTCACGGGTACTGATTTATATCCGACTATTATATTCAATCCCCGCGAAAATATTTTTCATATTCACGGCATTTCCACACCCGAAAACGGGAAGGATTTCTATCAGCCTGTCATTTCCTGGATGGAAGCATACTCCATCCGTCCGAACAAGGATACCGATTTACATATTGACCTGGAATACTTCAATCTGAGTTCATCCAAAGCGCTGTTGTTTTTATTTTATATGCTCAACGAAATGCATAGCAATGGCCACAAGGTGAAAGTAACCTGGTGCTACCGCGATGCCTACATTCTGAGTGCCGGCCGTGATTATGCCTTTATGGTGAAAATTCCTTTCGAATTCAGAAAGGTCAGCTCCAAAGAACATACTCCCCACGAATTGAGCGCCTGATTTTTCCCTACTTTTATCTTTCATTTTAAGACGACATTTCATGAGACCAGCAAAAATATGTCTGGCTGCCTTTCTGTGCGGCCTCTTATCCTCTGTCAGTTTTACACTTCGTGCCGATGAAGGCATGTGGCTGCCCATGCTTTTGGAACAGCTCAATCAAAGCGATATGCAGAAGAATGGATTTAAGCTGACGGCAGAGGATGTCTACAGTGTGAACCATACCAGCATGAAAGATGCGGTCGTGCTCTTCGGAGGCGGATGCACGGCTGAACTGATCTCAAACAAAGGATTGCTGCTCACAAACCACCACTGCGGTTTCGGACAGATTCAAAGCCACAGTTCCGTGGATCACGATTACCTGACGGATGGATTCTGGGCAAAGAAACAATCGGAAGAACTTCCAAACCCCGGACTCAGCGTTACATTCATCATCCGGATGCTGGATGTGAGCGACAGAGTCTTAAAAAATGTGACTCCGGCCATGTCTGAACCGGTACGCGATTCCATCATCAAGATAAACAGTGCAGGAATTTCCAAACTTGCCGTGAAAGGAACCCACTATGATTCTTTTATCCGGGCCTTCTACAACGGCAACCAGTACTTCCTGTTCATCACCGAAACATTTCGTGATATCCGCCTGGTTGGTGCGCCGCCATCCTCCATCGGAAAGTTTGGAGCGGATGCTGATAACTGGGTATGGCCAAGACACACCGCCGATTTTTCCATGTTTCGCATCTATGCCGGAAAAAACAATGAACCCGCCG
>Ga0207091_1079_pt1 | contig 23981 bp, 19 predicted proteins | sample Alteio_BWMinHeat_47_FD_153534 | JGI IMG/M metagenome (GOLD analysis project Ga0207091, IMG submission 153534) | Enriched cells from forest soil in Barre Woods Harvard Forest LTER site, Petersham, Massachusetts, United States -... | ecosystem: Environmental > Terrestrial > Soil > Temperate forest >... | reverse complement strand
AAACAATTTTGGAAGTGGCGGCCTTGCTGATCTGGCAGTCGCGGTCGTAGATGCGGCACTGCGCGAGAGTGTACCCGCAGCCGCAGGTGCAAGCCTCGGCGTTGAATTTATGGAGGGCGACGGTTTTTTGCTCGGGAGTAAGCTTGGAGAGATCAACGCCGGGGAGTTCGCTGGCACGGACGGCGTTTTTCAGGAAAATCTGGCCGGTATCTTCGAAGGTTTCCACCCTGACGTTGCCGATGGGCAGACCGAGAAGCGAACGAATTTCAGTTTCGTAGAGCAGCGGATCGCGGAGACCTTCGTGTTTTTGCACGACGCGCCCCTCGGCGTCGAGCACGAAGGAAGTGGGAAGCGCGGCGACGCCGCCATATTGGATGCGGATGTCATCACTGGCAAGGGCGACGGGATAGTTGATGCCGAAGTCGGTTACGAAGCTCTTGATGGCGTCCTGATCGTCATCGTCCACAACCAGGCCGAGAATCTGGAGGCGGTCCTTGTACTTGTTCTGGAGGGCGACGAGGTCAGGAATTTCGGCGCGGCAAGGCCCGCACCAGGTGGCCCAGAAATTCAAGAGGACGACCTTGCCATGGGATTTGGCGAGGGTGAGGAGCTTGCCATCGAGGCCGGTGAGCTGAAAGCCGGGAGCGGGATCGGGGTTGCGAACAAAACGTATGGTGGGCTGCTGATCCTGCGCAGCAGTAAGCCCAGGCGAGAAGAATGGAAGCACGAAGACGAGGAAACAACGAAGTAAGGAGCCGAGGCGGAGAGTAGCGTTCATGGGTACCCGCTATTAGGAGAGCACATTAGCAGGGGCGACGCCAAGAGCACATTGGCGGTTTCTGCTTCACTAGGCACTCACCATGTGCCGCCAAAAAAGGCTGCCTAACCTGTCGATTTCGCCTCCCTTCGCTCGACATATAGATAGAGGTAAGGAAGTTGCTTCAGGAGGCGAAGATGTCACGGCAGCGCACGGCGTTTCAAAACCTCAAATCCATAGCGTTGGCAGGCTTCAGCGGGCTTGGGATTTCAATTCTGCTGGTGAGGCTGGATGGGCCGGCAGCCTGGTTGGGTAATCTCTTCGGGACAGCCGCTTGCGAGGCGCTTAGGGTAGTGCCCTATCTGGTTCCTGCGGCGTGGCGCGTTTTGCAGACCCTGGCGTTCGGCGGCCAGCCGGCTTCTCCCTGCCCCGTGCAGATGTTGGTATCCTTGTTGCCTCTGGTGCGTATGGCGGTCGGTGCGGTGTAGATTCGGGATGGTTCCGCGGATAAAGTCAAAGCTACCAGACACTTAACAAATGCGTCCAAAAAATTAAACCGCAGCGGTCGATATGCGTAGCACTCGTTCGACGTATATGTAGAGCCCAGGTTCAGGCGCTCGGGACCGTCCGGAAGGCTTGCGCCGGGGTCGAAACCACAAGGAGAAACGGCGATGCGCGTCATGGTGATAGTCAAAACGGACCAGAACTCGGAAGCAGGGATTCTAACTAAGGAAGGCAAGGAAACGTTTGACGCCATGGGGAAGTTCAACGAGGAGTTGGTAAAGGCCGGCGTGATGCTTGCGGGCGAGGGGCTGCAACCTAGCTCGAAGGGCAAGCGCGTCAGATTTTCGGGAAAGCAGCGCACGGTAATCGACGGGCCCTTCACCGAAAGCAAGGAACTGATCGCCGGCTTCTGGCTGTGGCAGGTGAAGTCCATGGAAGAGGCGGTCGAATGGCTCAAGCGCGCCCCATTCGATGGGGGCGCTGAGATCGAGATCCGCCAGGTGTACGAGGTATGTGACTTCCCTGCCGAAGTCCTTTCTCCCGAACACGCGGCGCGCATGCAGGCTATGCGCGACGAACTGCAAAGGAAGGCGGCGAAGCCGTAGCCGCGGCGTGTCGATTTCGCCAAACACGCGCTCGACGGTTCGGTCTGCTGCGGGCAAAAAATGATGTCGTGGCCGTGTCGATTTCGCGGAGTGTCATACGACATACAATAGAGCGGAATTCAGACCCGCTCCTGAGCAACCGGCAATCGAGCGCCGAACTCAATACGAATACAAGGAGAAATATCCATGCGATTCCTAAGTATCTACAAGAGTGTTGAGAGGAATGCTCCTCCCTCGCAAGAGGAGATGGCGAGGATGGGCAAGCTGGTAGAAGAAGGCATGAAAGGCGGCTGGTTGCTGGGGACTGAAGGTTGCCTGCCCAGCGCCCTTGGGGCGCGCGTTCGCAGCTCGGGTGGGAAGCTGACTGTCACCGACGGGCCGTTCACCGAAGCCAAGGAAGTAGTCGGCGGCTTTGCAATTCTGGAGGCGAAGTCCAAGGAAGAAGCTATCCAATTGGCCAAGGATTTCCTGCGAGTAGCCGGTGATGGTGAATGCGAGCTTCGCCAGTTGTTCGGAGAGGGCCAAGATTCGTGCGCCGATGTGGCCGCAGGAGCCAAGTCGCAGGGCGCCTAGGTTTTGCCCCGGCGCACCGCGGGATCGATAAACGGTGTAGTTGGTGTCGATTTTGTGGGCCTGAGTTCGACGTAACAATAGAGCAGGTTGCACTCCCGGGTCGAAACCGCCCGGGATTCAGCTCTGGAAGTGGAAACCAAAAATACACGGGAGAGGTGTCGCAATGCGATTCATGATGATGGTCAAGTCCGCGGAGAACAAGGGCGCTCCGCCCAAGGGATTCATGGAAGTGATGGCGAAGCTTGGTGAAGAGGCCGTCAAAGCCGGCACGATGGTCGTAAGCGGCGGATTGGCCGCAACTGCAGCGAGCACACGCGTCCGGCTCTCTAAAGGCCAGATAGCCGCGATCGACGGGCCTTTCACCGAGGCCAAGGAAGTCGTCGGCGGGTTTGCGATTCTCGAGTTCCAGTCGAAAAAAGAGGCGCTTGAGTCGGCCAAGCATTTTATGGAGCTACACAAGAAACACTGGCCCGGCTGGGAGGGTGAAACCGAGGTTCGCCAGGTGTTAGGCCCGGAAGACTTCGCTCCCAAGGCGTAGAAGTTGTCGCCTATTTGGGCGGGCGGGACCATAGAGCCGCCTCGAGCCGGGCTTGCGCGAGTGGATTGAAGATGGTGTGATGGTGGCCGTGACGGCTGCCAGCACGCATAACGCCATCGACGCGGTCTGGAGAATCGAGTCGGCCAGAATCATCGCTGGTCTCGCGCGGATCGTGCGCGACGTCGGCTTGGCTGAGGAACTCGCGCAAGATGCTCTCGTCGCTGCGCTTCAACAATGGCCGGAATCCGGCATCCCGGACAACCCCGGGGCCTGGCTCATGGCCACTGCGAAGCACCGCGCGATCGACGTGTTCCGCCGAAACAAGCGGCTGGAGCGCAAGCACGAGGAGCTTGGCCGCGAGCTCCAGGCGCAGCAGGAGATGGCCGTGCCGGATTTCAGCGCCGCGCTCGACGATGACATTGGAGACGACCTCCTGCGTCTCGTGTTTGTCTCCTGTCATCCGGTTCTCTCAACGGAAGCGCGGGTTGCGCTCACACTGCGTCTGCTTGGAGGTTTAACAACCGACGAGATCGCGCGTGCCTTCCTCGTCCCTGAGCCGACCGTCGCCCAGCGCATTGTCCGTGCCAAGCGGACGCTCAGCGAGGCCCGCGTTCCTTTTGAGGTTCCTCGCGGGCCCGATCTAGCCACGCGCTTGTCGTCGGTGCTGGAGGTCATCTACCTCGTCTTCAACGAAGGCTATTCGGCTACTGCGGGCGAGGACTGGATGCGGCCGGCCCTCTGCGAAGAAGCGCTCCGTCTCGGGCGCATTTTGGCCGAGCTCGCTCCGAACGAGCCGGAAGTACACGGCCTCGTGGCGCTGATGGAGATTCAGGCGTCGCGCTCTGGCGCGCGCGTGGGAGCTTCGGGGGAGCCCATCCTGCTGTTGGAGCAAAACCGCGCGCGCTGGGATCAACTCCTCATCCAGCGCGGTCTCGCCGCACTTCAGCGCGCCGAAAAACTGGGAGGTGCCGGCGGCCCTTATGCACTGCAAGCCGCCATTGCCGCGTGCCACGCGCGCGCGAACACTGCGTCGGAAACGGACTGGCATCGCATCGCCGCGCTTTACGAAGCTCTCGCCCAGATCATGCCCTCGCCTATCGTGGAGTTGAATCGCGCGGTTGCGCTCGCCATGGCGTTCGGTCCAGCAGCAGGTCTCGAACTCATTGATACGCTAGCCGAGGAACCGTCTCTCAAGGCCTACCACCTCTTGCCCAGCGTGCGCGGCGACTTTCTTTTCAAGCTTGGCCGCATGGCCGAGGCAGAGGTGGAATTCGCCCGCGCCGCATCGCTCACGCGCAACGCCCGCGAGCGCGAATTCCTGCTCGAACGCGCCCGAGCGTGCGCAGCGACAAGCTAGTGCCGGTGGAAGAACTTTTGGTGGATGTCGGGCCAAAACTCCTGGAAGATGTTGCCCACGCCATCGTTCAACAGCGAACTCGCCCACCGTTCCATAGTGTCGGCTGCGCCGCCGCGTTCCTGGCGAGGGTAGTAGCGAATGGAAACTTGCGTGGCCACGCCGCTGCCAATAATTTCCGAGAAATTAATCCTGCGGTTGCCCGCATCGTTCTTGGTGATCCACAGACGGCTGACGGCATAGCCGGTACGATGGAGGAACCCTCCGCGATAAAGGGTGTAATAGCGCGGATCCTCGTGCAGGGCCACCGGTAAGATAGCTCCTGTAAGATAGTTTTCGACGGTCGCGTCGGCAAAGGTGTGCCAGTAATAACGGCCAAAGCCTGCGGCGCCTTGATGAAATTCCGGATAGGTATTCGTGGCTTGCTCGATACCGGCTTGTATTCCAACCGATATAAACGACGAATAATCGAAACTGCCCTCGGTGGCCAGCCAGAACTTTTGCTTGCGTGACAGTGGAGGGAGTTGTGTGTTGGCGCCGACAGCGTGAAAGTTCGGGATGATCCCTAGAATCCGGTTCGTTTGCTGGCCCTGCGAATCGTCAGGAGCTGGTGCGGTCCCGGAAGGCGCTGGAGGTGGTGTGGGCGCCTGGGGATCGGGCTTGGTGTTGTCCGGCGGCTTTGGCGCGGGAGCCGGCGCGCTTCCCGGCTGCTGGTCCTGATAAGCGCCGGGCGTTTGCAAGAAGAGGACCGGAGGAGTGGACTGCGCCAACAGATGAGAGTCCAAGAAGAGAGTAAGCAGAATTCCAGCCGCAGCCCAATGGGCGAGCTCGCGACGAGATCTTGCAAAGACTTGAAGGCCGACACCCGAGGCGTTAGCCACAACTCACCAGGGCCATAAGGATAGGACGACGTGGGGAGTGTAATGGTTGCAAGAGCAAATCTGGCGCCGTGGCTTCGATTCACATATTCAAACTGAACAATAACGATGCGTCGTCGGAACCCAGGGCCAACGCCGCTGGGCGATGGCAGAACGACACACCAAGTTTTGCCTTGCGCGATTACCATTCGCTGCGCTTGAGAATCCTGCGGGCAGTAGAGGAGACGAAAGAGTCTGTCGCTTGACCAATGTGGTCCAGGGTTCTAGGGGCGTTGCCATTGTAACTGTGGAGAGATTTGAAACAAAAAACAAACCGTGCCGGCGTCTTGGTGTGCCAGCTTATGACCGCTGAAAGTGTGGACGCGCGTGCGGAAAGAGAAGGATGCCAATGAGCGTTTTTTCTCTCCCTGGCAGTTGCGGACATGGTCCCGCTCAGCGGGAAACGGGTTCGTCGACGCTTTGCTCCGACACCACGGCGCGATGTTTGAGGAGGCCACGGGCGGCGAGGAGTTCGGCGTTGAGCAAGGCGGCGCCGGCGGCGCCACGGACTAGGTTGTGAGAGAGCAGCGTTAGTTTTACATCGAGCAAGGGGCATTCGCGGACCCGGCCGACGACAGCGGCCATGCCGTGGCCGGTGTTGGCGTCGCGTCGCGGCTGTGGGCGATTTTCTTCGTCCAGGACGACGACGGGATTTTTCAGGGCGGTGGGCAAGGAGGCCAATTCGGCGCCCACTTCAAAATTGCGCAGGGCCTCGCGGACTTCGTCGAGCGAAGCGATTTTTTTCAGGCCGACGGAGACGCATTCGAGGTGGCCGTCGATGACCGGGACGCGATTGCAGTGCGCGCTGAGGCCGATGCCGGCGTCGATGAAACGCGAGCCGTCCCACTTGCCGAGGAGCTTTTGCGGCTCGGCTTCCATTTTCTCTTCTTCCCCGCTGATGAACGGCACGACGTTGCCCGCGATGTCCAGGGCCGGGACTCCGGGATAGCCCGCGCCGGAAATCGCTTGCAGAGTGACCACAAAGATTTTCTCCAGGCCAAAGGCGTCGGCGAGCGGTTTTAAGACAAGGACCAGGCCGGCCGTCGAGCAATTCGGATTGGTGACGATGAAGCCGGTGTCGTAACCGCGATTTTTCTGCTGGCGGGGAATGGCGTCGAGATGGGCCGCGTTCACTTCGGGAATTAGCAGGGGAACATCGAGATCCATGCGGTGATTGCGTGCATTGCTGACGACGGGATAGCCCGCGCGGGCGAAATCCTCCTCAGCGGCGCCCGCCACCGAAGAATCGAGCGCGGAGAAAACGAAGTCGCAATCCAGCGAAGGGTCGAGCCCCTTGACGACGAGGCCGCGGGCGGATTCGGGAATGGGCGCTTCGAGATGCCAACTAACGGCTTCGGCGTAGGTCCTGCCGGAAGAACGTTCGGAGGCGGCGACTTCAGCAAGGTCGAACCACGGATGACTGCCGAGCATTTGAATGAGGCGCTGGCCGACAACTCCCGTAGCGCCGAGGACGCCTGCCTTCCACTTTTTCTCCGGACGCTTGGCCTGCATGTTCTGGTCTCCATTGTTTTGAGATGGGGAATTCATGCCGCACCGTCTTCGCGAGTAGAAACCGAAATTGCCGGAACAGATTCGTGCGAAGCCGTTCTGGAATCGCGGAGCGAACGCGGCGCGGCGATGCGCGTGCCGCGCGCTTGGGGATTGAAGGTGTTGCGTACCCAGATGACCATACCGGTTTCAGCGGCGAGCGGTAGAACTTTGGCGTGGAGCACTCTTGCCCCGCCGGCAGCAAGGGCGTGGGCTTCATCGTAGCTGAGTTCGTGGAGGAGCAGCGCTTCGGCGGACTCGCTGGGATTCGTGGTGTAGATGCCGTCGACGTCGGTCCAGATAACGAGTTCGTCGGCGTCCACAACGTGGGCAATGATGGCGCCGGAAAAATCAGAGCTGTTGCGGCCGAGCGTGGTGATGCGGCCGTCGGGTGTTGCGCCGATGAAGCCGGTAACGACAGGGACGATGCCGGCTTCGAGAAGCGGAAGAAGAACGTCGCGGCCGCGCTGCCTGGTTTGTTCGAGATGCGGCTGGGCGTCGCGGAAGGTGTCGCAGGTGAGGACGAACTCCGAGGACGTAACGGGCACGGCCGGGACGCCTGACCTTTCAAGAGCGGCGGCGAAGAGCCTGGCGCTGAAGCGCTCGCCAAAAGAGGCGAGACGGTCGAAAAGCTCGGCGCCGACGGCGACGCTGCCCCGAGACGGAACTTCATGAAGAAGGTCGCGTCCGAGAAGGTGCAACTCGCGGCGCACGCGAAGGCCGTCATCGTCGCGGAGATGCAGATGGCTGAGGACCTCGAGGTGAAGATCCAGAACGAGTTCGGCTTCGCGGCGGGCGTGGGCGAGCCTGCCATCAGCGAGCGCGCGAGCAACGGAAAGCAAATGATCGGTGACGCCCTTCATGGCGGAGACGACGACGGTGACGCACGATTCTTGCGTTGCGGAACGGACGAGACCCGCGGCGTGGAGCATGCGGTCCGCGCCGAGAAGCGAACTGCCGCCGAACTTGAAGGCGACGGCGTTTTGGCGTTGCTTGCATGGCCCGCCGCGAAGGGCGCGCGTTCTTCAGGCGCGATGCCGGTGCGTAACGCGGCGGGGCTTGGTTCCGCGGCTGATTCTTCCTGGACGTTTTCGAGGCTCATGGCCTGCGCTCCTGGTTTTCCCAAGTACAACTCCGGTTTGCCGGAGCTGGCCCGCTGGAGCGTCTCTGGAGGGGGCTTAAAAGAAGAAACCCACCGCCAGGTTCGCTTCCGGCGGTGGGTTGGAAACTTTTTGCTAGTTCGCTAGCTGTTTCTCCACGCACCGGAAGCGGAAATAGTCTTCTTAGTCGTAGTCGAGGTAATCGACATGGACGACTTGGACGTAATTCGCTTGGCGGTGGTGGACAACATTGCGAGAAAAAGAATAGCACGCGATGGGACGGAAGTGAAGGGAAATTTTGGGGAAGGTGGCGGAAGTGCCTAAACGGACCACCTGCCCCCACTAAAGGCTTTACCCCCGGCCGAAGGTACAGTTTTTCGGGAGAAACACCTGTCCCATTGGAGGCATGCGGAGGCCGGGAATTCCGTGTAATTTGGACCTGTCCCGAAGGTAGCAAATCCAAAGCGTTCGAACGATTTGGGAACGCTACTTCAAAAGGAATAGTCGAAGATGAAGAAGGAGCGTAAGGCTGGAAGAGTTCTGGGCGGCGCACTGCTGGCGATGGCGCTGAGCCTGGGGGTCGGGAATCTGCAAGCGCAGGAAGGCCGGAAGGTGCTTTCCAACCCTGTTCCGTCGTACCCCGATGTAGCCAAGAGAATGCATCTGGCGGGGACGGTCAAAGTGCAAGTCGTGATCGGGACGGATGGACGGATCAAGCAAAAGAATTTCATCGGCGGGCACCCAGTGCTGGTGAGCGTAGTTGACGAGACTTTGAGGAATTGGAAATACGCTCCCGGCAGCGAAGAAACCACGGTGCTGGAGTTCCATTTCCATCCCTAGTCGTTGGGAACAAGTTGAAGGAAAACACGGTCATGCGGATCGAATCCGCGTGGCCGTTTTTTTTTCTATAGGACCTTGGCAAGCTCACGCAAGGCTTTAGTCTGTAGTTTCGAAAAGGAGACTGGAGCAGGTTAAGCCGGATTCGGTTTTTTGGAGTTCGGAGATGTCCAGCGGCGTGACGTGGAAGCCGCGCGCTTCAAGGCGGAGGCGTGTTCGCGGGAAGGAAGCGGGGAAAATGACGGTGCCTGCAAGCGCGAGGGCGTTGGCGGCGTGAGGCTCGGAAGGATCGACGTCTATCCACTCATGGCCGGTGAGCGGATTCGTATCGAACCAGGCGCGGTTCGCCACTAGCGTGTTGCGTCCGAGATAAGTGACCGCAGATTTGAGATGAAGACAGCCGGTGACGGGAACGGCGATAACTTCATAGTTGTGAGGAGAAAGAATTGCGGCAAGCTGGCGTATGCCTTCGGCATTGCTCCGCCGGGTGAGGCCGACAAAGAGCTTGCGGCCGATGCGGAGGACATCGCCGCCTTCGAGTGTACCGGGAAGAGTTACGTATTCGAGCTTTCGAAACTTGGAAAGGGCTTGCGCGAGCGAGGAGGCCTCGCGGCGGCGAGCTTCCGTCCCGAGCGGCAGGATTACGGCCAATTCATCGAGAACGATGGCGGGGTCTTCGACAAACATGGAGTCGGGAAGATCGGGCTCGGCGGGAAGAGAAATCACGCGAGCGCCCAGTTTGGCGAGCAGTTTCTCGTAAGCGTGATGCTGCCGCTGGGCGGCGGCGAGATCAATGGGCTGGCGGCGGATAAAGGAAAGTTCGCAGTGAACGATGGCGGGGCTGACGGCGCGCGTGATGGCGGTGAGCATTGCGGTCGTCAGAGTTTACATGAGAACGATGCAATCCCCAGGAAACGTTGAACGAAATCAGGAGCCGGAATAGACTCTAGGGCGCAAGCAAATGTGCGAGAGGCGGAAGCGATGAATGATTCGATCAGGCGGGCGGCGGCGGTTCTGCTGGTGATTTTGGGAGGAGCGGCGGTTTGGTGGGCGGGCAGCGGAACATCGGCTTCGGCATCGGCGAATGACGCCATGGTGGCGACGATCGCGGCGGCGCGCGAGCGCGCGGCGGCCAACGATCCACGCTTGAAGTCCGTGTGGCGCTTCGAGGAGGGCGGCTGGATCTATGTGCATTTGGAAGGAGATCCCAGCGCGATTGGATATCAGCATGGGTACCTGCTGGGGCCGGAGATCGAAGATGGTTTCGCGGCCGTGAGCGCGGGGATGACGCATTCCACGCAGCGCGACTGGGAATTTTTCCGCAAGGCGGCGCGCGAAATGCTGTGGCCGAAGATCGACGCGGAGTATCAGCAGGAGCTGCAAGGCATTGTCGAGGGATTGCGGGCGCGCACGGGATCGAAACTGGATGTAGACGATATCGTGGCGTTCAATGCCTTCGAGGAGTTGCCGGATTATTACGTGCCCTGGCTGAACAAGCAGCTGAAAGCCGCGAACGCGCCAAACCTGAAAAGCCCGGGGAATTGTAGCGCCTTTGTAGCTACTGGAAGCTGGACCAAAGACGGTCAAATCGTGATGGCCCACAACAACTGGACGAATTACCGGAACGGCGAGCGGTGGCGAATCGTGTTCGACATCGCGCCGAAGAACGGCTTCCGCATGTTGATGGACGGTTTTCCCGGAGTGATCGCCAGCGACGACGATTTCGGGATTAACAGCGATGGGCTGATGGTGACGGAAACGACGATCACGCAATTCGAAGGCTGGGACCCCAATGGCAAGGCGGAATTTGTGCGCGCGCGCAAAGCGTTGCAGTATGCGGGCTCAATCGACGACTACACGAAGATCATGCTGGACGGAAACAACGGGGGATACGCAAACGACTGGCTGCTCGGCGACCGCAAGACCGGCGAAATCGCGCAACTGGAACTGGGGCTAAAAGCATACAAGCTGTGGAGGACGAAGGACGGCGTGCTGGCGGGATCGAACTGGGCGCGCGACCCGATGGTGCTTAAAGTAGATGCGCCGGAGTTTGACCCAACGAACAAAGAGAGTTCGGCGAACGCGAGGCGGGCGCGGTGGGACGAATTGCTGAAAGAAAACAAAGGAAAGATCGATGTGGCGCTAGCCGAAAAAATGCTGGGCGACCACGCGGACACGGCGCAGAAGAAAGAAGAACCGAACGAGCGCACGCTGTGCGGGCACGTGGATGGGTCGGCGCGCGGGGTGAAAGAGTGGGCCTGGCAACCTTATTATCCCGGCGGAGCAGTGCAAGGAAAAGCGACGGACGCCACCATGACAAAGGAAATGCGGATTATGGCGCGCATGGGCCATCCGTGTGGCGGGGATTTCCTGGCCAAGCCGTTTCTCGCGGCGCATCCCCAATACGCGTGGGAAGAGCCTTATTTGCGGGACATGAAGGCGGGCCCGTGGACGGAGTTCCACTCCGGCCAAGCCCATGGTCAGCAGGCCGGGCATTAACTCGCAACGAAGGAGTAATGTCGTTGCAGTTGTTTATGACTAACATGCAGAAGCGAGTTGCACTTCTTTTTTTGGCCTTGTGCATTCCGTGTGACCAGGCTAGGGCGCAAGAGAATGGAAGGCTTTCGGCAACGGATTCCACCGCTACTGGCGCCGACACCGGTCAGGAAGCCGTTGTTTACGAGAAGGTCCGCGGGGTTATTCGGTACGGGGACGATGGAAGAGGAACCAAGGAGTCATCCGCGCGGATTCGCGTGCAGACTTACACGGGTGTCCAGAAAGTCGGGCAACTGGTATTCCCGTACAAGGGGGCCAACGAACGCGTCGAAGTAAAGAGCCTGAAGGTGATAAAACCTGACGGGACAGTGGTGACAGCCGGCGCAGAGGCTGTTGTGGATCTGAGTTCGCCTGTCGTGCAAGAAGCCCCCATGTACTCGGATGCAAGACAGAAACACATTTCAGTGCCGGGCTTATCAGTGGGCGACATCATTGAATATGATGTCGTTACAAGGGTATTTGAACCTTTCACGCCGGGCCAGTTCTGGGACAACTGGGACTTTGTGACCCATTTCGTCTGCTTGGACGAAGAGATAGTTTTGGAAGTTCCCGCGAATCGCACATTGAAAGTCAAATCCCCGGAAGGAATGGAACCGAGAGTAGAAGATCAAGCGGGACGGCGCAGGTATACGTGGAAAGCTGAGAATAGGAAACCCATTGAGGAGGTCAATGCATTTAAGAATTTCCAGAGCCTGAACCCGTCGGAAATGCTAAGAGGTTTGGCAGTGTCGCAGCCCCGAAGGATGCTTTTTTCGACTTTTCAGAACTGGGATGCGATTGGGCAATGGTACAACACCCTCGCTCAGGAACGGCAGTTCCCTTCTCAGGAAGTCCGAGCGAAAGCAGACGAAATCACCCGTGGGGCAACCTCAGAATTGGCCAAAGTTCAGGCGATCTACGACTACGTGTCACATATCCGGTACGTGAGCCTTTCTTTTGGCGTCGGCCGCTACCAGCCGCATTCTGCGCTGGAGGTTCTCACAAACCTCTATGGCGATTGCAAAGATAAAGCCACTCTCCTGGATGCGCTGCTGGCCGCGAAGGGAATTCATGGCGACACAGCTCTCATCAATACGCAAGCGGAAGTGGACCGGGAAATACCGACACCCCTCCAGTTCGATCACGCGATCAATATGGTTTCTCTCGGTGGCAGGGAAGTTTGGCTCGACGCCACGACAGGTGTCGGCCCGTTTGGATATTTGTTGCCACAACTGCGAGGTAAGGATGCCCTCGTAGTGCTTTACCCGCAAAAGTCTGAGCTCCTTCAGACCCCGGCTGAGGAATTCAGCTCGAAGACCTATAGATATGAGATTGAGAAAACAATCGATGAGAAAGGGGCGGAACAGGCCAAGTTGGTTGTGGAGGTTCAAGGAGGCGACTGGGAAGTCTTCCTGCGCCTGCTGTTGTCTCGCATTTCGACCGTACAACTCGGCAAGATGCTGAGTGGAGATCCCAACCTAGCAGGCGGCGGCTACAAGGGTGTCTACTCGGATGTCAAAGCCAGCGATCCTTTTGATTTAAAAAAGCCTCTTCGCCTTGAAGCGAACTACAGCCGGAGTTTGGATCCGAGCATGTTACCTGGGAAGGCGAACAGTCCCTCGCCAATGGCGCTAGACGTCCTCGAACGCTTGTTGCCCATTCCTGGGAGCAGCTCCGGTGACAAACAGCCGCCCATTCCCCTCGGCGGGCCCAAAGATTTGTTTCTTCATATTAAAGTGAGCCGCCCCGCGGGGACGAATGCGAGTCTACTGAAGCAAGCTCATCTCACAAAAGATTTTGCCGAATACACTTTGGAATCCAGTTCTGAAAAAGAAACGCTAACAGTAGACGCACATTTGAAGCTGCATGCAAAAGAGGTTGATCCCAGTCGCCTAGCCGACTATGAGGTCTTCCGCACAGGCGTGCTGAGTAGCCTGACCCTGGCAGCGGAGCGCGCGACTACTGCAAGAACGATGACGTCCCCGCCAATATCCGCTTCCTCTAGTTCAGCCAATGACACATCAAAACAGCCTGAAAGTCCCGCGCAAGCACTTTATGTGGCGGCTCGCCGGGCCGGGAACAATCGTGACTATTCGACATGCGCGCAATTACTCGAAGAAGCTGTGGCCAAGGATCCGAATTACAAATTCGCTTGGAACTATCTCGGCTGGACGTATAACGCGCTCGGAAAATACGACAGGGCGGAGTTCGCCCTCCGAAAAGCGATCGCATTGGACCCTTCGGATCCGGCCGCGTATAACAACCTTGGCCAAGCTCTAACGGGTCAAAAAAAGTACGAAGAAGCGATTCCTCAATATCAGAAACAAATCGAGATCAAGCCGCGAGATCAATGGGCGCACGCGAACCTTGGCAGGGCTTACAGTCTCCTTCAGCAATATGAAAAAGCGATCCCCGAACTAGAGATCGCAGCATCGATCACGCCAGACGACCCGTATGTACCCTTCAACTTGGGTCGGGCTTACGCAAAAACCGGCCAGTCTGAAAAAGCGGCGGAGTCCCTAAAGCGCTCCGTGGAGCTCCAACCGGTCCCTTTCCGATGGAACGCGGTCGCCTACGAGATGGCTCTCGACAATTTAGACCTGGACCAGGCTCAGAAGTATGTGGAATCCGCGATCGCTGCGACGGTCCTGCAGATGCAGAGCACTTCCCTCGACCGTGTCACCAATGAAGACGTTCGTCACACGGCTTCTCTCGCTGCCTATTGGGATACTTTCGGTTGGATCCGATTTCGGCAGGGCAACTTGACCGAAGCTGAGAAATATGTGAAAAGTGCATGGTTTTTGCATTCTACGGGCGAGGTCGGCGATCACCTAGCACAAATCTACGAGAAACAAGGCCGCAAAGCAGAGGCGATTCACCAGTATGAGCTAGCACTCACTACCAGCAATCCGATGCCGGAGACTCACGGACGACTAGCGTCGCTCCTTGGCACCGAAAATGACATTGACCAACTGGCCGAACAGGCAAAGCCGCGCCTCAAGGAAGCACGGACGATTCAAATTAAGAACTCGCATCAAGCAGAAGGAATAGCCGAGTTCTGGATACTCTTATCCCCTGGCCCGAAGGTGCGTGCGGTCAAATTCATCACGGGTGAAGATGAGCTCGCTCAATTCTCGAAAGACATTGAAGCAGCTTTCTTCCCAGATTGCTTTCCCGAGGCCACAGAACTTGAGTTGATCCGCAGGGGGAGACTTTCCTGCGCGCCTGCCTCGCCGAATTGCAGTCTGCTCCTGAATTCTGCAGAGACTGTACAGCCCGCGGAGCTTTCGGGCCTCGCCGCCCCCTCCGACACTCCGGTAAATCGCATCAAGATCGGTGACACTGTTACGAGCGCGAGAATCAAACTTAAGGTCAATCCAATCTATCCTGCAGAGGCCCGTAAGAATGGTATCGAGGGCACTGTTCGCCTTCACGCCATCCTTGCGAAGGACGGCTCGATCCTGCAGCTCGAAGTGATTTCCGGGCACCCGACGCTCAGCCAAGCTGCCTTGGATGCCGTTAGGCAATGGAAATACGAACCGACTCTGCTGAATGGCCAACCAGTGGAAGTAGACACCACGATTGATGTCTTTTTTCAACTGAACAAGAAAAAATAGACAAGCCGTTTCTTTCGCGGCGCATCCCGAATATGCCTGGGAGGGACCGTATTTGCGGGACATGAAGGCGGGCCCGTGGACGGAGTTCCGGTCAGGCCAAACGGCCCAAAAGTAAATCCGGTACTAGAGCAAGGCGCGCGCCAATGCTTGCGAAAAGTAGATCGCCAGTGGGAAAGGTGCAAGCGGGGCCGCGCGCAAGATGAAGAGGCGGGTAAGTCCCGCGCCGAGGAGCATGCCGGCGAGAATCAGGCCGATCACGCCGAGCACCACCCAAAGATCCCGCTTTGAAAACGAGGAAGCATCCGAGCTTAAAGAAGAATGTTGACCGGAACCAGCGGAGGGCGCGCGCTGGGCGAAGGGAGCATGCGGGGAGTGGTCGGAAACTTCCGCATGCACCAGGAGGCAGTAGCCTTTCCTGGGAATGGTTTCGATGTAGAGGGGCTTATCGGAGGAATCGCCAAGGGCCTGGCGGAGTTTGTTGACGGTGGTATTTACGTTGGCGTCGTAGTTCACATGGGTTTCAGCGGGCCAGAGCCGAGAGCGCAACTCCTCGCGGGTGACGACTTCACCCGGCTTTTCGAGAAGCGTCAGGAGAATCTGATAAACCTTGCCCTGAAGCTTGATGCGGGACCCGTCCCGCGTAACTTCCTGGCGCTGCTGGTCAATCCGGAACGGCCCAAAATGGACATAGCGCCCAGACGACAGGAGGATTGGCTCAGCAGCCGTCCGCTCATCGGGTTCTCGCATGGACAGCACTTCCGGTGACATAAGACGCCCACCCTTATAGTCTATAGACGTAATAAACAGCAGAGTGTTTTCTATTCATACGAGAAAGTTCTTCAATAGGTTGCATAAGAATGGCGAACTAAGGATGGCGAAGTTACAGTGAGGCGGCAAGGAATCTGAAAAGTGGGATGTTACAGCGGGAAATCTATAGAATTTAGAACAGATTTATATGAATTAGCGGAACTGCGTGCCGCTATAGAGCCCCCTTTTCGGGCGTTTCTGCGCCTAAAGCTCCAAACCGACGGAATTCTCCCAACCGAGAGCAAATAACCCTGGTTCGATTTCCAGCTTCCCTCGGAAGGCCCAAGTTCAAGTATAGTCCTTCCTTCTTAAGTAAGTTCAACCGGGAGATGGAAATGAAGAACAAGCATTCATGGGCCGGCCGTGCTTGTGACATTGGTCTAAGCGGCATTTTGAGCTTACTGGGGGCAGCCGGCATTTCTGCCCTTGCGCAGGCACCTTCCCCAACGCCCGCGTCACCTCAAGCAAAGCAGCCAGATCCGGAAAAACCGGCGATGGACCCTCAAGCTGCGGGTGCAAAAGCTTGGGGAATCCTTCGGGACGGGATGAAAGGCAACAACGCGGACAAGCGTGCCAAGGCAGTAAGAGCGCTGGGTTTATTGTCGGGAAACGAGGAAGCAGAGAAAGCGGCAATCAACGCGCTTCAGGATAAGAATCTGAACGTGCGGATGGCAGCGGCAGCGGCCCTAGGTTCGATGCAGGCCGAACACGCCAAACTGGAATTGGAAGGTGCGCTGCTGGATTCCGAGCCAACAGTGGCGCTCGCGGCGGCAAATTCGCTGCTCCTGCTCCATGACAACGTGGGCTACGACCTTTACTACGACGTATTGACCGGGGAAAGGCGCGCCAACAAGGGACTGATCAAAGAACAGCTCGAGATGCTCAAGGACAAAAAGAAATTGGCGAAAATGGGATTCGAGGAAGGGATCGGGTTTATCCCATTTGCGGGAATGGGTTACGAGGCATTCAAGACAGTAGCGAAGAACGATTCTTCGCCGGTGCGCGCGGCAGCGGCCAAACAACTCGCCCACGATCCGGACCCGGGCACTGCGAAAGCGCTGGTAAAGGCGACCACCGACAAGAACTGGCAGGTAAGAGCGGCGGCATTAGAAGCGATCGCGCAACGAGGCGACTCCTCGTTGCTGCCCAAGATTGCGGCGGCGCTGGAGGATGATAAGGACGTGGTGCGCTTCACGGCGGCGGCGTGCGTAGCGCATTTGAGCGATATGCCGGCGGTGAAAAGCAACGAGAAAACGGCGAACGAGTAGCTTGATAGCCCCGCGGAAAATAGGGCTTGACACTATGGCGTGTGGCGATATATCGTATGACGACAGAGGACTTCTCTGGGGAGCCGAAACCGTGAGTGCTGCTCAAAGCAATGCTGAAGCGTTCGGGCCACTGACTCCGGCGATGTTCCATGTGTTGCTGGCACTGGCCAGCGAGGATCTGCACGGCTACGCCATTCTTAAGGAAGTGGAGTTGCGTACCGGTGGCAAGGTGCGGCTGAGCACGGGAACGTTGTACGGAATCATCAAGCGCTTGCTGAACGACGGGCTGATCGTGGAGATGCGTTCCCGGCCGTCGAAGTCAAACGACGAGCGGCGGCGTTATTACGGGATGACACTGAAAGGGCGGCAAGTGGCCAGCGCGGAAGCGGAACGGATGGATGAAATGGTAGCTGCGGCGCGGTCGAGGAACCTGCTGAAGAAAACGCGGCTGGCGTAACGAGATTGCCGGAACCGGAAAGAAGGTTCCGGAGAAAACGAGTGGACCAAAAACCGGTGCTGTGGTGGCGCCGACGGAGGACACCATGGCAGCGGCTGATTCCAAAGCGACACGATTCTATCGAGCACTACTGCGGCTTTTACCGTTCGATTTCCGGAGCGATTACGGCCCCGAAATGGAAACGGTATTCCACGAGCAACACCAGGCAGCGGGACGGCGTCAAGGGACCACGGGCGTTCTGCGGCTGTGGTGGGAAACGATCGTGGGAATTTTCCGGACAGCGCCGGGCGAGCACCTGGCGATGTTCCGCCAGGATGCGGGATTCGCGCTGCGGATGATGCGCAAAAGCCCGGGGTTCACGCTAGCGGCGATCCTCACGCTGGGGCTGGGAATTGGGGCCAATTCGGCGATTTTCAGCGTGGTAAACGCGGTGCTGCTGAAGCCGCTGCCGTACGAACATGGCGAGCGGCTGGTGGTCTTGCAACATAGGATGGGAATGGTGGACCAGCCATTCTCGGCGCTGGACATCAGCGACTACCGGGGGCAGAACCACTCGTTGGACGGACTCGTCGAGTATCACAACATGAATTTCATTTTGCTGGGACGCAGCGAGCCGGAGCGCGTGGAAACCGGGGTAGTTTCCTGGAATTACTTCGACGTTTTCGGGGTGAAACCGCTCTTCGGGCGCAGCTTCCGCGCGGGGGATGAACAGGCGGGCGCTCCGGCGGTGCTGATGCTCAGCTACGAATATTGGATCAAGAGTTTCGGCGGCGACCCGACGGTAGTGAACAAAACGTTCAAGATGAACGACAAGGTTCATACAGTAATCGGGGTGCTGCCGCCGGTGCCGCAATATCCGGACGAAAACGACGTGTACATGCCAACGACGGCGTGCCCTTTCCGCTCGCGTCCTTCCTTCATCGCCAACCGGTCGTCTCGGATGATGCAAGTATTTGGCCGCATGAAGCCGGGCGTCGGAGTGCGCCAGGCACAGGCAGACTTAAGCAGCATCGCGGCTAATCTGCAGAAGGCCTACCCGAAGGATTATCCGCCTGCGAACGACTATGCGATGAAGACGGTAGCGCTGGAGGAAGCCCTGACGCACAACGCCCGGCCAACGATGCTGGTGCTGCTGGCGGCCGCGGGGTTTGTACTGTTGATCGCGTGCGCGAATGTGGCAAACCTGAACCTCTCGCGCATGGTGCGGCGAGAGCGCGAACTAGCAGTCCGGGCAGCGCTGGGGGCCGGACGGGCGCGGATGTTCCGGCAGTTGCTGACTGAGAGCTTCCTGCTGGCGGTGGTCGGCGGTGGACTAGGCCTGATCTTTTCGTGGGGGGCGCTGAGTTTGCTGGTAAGTTTCGCGGCGCGCTTCACACCGCGGGCGCGTGAGATTCAGATGGACGGCTGGGTCCTGGGCTTCACTTTCCTGGTGGCCGTGCTGACTAGCGTGCTCTCCGGCACCGTACCGGCGCTAGCCGCGAGGGAATCCGTCGTTGGGAACCTCAAGGAAGGCGGCGCACAATCCACGCTCGGGCGCGGGAAGCACCGGATGAGAAGCCTGCTCATTGTTGGGCAGGTGGCGGTTTCCTTCCTGCTGCTGATTGGCGCGGGGCTGATGTTGCGCAGCTTCATAAAGCTGCAGCACGTGGATCCCGGCTTTCAACCGGAAAACGTGCTGACGATGAACATTTCCCTGGACTTCGTGAAGTACAACACCAACGACAAGCAGCGCGCTTTTTTTGAGACGCTGCTGGAGAAAATCCAGGCGCAGAGCGGCGTCAAATCCGCAGCCGCTTCGATGATGATTCCGTTCACTACCGGCATGACGATGACCGGCGATTTCTGGATGGAAGGGGAGACGCCGGCGCCGGGGCAAACGCTGCCATCAGCCGATTTCAGGATTGTGAGTCCGTCGTACTTCGAAACGCTGCACATTCCGGTTCTGCGAGGGCGAGGATTCCTACAAACGGACCGGCCAGGCAATCCGGACGTTGCGATTGTGAACCGGAGCGCGGCGCAACATCTCTGGAGATCGAAGGACCCCGTGGGGACACGGTTCACTGCTGATGGGGGGAAGTCCTGGACGCAAGTGGTTGGGGTGATCGGGGACATCAAACATTACGGGCTCGATAAAGAAGTGGCGGATGAGATTTATGTGCCAATGGCGCAGAACCCCATGGGGAGCTCCAGCCTGGTGGTTAAGACAGCAGTGGAACCAATGAGCATCGCGGGCGGAGTGATCGAACTGTTGCATGGCATCGATCCAAATCAACCGGCGGCGCGGGTGCGGTCGCTCGAACAAGTGCGCGCGGAATCCGTGGCGGCGCCGCGGTTGACGACCAACTTGCTGGGACTGTTTGCGTTGCTGGCGCTGGCGATTGCGGCTACAGGCATCGGCGGAGTGATGGCGCTGACGGTCGGGCAACGACGGCATGAGATCGGAGTGCGCATGGCCATCGGGGCGCGTCCGGCGGAGATTTTGCGGATGATCCTGGGGCAAGGCCTCGGTCTCGCATTGGTTGGCGTGGCTCTTGGCTTGGTTGGCGCGCTTTGGCTTACGCAGGTCTTGCAGCAACTGCTTTTTGAAGTGACACCGACGGATCCGGTGACCTATGCCGGCGTTGCGGCTGTGCTGGGATTGGCTGCGCTTGTTGCTTGTTACATTCCGGCGCGGCGGGCGGCGCGGGTGGACCCCATTGTTGCGCTGCGGGTGGAATAGCGAGACAGAAGACAGAGAAAACGGGGGAGGACAGGCAGGAATGCCTGTCCTACTTTTTTGGCCACAAGGGAGCGAGTCTGTTAAACTGTGTATTGCTGCACCGCACCTAAGGATGTGGGACCGCTGAGCGGTCAACCTACAAAAGGTACATTCGTCAAGGCTGCTGGTTGTTTCAGCAGCTATTTTTGTCTTTAGAGGACTTGATTTCCGGCTGGGCCGGGGTCAGGAAGCGTAGAGAATATGAGTGAAAATATTCGGAACATCGCGATCATTGCGCACGTGGACCACGGCAAGACCACGCTGGTGGACGCGATGCTGAGGCAAAGCGGGATTTTCCGCGCCAACGAGGCCCTCGTCGAGCGCGTGATGGACTCGAACGACCTGGAGCGCGAGCGGGGCATCACCATTCTGGCAAAGAATACGGCGCTTTTCTTTCACGACACGAAGATCAATATCGTGGACACGCCCGGGCACAGCGACTTCGGTGGCGAAGTGGAGCGGGCGCTGCGGATGGTGGACGGCGTTGTAGTGCTGGTGGACGCGAGCGAAGGCCCGCTGCCGCAGACGCGCTACGTGCTGCAGAAGGCGCTGGCGGCAAAGCTGCCTCCGGTGATCGTGCTGAACAAGATCGACCGCACGGATGCGCGCGCCAAGGAAGTGCTGGACGAAATCTACGATCTGTTCATTGACCTGGACGCGACGGAAGACCAGCTCGACTTTCCGGTCATTTACACGAATGCGCGGGACGGCGTGGCGCACCGGACGCCGGGCGACGGTTCGAAGGATTTGCTGCCGCTTTTCGAGGCCATCGTAAAGCACATTCCAGCTCCTCCGGGCGACCCCGATGGCGTTTTGCAAATTCAGGTGATGAACCTCGATTACAGCGACTTTCTGGGACGCATCGCGATCGGGCGGGTGTTCAACGGCACGCTCAAGCGCGGCGCGGAAGTGGGCATCGTCAAGCTGGACGGCAAGCTGGTGCCGACACGCATCACCAAGCTGTATACCTTTCGAGGCTTGGAGCGGGACGAGGCGCAAGCCGTCCCCGCGGGTGATCTGGTGGCGATTGCGGGCGTCGAGGGCATCAACATTGGGGAAAGCATTACGGATTTGGCAAACCCGATGCCGCTAGAGCCGCTGCTGATCGACGAGCCGACGCTGGCGATGATTTTTACCGTCAACAGCAGTCCGCTTTCGGGCAAAGAGGGAACGTTTCTGACTTCGCGCGATCTGCGCGATCGGCTGCAAAAAGAACTTCTGACGAACGTGTCCATCCGTGTGGAAGACACGGAGACACCGGAATCGTTTCGCGTGCTGGGACGCGGCGAATTGCAGCTGGCGATTTTAATCGAGACGATGCGGCGCGAAGGTTTTGAGTTGATGGTCGGCAAGCCGGAAATTGTGGTCCGCACGGAAAATGGCAAGAAACTCGAGCCGCTTGAGCGCTTGGTGATCGACGTGCCTGAGAATTTCATCGGCATCATCATGGAAACGATCGGAAGCCGGCGCGGCGAGATGCTCAAGATGAGCAATCACGGGTCGGGGCGCGTGCGCCTGGACTTCAAAATTCCTTCGCGCGGATTGATCGGGCTGCGCAGCCAGTTGCTGACGGACACCCGCGGCACCGCGCTGATTCATTCCATTTTCGAAGGATGGATGGAATACGGCGGAGAGATGGCGTTGCGTCCCACGGGGGCTTTGGTGGCGGACCGCAGCGGACCGTCGACGGCGTTCGCGCTCTGGAATATCCAGGAACGCGGCGAGTTGTTCATCGGGCCGGCGATCGAAGTCTACGAAGGCATGATCGTGGGCGAAAACTCGCGCGAGCAAGATATGGACGTCAACGTAACCAAGGAAAAGAAGCAGACCAACATGCGCTCGTCCAGCGCCGACGAAGCGATCCGCCTGATCCCACATCGCGAGCTGAGCCTCGAACAAGCCATCGAATTCATTGCCGACGACGAATTCGTGGAAATCACGCCCAAGTCTATCCGCTTGCGCAAGAAAGTTTTGCAGGCCAACAAACGCCCGCGCCGCTGGCAGGAAATCCGCGCCAGCCAGGCCACCACGTAGATCCAACTCCGCAGCGGGCTTTTTAGTGCGCTGATTTCTCGAGCAGTTCCGCCAAATACTGCTTCCACAAGACCGCTTTCGTGTGGGAGCCGTGCCCGCGCGTTTCGTCGCTGATGGGAATCAGAATGAAGCGGGCGTTTTTCACCCTTTTGATTTCGCTTGCGGCCATGGGCAACTCGGGCGGATTGATGAAGTCGTCGGCGGAATTGATGTACATGACGGGCGCGGTAATTTTCTCCAGTTGCGGCGAAGGATCGTAATTGCGAGAGGCATTCACGGCATATAAGAAGTCGTTGGCGTCCAGCCCGGCCATGCGCGTCTTGAAGTAGTCATCCAGATATTTGTCCGCCGCGTCGCGCGTCGGTAACGTCTTCTGCATGTAGAGCGGCGCGCTCCCGGCGATCAGGAGAAAATCCAGCACGGTGCGCAGCGCCTGCTGCGGCTCCACGGCGTATTCTCCACCTTTCCATTCGGGATCGTTGCGAATCGCGTCCATCACCATTTTTCGCCAGATGCGATTGCGTCCAGCGATCTGTACCGGCTGGCAGGCCAGCGGCATAAGCGCGTCCATGAAATCAGGATAGGTTTCGCCCCACACGAAGGAATGCATGCAACCCATGGAGGTGCCGAGGATGAGGCGCAGGTGGTCGACGCCGAGGCCTTCACTGAGAAGCTGATGGTGCGCGGCGACCATATCGTCGTAGTCGTATTGCGGAAAGTGCGCGTGCAGGCCGTCGCTGGGCTTCGAGGATTTTCCGTGGCCGATGCCGTCGGGAAGAACAATGAAGTATCGCGTGGCGTCGAGAAGCTGGCCCGGTCCAAACAGTTCGGAGGCAAAAATGGGCGTGAGGAATTGATGGCCGGTACCGCCGGTGCCGTGGAGAATCAGGACGACGTTGGTGACGCGGCCCTGCGCGTTGCGAACAGGTTTGCCAATCGTTGTGTAGTGCAAGCGCAGTTCGGGCAGCGCTTCGCCGGAGCGGAATTTGAAATCCTTGACGACGAAATCGCCTTCCGTCGTCCCGGGCCACTTGGATTCCTGGCCCCGCGCCGGCATGCTCAGTAGAAGATGGATGGCTGCCGCTAGCGCGAACAATCGAAATGCAATTCTCCGCATGATGCACCTCACACACCAGAGAATCTACCATGCTCGGCCTGTTACATGAGCCCCGCTGGCCCCCCGGGAATAAATTCGATGGCGCGCTGGTCTTTACAAAGCCGTGGTCGGAGACAACGGATATGCAGGCGCGACCGGGTGCGAGGCGCTTTAGCGACTTCGCGCAAGTTTCCGATCACGGTATTTCTCCCCCGTAACTAACGCTTCGCTGGCCTCCAAAGTAGTTCGCTCCTGGCAAAGAATTGATGTAAAGTCATGTGCTCGAATGCTTCCGCCTGGGAAACGCGGCATGCAAACGGGTTACGCCGGGGGAAATGCCAGCGGCGTTTTGTGCCCAAGGAGACTGATGGAATCCGCGAGTCAACACACCACAGAAGCTGCTGCAGCCGCGTATCCCACTATCGCGGCGACGGCTACCGCGCTACCGCCCTACCGGATCACGCGGGAAGACGTAAAAGTTTACATGGGACGCGTCTTTGACATCCCCGAGCGCCGCCTCGAAGCAATGATGAGCATCGTCGATAACGCGCAGGTGCACAACCGGCATTCCATCTTTCCGCTCGACTACACCATCGAGCCGCGCCCGCTTTCGCAAACGAATAATGAATACATCGAGCACGCGGTGAAGCTCGGCCGGGAAGCCGCGGAAAAGTGC
>Ga0207091_1078_pt1 | contig 24033 bp, 25 predicted proteins | sample Alteio_BWMinHeat_47_FD_153534 | JGI IMG/M metagenome (GOLD analysis project Ga0207091, IMG submission 153534) | Enriched cells from forest soil in Barre Woods Harvard Forest LTER site, Petersham, Massachusetts, United States -... | ecosystem: Environmental > Terrestrial > Soil > Temperate forest >... | reverse complement strand
AAAATTGACTTTTTGTTTAGTTTGCAGGTTTGGTATGATTAACAACTTCAAAAAAGGATACAAACATGATAAGGATTACAACGACCCCCAAAAAAATAATTCTGGATAGCAGCGGTAACCCTGGCAGAAAAGGTACAGACGGGTATTCAGGATCTTCCTATAGTTCACATGGTTCTCATGGTACACGCGGTGAAAATGGTCAAGATGGACAACCTATTGTATTTTCACTTTCATCCGATGAAAAAAATAATTATGTGCATGTGAAAGTGGGTGATACAGAATGTCAACTCCCACTGGGAGATCCTCTTGCAGACATTGAAATAATGGCAAATGGCGGTCCCGGAGGTCATGGCGGGAAAGGGGGAGACGGTGCTAAGGGAATAAATGGTGCGAAAGGAGTTTCAGCAACACGATGGTCTGCTGGCGGTGATGGTGAAGATGGTGGACCTGGAGGAAATGGTGGAAGTGGCGGGTTTGGCGGAGATGGTGGTCATGCAGGACATGTTACCGTAAATCTAAATTCAAATGACACAGACCTCTTGATGTTAATGTCAAAAACCACATTGCAGGGAGGCGCCTTTGGAGCGGGTGGAAGAGGTGGGAATGGTGGTCTTGGCGGTAAGGGTGGCGACGGCGGAGACGCCTGCGTGTGGTTTGAACAGCGTGAGCGTATTGTTCATGATCATAGTGATCATCATCACGGTCACCATGGCGGTGGTCATCATGGCCATTCCCATGTAGAACATTACACGGTAACGCGCTCGATGCCGGGTGGAAACGCTGGTAGAAGTGGGCAATCTGGTATGGATGGCAACAGTGGTTCCAATGGCAAAAATGGATTGAATGGCAATTTTAGAATTATCGTCGACAAAGATAAAGCGTATCCCGAAAAATATAATCTTTCGTTGAATAGTATTCAACAAGTTGAATCAGACGATGGTATCATCGAATTCGGTGAACCATTGGTCGCAAATAATGTGACGTTTAAAAATATCGGTTTTATGCCCACACCCACTCAACCCATTTATATTTCAGTCGTGCCTAATGAGGCAATTGATTTTGATGATAAAAATACTTTAACCTTATCGACACAAATCCCTGCATCCGGCGATTTAACATTAGAAGCACCCTTACATTTTCGCGTGAAAGAAACAAAATATATTCCTGCTATCAATACGACTGCATCACTCACAGGATATTTACAATTGGATGCAAAAGTTTCTCGTGTCAATAAAAGTTTTGAAACGATTTCAAAACAAACTATCCCGCTTTCAATTCGTTATCCTCTCGAAATTTCAACGGTTTCAGCGCCACTCACGATTTCAAAAGAAGAAGAAGCACCAATTGTAGTCGCATTACGAAATATTTCAACAAAACCGGTTGGAATTCTTAGCAGTCATCCACGTTTATTAGAAATAGATTTATCATTAAGAGACGGAATCCATAGTGAACAAATTGTATTTTATGACATGGAACGCTATAGAAGTGGCACATTAACAATGCCAATCATAGAAGCTATCCCTGCCATTAAGCCGGGCGAATCTTATTATTTTGCAGGCACGTTAAAATTTAATGAGGATGCGCCCGCCTATTCAAAAGCTTCACTCTCTTGTCATTTACAATTAGGCAAGCTCAATCAACCGACGACGGAAATTGATCATATTCAACGGCGTGATTTTGAATTGCAATTATCGGAGAGTTTTCACGATAATCCTGAGTCCGATGTTTTACTCGTGACCAATCACGATACGGATCAAAGAACGGTGGATGGTTGGAATACTTTGGCTTCTCAATTCAAATGTGCGCCCATGATATGGAATGCTTCTCTTTATGCTGGGTTCAATTTGATGCAAAAACATCAAAATGAAAAAAATTTCATGGAAATGATGCGAGATAAAGTGATTGTTATCTTAAATAATGAAATGAAAGGAAAATATTCAACAAATTATTTAGATAGCGCAGAACTTTATATGGCAGGGAAATACTCGAATATATCCACCTATATCATTGGTCCGCAGTGTAATTTAGCAAAGAAAATTTTACCTTTATCTGACATGAAACCACTTCAAGAAAAAAAACGGGTAGAAAAAAAATTCGCATTTTGGAATAAACCAGGAGCAAATGATTTAAAAAATAAAGCAGAACAATGGTGTCGTCGACTAGAAAAACAAAATCCCGATCATCGATATGTCGCTTATTATGATTTTAACCCAGAAAAGAAAACAAGTACCTGTTCGCCAAGATCCACTTGGGTGTTGGGTGGTATTGAAATACGCGAAACATTAAATCAATCGCAATCGCATATTGGTTTTCGTAAAGCTTATACGCACGATGCAAAACATGATCCCGATGAAATAGATTGTTACGCGACCATTAAATTATTACCTTTTCCTAAAAAACTTGCGCTTTTAGAAAAAGCCATGAATGCATTTCGTGCCGATATTATCAAAAAAGCGATTTTATCTGATTTAACACAAGAATTGCTTGTTTATGGGCGATATAAATGGAATGGACTTTATACGAAGAAAAAATTGATCGCAGCATTAGCAAATTTAAAGGCGCTATCAGAATATCAATTTATCGATAAAACAAACTTGCGTGATGTTCTTCTTCGATATGAATATATTGCAAGACGATTACCCACGCGTTGGGATATATTTCCGATTTCATTTTTTTGTCGACGCGTTCGTTTAAAAAATATTTGTTACACAAAAATCAATGGGATGGTAAAACAATATTTCTCGAAAGATATAAAACCATTAACGATTGAGCGTAATCGATTGCGTACAGAATGGGATAAAAAATCTCGGGAAACGGTGTTACATCATTTTAAAAATCCGTATCAAGCGCACCTTTCTTTTGATACCGACATCACACTTAACAAGGCGCGTGAAAAAGAGGAAATTGAATCTTATCGTCCTAAACAACATTTCTTTAAAGAAAATCGTCATGCGTTTAGAACACTCGATGAACGTGCAGCATGTATTGAATCGTATAAATCGGGTTGTCAATTTACATAAACAAATGTTGTAAAAACATTTCATTGACATATACTTTAGTTGTGTGAATTATTTTTAGGAGAGCGCAATCCAATAGTTGTATGTCAATGTAATGATCGCCATGCGAATGCCAAAAAATCCCGCCGAAGTAAAATGGATACAGCATACAAAAGAAAATATCGACGTTGAAAAAAATGGCACGATGCCTATTACGTTATTGGCTTCGAAAGGAAATCATTAAGCGCATTAACCACCTTCATGCCAGCTTGAAGCATGCTGGCATGACAAATTTAGTTTCGTTTTATTAACATCCTCTTTATTTCTAGTCGAATGCGTTATAAACTATAATGAGTTTAAAAATGCATGGAGGCGATGATGTTAAATAGGCTATTTGGTAACAATTCTGAGGATAAAAAAGAAAATAATGGCTTTGAAAATAAAATAGAAACAAAAAAAATAGTTGCCTTAATTAAAGAATTACAACAGAAAGCAGACGAATTTAAAAGTATATATGAAAAATATGGTTCCGATTCATTAGAATATAAAAAATATAAGATACTTGTCACAATCTTAGATCATTATAAAAAAATTACATCCGATTATGATAATGATCAAAAATCACTTAATAAAGACGAAGACATTCAATCATTAATTATTGTATTAAAAAAATTATATTTTATCATTAACGAAATCTTTGAAATGAGTGAAGAAACATTAAAATTATTCCGTAATAATGATCGAGAGCGCGTCATCTATGGTCTCAGTTGTGTTTACTTAAGTAGTGTTGCCGCAGCATTTATTTTTGCACCTTTGTCAGTATCTGCAAGCTATTTTATTGGAACGCAAGTATTAGCATCAGGAAGTAATGAAAAACAAAAACCAAGAGAGATCGATTTTCCAGTCAGTTATTTGTTAGTTAAAAATATGCTGAGTACATTAAACATCTCTATCGAAAACTTAAATTTTTCTTTAAATTTAAAAAAGTTAGAACATATCCCTTTACAGTTTATATCGAAACAAGACAATATGCTTTGCCCCATTACCTCTGAACTGATGACGGAACCGGTCGTTTGTAGTTTGGATGGTTTTTCTTATGAAAAATCAGCTATTACAGAGTGGCTAAACCCGCATAGAACATCTCCTATGACTCGGAAAGCCATGTTACCTGAACAAAAAGTTACGGATGTTCTAATACCGAATACTAATCTTAGACAATTAATTGAAGATTATAAATTGTCTCTTAAAATGCAGGCTTCTCAAGAAAATGAACCTGAGCAAAAGCGGCTTTCTCCAAATTGAGAAATAAACGTTGCCGAAAGCTGTTATAATCTTTATCATTTATTCAATGATGACAGGAAGTCACAATATTGCGATGGATGATTGAAAAAAGCTTACCGTTTCGATTTTTAGTGATAGCTTTCGCTCTCGTGTTATTTATTATAGCGTGTATTCAGCTATATAATATGCCAAAAGATGCTTTTCCTGAATTTGCCCCTCCTTATATACAAGTACAAACGGAAGCACCTGGACTTTCCGATGCGGAAGTGGAAGAACTGATAACGTTTAATTTGGAAGAATTGCTCAATTGCGTTACCGAATGTTGCGCAAGCACCTATTATTCTCCAACCCCTATCTGCAATGAGTCGTGTCATGATGGTTGGAGTAACTTCAAAACAATTATCATTGATAGAAATGTCTGTATTGGCTCGTTGGGTCATACGGCCAGCTTTATTATCCGTACCAGGTATTGCTAATGTAGCCATCTGGGGAATGCGTGATAAACAGTTACAAGTATTAGTCGACCCAGTCTTATTACAAAAAAATAATATTAAACTGGATCAGATTATCGCAACCACTGGTGATGCTTTATGGGTATCACCTTTAAGTTTTTTAAAATCTTCGACACCTGGAAGCGGTGGCTGGATAGATACGCCTTTGCAAAGAATTGAAATAAGGCATGTTTTACCGATCAAATCTGCAAGCGATCTTGGTCAGGTGAATATAGAAGGGAGTTCATTCACATTAAATAAAGTGGCAGCGTTAGTTAATGGTTATCAACCATTAATTGGCGATGCCATCGTTGATGGTCAAACAGGACTTTTAATTGTTATCGATAAATTTAGAAGTGCAAATACGCTGGATGTGACCCGTAAGGTTGAAAAAAAATTAAATGAATTAAAACCTGGGCTGACTGGCATGCAGTTTGATACGCAATTGTTTAAACCAGCAGATTTTATAAAAATAATATTAGATAATACCATTCTTGCACTGGTATTAGGTCTTGTCATTTTAATCATATTACTGATGATTTTTCTAAATTCTTGGCGGACAATGTTAATGATATTAATAAATATATTTGTATCATTATCTATCGCAGTTTTGATAATAACATTCTTTAAGTTTACGATAAATATGATGGTGATTGCAGGGTTTATGATGGCTTTGGTCATTCTTATTGATGAAGCGATCTTTAATCTTGATATTTATAATAGAAATTATCTATCAATGATCTATAGTTTAATAATTATTTTAATTGCCATAATTCCTATTTGTTTTTTAAAAGGGATTTCTTTAGATTTTTTTGAACCATTAGTTATTACCTTTGCGATCGTAATGATTTCATTCATGATAACATCATTATTTATTTCACCGGATTTCAGGGACAGAAGTTAGTGATATACATCGAAATGCAAAAGTATATGGTATTATACTTTGGGGTACTGAAGAGACACGTTATAGTATTCCAAGTATTAAAAATTTGTTGATGAGCGCGCCTAATAATAAATATGTTTCCCTTGGAGAGGTCGCTCATGTCAGCATTATGCCCACACCGAATCTAATCAATCGTGAGTATAATTCACGTTATATCGATGTCAGTCTCAATATTACGACCCGGAGTCTCAGTGATATCGTACGTGATGTAAAACAAGCGGTCGATAAAATAAAATTTCCACTTGGATTTCATGCAGACGTGATAGGAGAATATCAAGAAAGAGAAAAATCACAAAATATTTTATTTGGTGTTGCAATCGTCTCTATTATTATCGTACTTCTTTTATTGCAAATCGCTTTTAAGAGTTGGCAGTTATCTTTTCTTGCATTTTTCACTTTACCCTCTGCCTTGGTGGGTGGAATAATATCTACAATTTTGACGGGAAATGTTGTCTCTTTAGGATCATTAGTTGGATTTTTCACGGTATTTGGTATTGCTGCACGTAATGGTATTATGTTAATCAATCATTTTCAGTATATTGAAAAATTTGAAAATGAACCTTTTGGTCTCGAATTGGTTTTGCGTGGCGCTAAAGAAAGATTAGCTCCCATTTTAATGACGGCATCTGCTGCAGCACTTGCGCTCGTTCCATTAATGATATTTGGGGATATCCCTGGTCAAGAGATTGAGTTTCCAATGGCGATTGTTATTCTGGGTGGTTTAATCACGTCAACCGTGTTAAATTTATTTATTATCCCGAGTCTTTATTTGTGGATCAGAAAATCCCATTCTTCTTTTAAAATGCTGTAAACAACCGTATCACGAACATATCCATCTTCTAAAATCATATGTTTTCGTAACACACCTTCTTCTTTTGCCCCCAATTTTTTAACAGCCGCTCGTGATCGTTCATTCCTTGCATCAACATAAAACTCCACCCGATTCATGAGTAATACATCGAAAGCATATTTTAACAATAATAACTTGCATTGTGTATTGACGCCTTTTCCCCAAATTTCAGGAATAATCCATGTGTAGCCTATCGCTAAACGTTTATGTTTGACATCCATCTCGTAAAAACGAGTGGATCCCACAATGCTATTATCCTGTAATGAACGTACTATAAATGAAATTTGCTTATTTTCTGGAGGTTTTTCTAATGCTTTGTTAAACCACGAATCAAATTTTAATTTTAAAGCAGGAGAGTATGCGGATATTTTCTCATCATAAGATAATTTTTTTAATATGTCATAATGAACTTGTTGTAGCGGTTCTAATTGTATCGATTCCCCTGTTAATATCAGGGGTTTTTCATCTACCGTCGTTGATGTTATATATCCAAGTTTTTTAGCTTTATTCCAAAGTATCATCAGCTCATTAAAAGACTGCCCGTTTAATGTATCTAATCCTTTTTCTGTAGCTAATCGTTGAATAGCTCTAAATCGATGTTCGAATTTATTGACACTATTTAAAAGTGTTTCTTCTACGTCAAATTGAGAAAATACACAAAGAGAAAAAGCGGCATGTAACAAATCGCCAATTTCTTCTTGTAATTTTTTCTGATTACCATCTTTTAAATGGGCATCAATTTCTGATATCTCGCTTTGAATTTGCTCGAGAATCTGATTTGATGTCTCCCATTTAAAACCAAATGTAGACGCTTCTTTTTCAAGATCAGATAATTTTTTTAATATTCCCATGACAAACATTCCCCTATAATATGGCTATTTCAATTCTAGAATCCATTAAAAGTAAAGAAGGATTATCAATAATTCCTTCTTTTTCGATTCGCGATAGGTTTTTAATGTAAGCTTCAATTTTCATCGCAAACGCTTTGTCACCGTTAATTTTCCAACATTGCGCAATTCGTAATGGTTTAAAACTACGGGTGTATTTACATTGACTCGTTCTATTGATGTGTGCTTGATAACGTTTTTTAATATCTGTTGTATAACCCGTGTAAAACGTATTATTTTCACAAAGGAGTATGTAAACCCAAAAAACCGTCAACCTAGGTTGCATGTCTATTTCACCATCATTGCAAAAGTTATCAAAAAATAGAAAATTTGTACGTATTAGTCAAGAAAATTTGTAATCTATTTATTCGCTATGTGTAATAATTACACTTTGCGAGGATGTATAGGGTAAATGTTTTATCATCTGTTAAGGCTGTCTAGTGCACCACCCAATGACCGTAAACTTTTTCTTGAAAAAAGATGCTTTAAGCTCCAAATTGCTGGGGCTTTAGTTCTCACGTTAAAATTCATGAAAAAATTCCTTTACTAAATATTCACAGCAGTCCAGATTAGATCAAGCACATGCTGAAATTGCTAAACAAAATTTATATAATAAAAACAAAACTGGCATTTTCCTATTTATTAAATTATGATGACGCGCAATTCATCAATACCGAGGAGCGCTCATGTGGAGCTTCAATTATTTATATTCTTTTGGAAAAGGGCAACCAAATCCTAAATCTGTAAAAATAGAATTTGACGAAAATGAAGCTCATCAAAAAACACGTTGTGATGTTTTTACTGATTGGTTTAAATGGTTAGCAACATATCCAATGACGCTCACACAGGGTTTTTGGAATCTTTTCTTTCTCGCAGTCCATCGCGAATTTCATGCACCGACCATCATGAATATTTATTCGGGTAATAAAATCAATTGCATGCCTATTCCAGGAAAAGCGACTTTTCATATTGTATCTTCGCCGTCTATTATGAAAGAAATCGTAAGGTTCCATCGCAATGATCCTTTAGGGCCTTTTCAAGGCAAAAGAGCTTCCGCTATCTTGATGCCTCTCTTGAAAGATCTTTTTTACGTGGACGCGAAAGATGACGATTTTTTGTTAACATGCTTTAAAGCGGTGACGGAATCCTACCGGAAACCTATTTTAGATATGATCGGACCCAAGAATGCGAAATGGATTCAATCTCAATTAGAGGTCGTCATTGCAGACGTGATGCGCTTTTTGGAAAAAAAAGAAGTCATGGGTATTATTGCCATCAGTGCTGCTGAAATTACTGAAATGTTTACTGTCGCTGTGATTGCCAGAGCACTTTTTGGGTATTCTCTCTCTGAGAAAGCATACCAAAAGATTGAACATGAACTTAAAACCCTTGTGAATTATCAGTTACTGCTTGAAAAACCATTTGGACCGTCGAAAGCCGCGACAAATAAATATCAATCTGCTTTAGATAGCATTCGAGAAACGATTCAAAATAGCAAAAAAGGTCCTTTTAATGATCTTTTGCAAAATACGGAACTTTCAGATATACGCCAAAAGGGGCTTATTTTATTGCTATACATTGGTGGATCAGAACCGCCTTCCTCTTTATTACAGTATATGCTTTGGAGACTAGGCCAAAATAAACAATATCAAAAGGCTATTTTACAAGAATTCAAAAGTCAAAGTTCACCGACATTTTGGCAAAGGCGTCCCATCATGGAAGCTTTTATTGCAGAATGTTTACGCATGTTTGCACCAGGGGATAACTTCAGTCGATTTGCGAGGAAGGATCTTAATATAAAATTTTATGGTGAAAAGAAAGAGCAAATTTACAATTATCATATTCCCAAAGGTGAAGGAATTTTATGTTCGCCCTATTTAGCCGCAAGAGATCCAGATCAGTTTCCGAATCCTCATCAATTTGATCCAAGTCGATTTAATCCCGAAGAAAAAGAGGCAAAACCATTTAATCAATTCAATAAATGGAAGCCTTTCAGTCAAAACATACATGCGTGTCCCGGTAAAACATTAGCAATGAAAGAGTTTCTCTCTTTGCCGACGGAGATATTGAAGACATATGAGATTCAATCATCACCGCCAAAAGACGAATTGGCGTTTCGAGGGTTGCCAACCACGAAGGAAATTGCAGACAAGGATCAGGTAATGTTAATTTTGATAAACAGAAAAGGGCTCAGCAATGATTCTAAGGTGGAACCTTCATTAAAAACGCATGGGATGTGCGTTTGTTAAAATTTTACTGTGGGAGCCTTAATGATATACTTCGCTGAGTCATGCTTAAAAAGGAAATTTAAACATGCCAAATTCAAAAAATATGATATAAAAAGAACATTTAAAATAAAGGAGTGAATCCCCATGAAATTGAGACAGATGCCGCTTGAGTTAAAAGAATTGTTTGAAGCTCTCAAATCCAAAGACCCTATTTCTAAAAAAAAACAAGATGAATTCATTAATAAAACTGCGAAATTTTCTGACACAGAAATGATGCTTGACATATGCGAGGAAAAAGGAAATACATCACCATCGGTGCTAATCCTTAACCGTCATTGCCAAACGTTTTGGGTGTAGCACCTTTGTTGGCTCGTTCTGTTTTTTCGGTTCCGTTGCAAATTTAGTTTTAGTCAAGTTTAAATTTTCTGAAATTATCTAAGCTGCAGCTCCAAATATATTTTGTACAAACCTCTTCTGTGAAATCGGATCATTTTTTCCAACAGAGCATACTTGTCCTTTGCGAAACACTTGCATATGAATAACATAGCGCCGTGTTTCGAACGAATCAATCTGAACTACGTCTGGGCGCTAAAAACCGCAAAATATGCCCGTGCGAGGTATAGCGATCGTTCGCTGAGCACAATGAAATTCTTGAAACCAGAGACTGTATCTTATTCGTCGTTTAATAAAACGATGATCTTGAGCGATTCGATTGCAGCTGAATAACTCGGATTTTTATCTGTAACAATGTGGTGCCAGGTCTCGCAACATGATCTTGTGATAAAACTCTTTTAAGAAATTGAATTGCTGATGATTTATCTTGCTTTACAGAAAGAATAAAATCAAGTGTATTACCATTTGAATCAATGGCTCTGTAAAGATAGCGCAATCTGTCTAGACCGAATGCTTACTTACCAAGTCAGCAACTGGTTGATAAGAAAGAGCTTTTATCTAGTGCTTGATTTTATATGTAAACATATGTGATTATCTTTGTTATGAATATGAATACATAAAAGCCGAATGAATTTACAAAACTGATTGCAGAACCGCATAAAAAAATAATCAAGGAAGCCGCCACTGAAAACTCAAATAGCCTATAGCAAAAACCTGAATAAAGGTAAATATGCTGCTTTACTAGAACAAGCAAAACGCCTTTGTGCAATACGCACTGAGGTATGGCAACGTTTTGGTTCGATTAAAGGTGTCGGTGTCAACGATCGCACGATAAGAGATAGCTGGATCAAAACAGGTCGCCAATTTACGGTGGGAGCAAATCCGTGGAAAGAAACTTTGCGTGATGCAATCGAAAATATAAAAACAAGTCGTGAAGCTGCGAAATTTGATGCGAAACAAGCCATTCGCCGGCACACAAAAGATAACGTAAAACAAAAGCAGCTCTATATTTTACTGAAATCAGACTTTGCAATTTTATTTAAAATATGCTAATGAGGCACATGGTCCGTGAATCGTCTTCATATTTTTCTTCTTTTTTTTCATATGTAACAGATGAATTCTTTACTTCTTCAGCATCGCCAAACAAGATGCGATTCCATAATACTGCGGTTTCTGTAAGCCTGTTTCGAAATTGACTTTCAGATTCTTGCTCAGTTGATGTGAACTCTTGAATAAGATTTCCTTCCTTATCTGCTTTTATTTCTCCATAACCTGTTTCATTCTTAAAAGGATTAATATCATTTAGTTTTTTTATTTCTTCCACACTTTTCCTAATATTATTAGGAATAATAATTATCGCTCCTGTATGTATAAAACCTTTAAATGACAATATTTTTTTAATAGAATTTTCTTGTAATTTTGCTAAAGAGTATTTAGGTAGAGCAGTTTTAACTTCTTGAAAATCAGTAGGAATATTTTTATTTTCTAAAAAAACTTCTTCATCTGAATCTTCGCCATCTAAATTTTGGATATTTTGAGGTATATTTGACTCTACTTCTTTTTCTTTTTGCATCGTCAACGTTAACTGTCCCATTAACTTTTCCCAGGATGATACAATGGTCCTTGCTCTTTGATCAAATGCCTGAGCGCTCTCTGTTTCTCCTTGAACAAGTGTTTGGACGATAGAATCTTTTTTAAATTCCGGTATTTCATTTGAATTTTTTGAAAATAGAAATACTTGATCCGTTAAAGATATCTGTATTTTTAATTTTGTTATCGAGTCAAGATCATTAAGTGAGATTTTAACTATGGCTATTTTCTTATTTTTTTCATTTGTTGTAATATCACAAACAATTCTGTCAAAAGTTGGTGGCGGTGGCTCATTAGAATGAGTAATAGCTAAACTTTCTGTAATATCTAATGGATCATCACCATTTTTTTCTTTTTTAGGTAAACTTATAGGTGGAGATAGAGAGGCGCATTTATTAATGAGTTGTTTTTTATTTCTGTTACAGGAGGTGTTGAAGTTGGATTTTGGATTAATTTTGATGAATGGCTTGATTCAGGAACCGGGGGATAATAATTAACTTCATATAATGTTGCGGTTTCATATTCATTTTTTTTCTCTTGTATTGTCTCGTCTGGAAGCGACAACTTTCCTCCAGGAAGTTCCATTGCTTCTCTACATTCTTTCCTTGCTTCTTCAATGGTTATCAAATTCTGTGTGTTTACAGAGTAATATAATCCATCAGTAATAAATTTATCTATATCTTTTTTGTCTAATGGGTTATGTTCATTTTGTAAATTGGTTTTGTTAAAATGTTCAATTGCCTCCTCCACTGATTTTTTCTCAATATCATAATATTTCATAGTATCAATATTATTTCTAATAAATATATCAACTAAATCATTCTTATAATCTTCTTTCTTCTCATCTGAAGCTAATTGATAGTTACTTACAAGATTATATATGGGATGCGATTTTCCCAACGTTTCTAGCCGTGTATCGCTTTTAAGACGAAAACCTTCGCAAAAGTGAAATCCAGTTGATTGAGGTGATGATCCTGTAGATAATTCTACATGTCCATCTTTCCCATGCTGTATGCTCTTATGAAATATGAACTCATGTAACGCTTTGCCTACATGTTTTATACGTTTTTCTTTTTCACTTTCTCCGGTGCTATTTTGCATATAGTCAATATATATATGATTAGATTCAATTGTATATTCAACATAACCTAATTCTCTTTTGCTTTCATTTTCTTCATAGAATGTTGCTCGAATTTTGTTATTGTTATTTTTTGAAAATTCTTCTTTTACATAAAAATTTATATTTTTTTCGTTTGCATCCATTAATGTTGTAGTAAAACGTATTCTCGAATCTGACATTACAATAGTCTCTCACGCTGTTTTGTATATATATTATACAATACATGGCTTGATATATCTATAAGAAAAATTTAAGTTTATTCATGTACTTATGTATAGGTGCTTGAATTTAATCTGTATTATGTATTATTTATTAATTACTTAAGATTTAAATAGATAATTTTAATATTCATAAGGAGATTTATCGACAGTGTTTAAATAATGATAAAACATAACACTATGATTTCACTAGAAATAATGATAATCTGTGTGCCATCATCAATCCTACATACGAAAGAACGCTCTGCTTTAGCAAGTTTTTACAACTCAACAGCAATTTTTGGTGTATAATTAATATACATTCTTACAAAGCGAGTTTAACAATGCCTACACTCCTAATGAAGGAAAATGACATAATAGATTGCAGTGATTGGATAGCGGAAATTGATACTACTCTAAAAAATTATCAGAGTAATATATTTAAAGATGAACGATTATTTGCAGATAACAATCTTCTTTTAAAAAGTATTCAATTTTCTTTGCAGAATTTGCAGAATACTAAAACTAATGACTTTGATAACATAAACTTACATATAAATAACATAAAAGATTATATTTCAAAGCTCGACTCAATTTTGTCTCTAAAGCTGAAAGATTTAGATAGTCAATTAAGTCAATTACAAGCACAATTAAGTCAATCAGTAAAAAATAAAAAAGAACAAGATAAAAACAGTAGGTGGGCGGACAAATATTTAAAAAAAATACCCGAAAGTGAAGATGAAGATATATCCACTCTAAGAAATCTTTTGCTATGGGTAAAAGATGAAAACTTAATACAATCTGGAATAGCAATTAATGACAGGTTACTCGAGTTGCATTACTTTTGCGAGTCTATTGAAAAAAAAGAAACATTTTCTGATAAACAAAAACAAATTGCTAAAGATATAGTTACCGATCTTGAGGACAAGATTCCAAATGAAATCATCAAAGCTGCTGTGCAAAAATTGCCGAAGACATCTTCAATGGGGATGTTCGCATCCACACGTCAACAACCAGAACCTCCGGCATTTAATTTTATTCCCGGTTCTGCTGCTAATCTCGGTGGTTTGATTTCATGTTTAGTCTATATAATCAATTATATTAAATATCAACTGGACCTATCAAAGTGGAATAAGCAAAACAAGCAACAACCATCCCAGAAAATTAGCTCCAGAATTTAACAACAGGAACTTATCAATGCTTAGCTTTAAAGGGGTCATGCCTGGGTACATGTAAATCTGCAACATAAGCGGGTTCCCCAAGAAGAACCTCCAAAACTGACCGGTTCCTAAATCTCTACAATCGATCAAATTTTTTCATTCTATTAAGTTTACACTTCATTCGGCAGTAGGACTTTAAATCTCAAGGTCCTGTCAAATAACGAGAGGGGCTTTGTTTTTTGTTTAAGGTTTTCTTGGTTGTGGTGATAATTCTAGTTCTAAATAAGGATTCAATACGGATTCAATAACAACGCGTGGAAGAAAAAATCCAGTACTTGAGTTTCCTGAAAAAAATGATTTAATCTCTTCTTTTTGATTTTCAACTTGTTTTACAATCAGCTCGACAATTTTACTATGTCCTTCATGGGTAGCCTCAGTCAGTGCGGTATTGTCAAGCTTGTTTTTATGATCGATTACAGCCCCACGATCCAATAGCAAGCGTACCGACTCCAATTCGCCGTCACGTGCAGCCTCGATCAATGCAGTATCGCCATTATGATCTTGATGATCGATTGCTGCCCTTCGATCCAATAACAAGCTTACTATATCTAGATGACCCCAACTGGCTGCCACGATTAGTGCCGTATCGCCATCTTCGTTTGGGAGATCAATGGGCACCCCATCATCTAATAACAAACAAATATCTTCTGGCTCACCGCAACTGGCAGCTACAACAAGTTGATTATCAATAGACTTACGGAACATTATTGACTACCCCTAATCTTGGCTCACTAAAACGAACGTTATTTTGTACTACATGATTTCCTTAAAAATAAATTCTAAACGGGCTGAATTCGGCATAATATACTGGTTCTCAAAAACTAATTAATTTTTAAGTATAAAGAAACGGTAAGCGAGCATTTAACAGGTATGATAATTGCACTTATCATAAGGTAAAAAAATAGTAAAAAAACAAAATAGTAAAAATCATTGACATCTGTATATATACTATATACAATAAAAGAAAATATAGGAAGTTTCTTATATGATTAAAGACTGGCGTCACAAAGGATTAAAAAAATTTTATGAATCTGGAAGCAAAGCGGGGATTCAACCTAAACATGCAGAAATTTTAAGGTTATTGCTTTTTCAATTAGCTGCGGCTATCAAACCAGAAGACATGAATACGCCAGGAAATAATTTTCATCGACTGCACGGTGATCTTCAGGGCTACTTTTCAGTTAAAGTGAGCGGGAATTGGCGATTAATTTTTCAATTTGAAGGAACAGACGCCATTTTGGTTGACTATATTGATTATCACTAGGAGACAACATTTATGTTAATGCACAATCCACCTCATCCGGGGCTTATTGTAAAACGCATGTTAATTGATGGCGCAGGACTATCTGTGACCGATGCCGCAAAAGCATTACGAGTTGGAAGGGTTACTTTATCAAAGATTCTTAATCAAAAATCGGGCATCAGCCCAGAAATGGCTGTTCGCTTATCATTAGCCTTGAATACAAGCAGTGAAATGTGGATTAACATGCAAAGCATGTATGATTTATGGCAAGCAGAGAAAAAGCGAAAGCAATTAAAGGCCAATATCAAAAAAATTAAAGTTTACCCAGAAGCTGCTTAATATGATAACAATACATATGAATATGTATTGTTTTTTTATATTACTATCGATAAATCTCCTTATAGATATTAAAGATTGTATATTATTTGTTAAATTTATTTTCATAAATATTGCAAATAATGTAATATGTATTACAATATAAAAATTTTAATAGTAGTTATATACTTTTGGAGATCATTATGAAACTTTTAAAAACAATATCTTTTATGGTTATCTTGGCAATCAGTTCGGCTAGTTTTGCTTTTCCGCAAATCCATATGCTGCAAGGGTCTTCAACTTGTAATCCTAAAGCTGATATTTGTACGTATTTAAAAACAGTTATTAGTGATGCACCTTTAGGCGCCAGTTATGAGCTGAAAGGCACGCTAACTGTCACTGTTGCCTCCGTCACTAAACCGTTATCGATCCATACCACCTATGATCAAACGGCAATGTTGTGGATTCAGGTGCAACCGAGCGATACTGGTATGTTACCCAGTGCAATGACTATTGGTTTAACTAATTTAACTGTTAATTCGTCAACTGTTGTCGGATTAAGTGGTTGCGACTCTGTCTCATATCCCTCGCCGCTTACGCCAGGTGACTATACGTTTGCCATTCAGGGTAACACACAGGTAGCAAGGTGTTCTTTAACTAAAAACTAAAAAAGTAATTCTTATTCTTTAATCCGGCCAGAAATATGGGGTTGCGTGGAATAACCGACAAAAGTGGCCGGTTTTTAAAAGCAATTGAATTATTGTAAATATATTATTCTGAAAATAAATTTAAATTCAAAAAATAAACTGCAAAAAACGGTGTTATTACCAGAAGTGTAAGTGTTACATCCCCTCTGATCTCTGCTAAACTCGCGCACAAAAAAATGACTTAATGACACATATAAAAAGTGATAGCCTTAAATGGAAATACCGAATCACACTCAACAAAGATGGGACTCAGAAAAAGTTTTAATAGCAAAATAATCCTAAAAATCGCCGATACTACACACATGATCAATATCTTACTTATTTAGGTGTAAAAGCAGATGATGCAAAAAAGGTAGTCGTTTACAGCCGCGTATCCAGTTCAAATCAAAAACTAGATCTTTCAAGTCAAAAAAGTGCTTTAGAAAAATATTGTATTGCACGAGGATATTGTATTCATGAATGGATTAGTGAAATTGGCAGTGGATTAAATTATAATAGAAAGCACTTCAATAAATTGATGGAAGACGTGGAGTTAGGACAGATTCATAAAATTATCCTTATAGAAGTGATGAACCAAGTGTTAATTGATACCCGATATGCCAGTATGAACACGAAAGCTCGTTTAACCGACATCGGCGTCGCATCTATGATTATTTGAAAGTAAAGCGGTACGATAAGCAGATAAGAAGCCATGCTATCAAAACTGCATATAACGTGGCTCAAACTATGAATTTTCCAGCGGACATTATTAATGTCGTCATTGAAGACCTAAGAAAAAATAAATATGAGCTACCTGCGTTTAATCAGCTATCTCGATTAGTAAAACACGCGAGATTTATGGTAAATAATAAAATTTTTAAAGATATTTATCATCAGTTAAAACCACATCAAATCGAAATGTTAGATGCATTATTGGAGATAAAACCTGATTATAATCGTACTGGATATAATGTGTTAAAGCAGTTACCTAAGAAACCAACAATCAGCAATTTCAGAGAATTAATCAAACATCTTTTCAGGAATTAGGACGCGTTCTTAGAACACAGTTTTTGTTGGAATATATTTCTGACGTTGAAATGCGAGAAACCATTACTGAAAAAACAAATAAAGTTGAAGCTTATAACGGACTAAGCGAATGGGCTTCTTTTGGTTCCAGACATTTAGTCGCCAGCAATGATGAAGAACGAGATGGAAAAGGCTATCAAGTACAATGACATTTTGACGGATTCAATCATCCTACAAAATATTGTTGATGAAACCAATATTATCGGCCAACTAAAAAATGAAGGCCATAATATCAGAAAAGAAGATGCTGGTTTTTTAAGCCCATATCTCACTGGCCACATAAAACGGTATGGTGATTACATTGTCGATATGAATCGAGTTCCAAAGGATATTTCTGTAAGTCGCAGCCTTGTATTGTGGTATACAAACTTATTAACTTCCTGCCAGCAAATGGCTATGCTAAATTATTAGCAGTGAAACGAGTTACTGAAAATTCAGGCCGCAAAACGGCTGGAGTTGACGGTATTATCTGGAAAGAATCACAACAGAAAATGCAAGCAGCACGAGAGTTGAAGCAAAGAGGTTACCATCCTCAACCGCTAAGACGAATTTACATCCCCAAAAAAAACAGCACAACCAAACAACGCCCGCTTGGAATTCCAGCAATGAAAGACAGAGCGATGCAAGCTTTATATTTGCTATCTCTAGAACCAATTGCAGAAACACAAGCAGACAAAAATTCTTACGGTTTTCGTCGAAAGCGTTCATGTGCGGATGCCATTCAACAATGTTTTTTAGCACTTGCTAAAAGACATTCTGCGCAGTGGATATTGGAGGGCGATATAAAATCGTGTTTTGACAGAATTTCACATTTATGGTTAGAAGATCATATATTAATGGATAGAAAAATCTTACATAAATGGCTGAAATCAGGCTACATTGAAAAAGAAATTTTTCATCCAACAGAAGAAGGCACAATGCAAGGTGGAACTATTTCACCGACTATTGCAAATGAAGTTTTGGATGGCATGGAATCTCTAGTAAAAAACATTACAAGAGAATCAGACAAAATTAATTTTGTGAGGTATGCAGACGATTTTATTGTAACAGGAAGTACTCGAGAGGTGCTCGAAAATAAAATTAAACCTGCCATTGAGTCATTCTTAAAAGAACGTGGTTTAGAACTCTCACTGGAGAAAACGAAAATCACGCATATTAGTGAAGGATTTGATTTTCTTGGATTTAACTTACGCAAATATTGTCAGAAATTACTTATAAAACCTGCCAAGAAGAACGTATCATCTTTTTTAAAAGATATCCGAGTATTAATCAAAGAAAATGGAGCAGCAAAAGCAGAAGAATTAATTCGGAAACTGAATGCACGCATTCGTGGATGGGCTAATTATTATCGCCATGTTGTTTCCAAAGAAACCTTTTCATATGTAGATCATTGTATTTTTCAAGCTATTATCACATGGATTAAACGGAGACATCCAAATAAAAGCTTAGGGTGGATGCGCAATAAATATTTTCGCAGACAACATCTAAGAAATTGGATATTTTCCACCAAAATCCGGAAAAAAGATGAGGAATCAACAAACCTCGATTTATTTCTTGCTAGCAGTGTGAAAATAAAACGACACGTTAAAATAAGATGTGAGGCCAACCCATTTGATCCAACATACAAAGACTATTTTGAAAAGCGAGATAAAAGCAACAAAATAAGTATTCGTGATGCGGGACAAGAGGAACGATACCTATATATATTTTAATGTGTACCAGAGAAAATGGCCGGACTAATTATGGTTAGTCTTAAAAATGCTTGAGCGCAGTGAGGCGAAAGTTTCATGCTGCGTTCTTAGAGGAGCGAGCCGCAGCAATGCGGCTCGCTTACTCGGTTATACCGACAATGATCCCATTTTATTGGATCGCATATTGCCTGATAATCGATTTTTTACTATTACAATGACCATCACTCTTTATGACAGCCACTTGAAGTGGTTTGAAACCTACTTCTGGAAGCCGATTTCGAAGGGCCTGCCTTCATCTTCTGCAGAGCTTAGACACAAGCTCTTAGTGCCTAGCACCTTCCTTCTTGTGCGCTTGCGGCGCACTTACTACTCACAACTCTCTTAGTGAGGTATCCGTGAAGTCGAGGCTAGATCATAGCATATTATTAATCAATAAAAGTATTGGGTGAAACATGGAATCTTTTTGAGAGTTTTTTAATTTGGCTTATATTGAGCTTCCGTTTTCCTTGTAAAACCTCAGACACCACTCCTTGGCTGCCAATTTCAGATAAATTAGATTGAGTAAGATGATGCTGATCCATGAGGAATTTTAATGCTTTAATACCATACATACCTTTGACTTGATAATTCTCGCGCTCATCATACATAGTAATCATATGGCTAATAACATCAACTAGACCCATTAGCTCATGTTTTTCATTTGCGCCAACAATATCTAGCAATTTATCAAGGATTTTTGAGAGTTTATAATAATCATGGCTATTAAGTGGTTCATGTATATCGTGCGAGATATGTTTCCAATATTCAATGGTACTTTTAATATTACTGTTTATTTTCGCTGCTCTCATTTTAACTCCTCCATTTATCTTCATCATATTCTTTATGAGTAATAATATGTCTAATATAAATTTTTTGACGATTAAAGTGAATGCTTGCAATTAAACGGAGTTTGTTACCTCCAATATCAAAAACATACAAGTTACCGACTTTATCCACACTATTAAACGTTTTTTTTAAATCTGAAAAACTAAAAAAATTATTTTTATTTATGATGGTATACCAACCATCTAGAGCTGAAGCACAGCTTTTGTATTTGATTTTTGCCTCAACTATTCTTTTTTTCGTAATAATATGCACGCTGCTCAGCCATTGAATTATCTTAAGTAATTATATCTCATTTTGAGATATTTAACAGAGGTAAAAAATAAATATCACATTTTCTTGTGTTTTCGCCATTAATTATACAAATGCTTTTCATATGTAATTCCTATTACTTCTGTAACTTATTGATTAATAGAATATAGAAAAAATGTAGAGAAAAATTCGACTTATATGTCATAAAAATATAAATTTTGTGCTGCACAATTTATGTTCTATGATAGTATCAAGCTGAAGCTCTGTATGGCCAAGCTTTGAATTGTGCGAGTAAACTAAATAAAAACCAGTGCCATGTTGAAGCATGTGCGGGTGAATAGAAAATGAAAGATTTGCTTTTTTACCTGCACGTGCAATGTGTTTAAAGGAGGTCTAAAACGGTTTCTGAATATTCTTTCAAGGAGAATGTGCTTCAGTGAGACGGAATTACTCATATCAACATGATTTGCAATTTTTATTAAGGCTGTCAAGTTGTTCAAATTTTGTAAGTGTAAAAAATGTCTTTTTATGTGGCACTTGATTATTGTACATTTTTCAAGTAATAATAACTTATTCAGTGCAATAAATGAGATGATCATATGAAACACGGCGGAAGACGAAGAGGAGCGGGCAGGCCCAAAGGACAAGGGAAGTTTGGTGAACCTACTAAAGCCGTTCGTTTGCCTGTGAGTATGATTAAATCTATTTTAAAATTTATTGATAATAAAGCCTACCGAATTCCTTTCTATTCATCAAAAGTTCCCGCAGGCTTTCCATCGCCCGCAGACGATCATATCGAAGGCCATTTAGATTTAAATGAACATTTGATCAAGCATCCGGCGGCGACATTTTTTGTCAGGGTGACGGGGAACTCTATGGTTGATGCGGGTATTCAAGAAAATGATATTCTCATTGTTGATCGAAGCATCAAACCCACACATGGAAAAATTGTGATTGCAGCTATTGATGGTCAATTAACGGTAAAAAGGCTCAATATAAAAAATGATAAAATAATATTAATGCCTGAAAACTCCGCATTCGATCCCATTGAAATTAAAGAAGGTAGTGAAGTATACATTTGGGGTGTAGTTACCAACGTGATTCATGCTATGAGTTGAAAATGTATGTCAATTTTCGCCTTAATAGATTGCAATAATTTTTATGCTTCCTGTGAGCGTGTATTTAATCCTAAACTTGAAAAAAAACCTGTTGTCGTGTTATCGAATAATGACGGGTGTGTTATTGCGCGCTCAAATGAAGCAAAAAAGTTAGGCATTCCTATGGGTGCACCTTATTATCAGTGGAAATATTTTTGTCAAAAAAATCGTGTGCATGTATTTTCATCTAATTACGCTTTGTATGGGGATATGTCGCATCGCGTGATGACTATTCTAGAATCATTTTGTTCAGAAATTGAAATTTATTCGATTGATGAATCGTTTATTTCTTTCGATCAATTTAAAGAAACGGATTTATTTGGCTATGCAAAAGAAATTAAGCAAGCTATTAAGATGTACACGGGTATTCCGGTATCTATTGGTATTGCGTCCACCAAAACGTTATCAAAGATAGCGAATCATATTGCTAAAAAACAAAGTATAGAAGGTATATTCAGTCTTACTGATGCAGAAATATATGAAAAAATTCTCGAAAAATTTCCCGTGGAAGACATTTGGGGCATTGGGAGACAATATTCAAAAAAACTGAAATCCTACGGTATTGAAACGGCTAAGCATTTACGTGATGCTGATTTGAAAACATTGAGCAGAAAATTTAGTGTAGTCGTAGGGAAAATCATTCAAGAATTGCGTGGCATTTCTTGTTTACCGCTTGAAAATATCATTCAACCGCGAAAACAAATCATGTCCTCACGATCTTTTGGGAGGCCAGTGACTGATTTAGCGGAGCTCGAAGAAGCGCTCAGTCATTATACGGCGAATGCATGCTTAAAATTGAGAAGACAAAATAGTGATGCGAATGGTATTTACGTTTTTTTACATACCAATCTTTTTAATAAAAAAGAAATGCAATATAGCAATGGCACTTCTTATCATTTTCCTATTCCCTCTTGTGATACCTCATACCTTATTCATATTGCGAAAATTTGCTTAAGGCGAATTTTCAAATCTGGTTATCGTTATCAAAAAGTAGGTATGATGTTATTAGATTTAACTCCAAAGAACTTACATCAATATGATTTACTAGCAATAGATGAAAATACCAGGAAAAAAACGCTCATCAAAGCCATTGATCATATCAATGAAACCCTGGGAAAAAATGCTTTATTTTTTTGTGCAGAAGGCATTGAACGTGCTTGGCAGGTGAGATCGGGGATGAGATCTCCTCGATATACGACACAATGGAATGAAATACCTCGTGTCAATTGTAAAATTTAAGAGGGAATCGCATTGAACAGTCATGTATCCCGAAAAATTATTCATGTAGACATGGATTGCTTTTATGCCGCCATTGAAATTCGCGATGATCCTGCTTTGGCGGAAAAGCCCGTAGCCGTTGGTGGTTCTCCTAACGAAAGAGGGGTGCTTTGCACCTGTAATTATATTGCGCGTAAATTCGGTGTTCGATCTGCGATGGCAACTGCCTATGCCCTTAAACTTTGCCCTGATTTAATTGTTCTACCGGTGACCATGCATAAATATAAAGCGGCTGCTAAAATTATTCATGATATTTTTCGTGAATATACGGATCTTGTTGAGCCATTATCATTAGATGAAGCGTATCTTGATGTATCAAGCTCAACACTTCATCAAGGAAGTGCCACTCTCATCGCAAAAGAAATTAGAGAAAAAATATGGAAAACGCTTCATCTTACGGCTTCTGCAGGTGTTGCACCAAATAAATTTTTAGCAAAAATCGCAAGCGGCTGGAAAAAACCCAATGGACTTTTTGTCATCCGACCGACGGATATCGAAAATTTTATTAAAGATTTACCCGTAAAAAAAATACATGGAGTAGGGAAGGTGACTGCAGAAAAGCTTCATGCACGCGGTTTATATACCTGCTTAGATTTACAAAAACTTTCTCGAATTGATTTAACAGATCATTTTGGAAAATTTGGCAGTCAGTTATATGATCAATGCCGTGGGATTGATCATCGAAAGGTTGAACCCAACCGAATGAGAAAATCATTAAGTGTTGAAAGAACTTTTAATAAAGATATCGCGATCACGCAAGAAACCATTCATATTATGAAGGATCTATATGATCAACTGATGAAGCGGCTCAATGGGATAGCACACAATCGTCAAATTAAAAATCAATATATCAAGGTGAAATTTAGTAATTTCAAGCAAGCGACTTTAGAAAGAGCCACTCATGAGGTGAATTTTTCACAATATATGCAATTACTTTTTGAAATTTCCAAACGAGAAAATATTCAAATTAGATTGATTGGTATTGGGGTCCATTTTATTTGTGATGAAAAAAAGAAAAATTTTATCCAGCATAAATTATTTTAATGTTTTCGATAGTGGGGATTTTTTTTGCTTTGTTTCCCAGCAATTCCCGCTGAATTATAACACATTGAGAAATATGATAATAAATGGTATTAAAAATATAATTTTCGCAGAAAAGCCCCTCCTGATGAGGGATCGCAAGGGAAAGGGGAGCGGTAGCGACCTTTCCCTTCATTCCTGGGTTCTGGCTTTGCCAGAGCCCAGAA